>CENR01000060.1_pt1 | contig 14931 bp, 12 predicted proteins | sample 530181 | NCBI WGS metagenome assembly CENR01 (sample SAMEA2619677, study PRJEB7988) | marine metagenome | biome: marine biome (ENVO:00000447); feature: surface water layer (ENVO:00002042); material: "saline water (ENVO:00002010), including plankton (ENVO:xxxxxxxx)" | depth 5 m | reverse complement strand
GTATAGCTACGGTAGGTGGTTTTTTAGCGTATATATTTTTAGTTACGCTTCAGCCTCCAGAACAAAATAGCGAAGCTTTAATAAATCTTGTTCTTGGGTATTTGGGTGGTTTAGCCAGTGCGGTTATTAGTTTTTATTTTGGAGCTTCACATAAACAAGACTAATGGATCAAGCAGTCACATTTATTAATGAAGTTGGCTTTCCTATAGCAGCAGCACTAGGTCTTGGTTTCTTTATATGGAAACTTATTAATAGAATCATAGACGGCATGGAAACAAAACTAGACGTGTTAGACGATAAAGTAGCCGATCAAATAGAACAAATGGAACAAAGACTCGGTACTAAGTTAGATTCCCAACACGGCATTTTAGTTGCACTTATTGACAGAGTGCGTAGTTTAGATAACGAAATTATTAGACAAGACACATTAATAAAAACTATTTTAGGCGTACCTCAGCTTATAGATAGTAATAAAATAGCTAAAGCAGACAGGGATGATCAAAGAAAAGATTAATGGCGAAACAACAAAATCAAAAGTTAAAGAAAACTTTAATTTGCAAACGCATAAAACAACAACAAGACAGACGTAATGGATAGTTGGGATAAACTTGCGGTTATTTTTGGAATAGGGCTTATTATTTTAATCGTTTCTTTAAATATAAGTTCTGATGAAATGGTACATGAATTTAAAAGTCCCTCGTTTAGTGGTGTAGGTACATCTAGTCATTATTTAACTATTGAAAATCAAGAAACAAATCGAAAAGAATCACTGGCAGAAGAAATAAAAGCATTACAAGATGAAATAGAAAGGGAAGAGACCAACACCGTTGAAGCTAGGTTTATGAGGAATCTTACTTCAAGAATCTATGCAAATATCGCAAGACAAGTAGAAGCGGCTTTATTTGGAGAAGACACTAATAAAAGCGGTTCTATGGAATTAGACGGGAACACCATAGAATACGAGATAACAGATGAAGAAGTTAAAGTCACAATCACCGACGAAGACGGCACAACTACCGAGGTTGTCGTTCCTATCGGTGGTTTTACTTTCTAGCTGTACGCTAATGATTGACCCTTTAGCCAACAACTTACCCCCAGTTGAACGTGTTAAGGGCGCTCAAGTTGTAGACTTGTATACGGAGTTAGCCAACATACCTGAGCCAAACAGAAAACCTGTAGTTTCTATATATGCTAATGATTTTAAAGACGAAACAGGGCAAAGAAGATCTAACTCTAAATACGCTACGTTTAGTACAGCTATTACACAAGCACCGCATGCATATCTTATACGAGCATTAAAACACTCTGGATTTTTTGAAGTAGTTGAACGTGTTTCTTTAGATTCAGTAACTAAAGAAAGACAGCTAATACGTTCGACCAGAGAAACGTTTGATGAAAAACAAAAACTTATGCCGCTTAAATTTGGTGATATGATAATGACGGGCGGTGTTTTGTCTTATCAAGCTAATATAAGTTCTGGAGGCATGGGAGCTAGAAATTTAGGCATAGGTGTTTCAAGACAGTTCAGGGAAGACATAATTACAGTAAGTTTAAGAACGGTATCTGTTAGCACAGGAAGAGTTTTAACAGAAGTTTTAGTTACAAAAACAGTTTTGTCAGCGTCGTTAGATAACGATATATTTAGGTTTGTTTCAGATAGTACAGAGTTAATCGAAATTGAAGGAGGTGCGGTAAAAAATGAGCCGACCAGCATTGCTTTACAAATGGCGATTGAAACAGCAGTACTAGAAACAATAAAAGAGGGTGTAGAAAATAATTATTGGAGGGTAAAAGAATGAAAAGACTTTTATTATTACTAATGTTATCTTCGACGTTATACGGAGCAGATAACGAAATATTTATTGATCAGAGTTCTGGATCATCTAATACTAATATTGACCTTGAGCAGCTAGGTTCAGGAAATATTATAGGAGGAGCAGATGCTGCAGCAGGGAGCATGACAGCTTTAGATTTAGATGGCACAGCTTTGACTTTAGATATAAACCAGATAGGAGACAGCAACAAATTCTTAGGAGATATTTGGGCAGATTCTTATACAGGTTTTTTCGAGTTTGACGGTAATTCAAATACGTTCAATATGAGTACCGATGAAACAAATACTTATGGAGCAGACTCATCTAATGTAAATGTTGATGTAACAGGCAATAGCAATACCTTTACATTAAATCAAGCCATGGTAGCACAGGCAACAACATTAGATCTTGATTGGATTATTAACGGTTCAAGTAATAGTATTACAGCAGCGATCGATATAGATGCAGCGACTAATTACATGGATGTTGATGGTTCTGATAATGCTGTTACTTACGATGGAGACGGTTATGCTGGAGGTTATTTTTGGCTAGATCACACAGGTAGTAACAGAACTTTTAATATACAACAACAAAGTACATTAGATAATGATTGGCTCAAGATTATTAGCGTCGGTTCTACTACTTCTACTGTGTGCGTCATTCAAAGTGACGGTGGTACAAGCACAAGCTGTTAGTATTGGAAACATAAGCGAATTAAAAGGAAATGCTCAGGTAGTAAGGGATAAACCTTATGGAGCTGAATTAGCTTTTGCGATTCAGCAGATGGATAACGTTAAAACAGAAGCGGGTCGTGTTGCTATAACTTTTGAAGACGACACGATTGTCCGTGTAATGGATCATAGCAAATTAGTTATAGATACTTATATCTATGATCCAAACCCTAATAAATCAGAAATGGCATTACGTTTTGCGAGCGGTACTGCTAGGTTTGTTACAGGTAGGTTTAATAATAAAAAAGCAATTAATATTAGTACTCCGAGTGCTAATGTTTTCGTAAGGGGAACTGATTTCACAATTACAACAACACCTGAAACAGGTGCTTCACTTATTATTTTATTACCTGACGAATACGGTAATTCAAGTGGAGAAATTCTAGTAGAAACAGCTATGGGTCAGGTTATTTTAAATCAACCGTATCAAGCAACTACGGCGATAACATTTAATCAATCTCCGTCTAAACCTGTTATTTTAGATATTAGTCTTGACCTGATAGATAATATGTTAATTGTTAATCCCCCTAAAGAAACAGACGCTTCTATACAAGAAACACAAATACAAAGTACAGCAGATTATTTAAATTTTTCAGACCTGGATGTTGATTTTTTAGCAGAAGATTTTTTAGATAATGAAGCTGATCTAACGTTCACAGAACTAGATATAAATTATCTTGACGTAAACTTTTTAGAAGATTTATTAAAAATTATAGATGCGTTAGCTATCGGAGAAGATGAAGATCAACTTAATCAATTAGCCACGGGCATACGAATAGCGGGAACTGATATAGGTCAGGATAAAAACACACAGATTACAACGATTATTACAGGACAACAAATAAGTATACGAAGAGCTGTTGGAGATAGCTTTAGACTTGATTTAGACGGTTCTAGTTCATATACGTTAATTCTTTTACAAAACGGTGTAGAAAACGTCGTAAAAGTTAATGGCGGTTCAGCTAATACAATAACAATTAAACAAGGTAGCTGATGAAGAAAATAGTTTTTGCAGTTTTATTTACAACTTTATTACTTCCATTAGCGTTTCAAACAACTCCATTAGAAATATTAAAACTAAAAACATTTGATACTTTTCTTCCTGAACAAAAACCTTCTGGTTATTTTTCAATACTTAATATTACAGAAGAAGATATAGCTAATGAAGGGGGTTACCCGTTATCTAGGCAAACCTTAGCACAAATACAAATAAATTTATTAAGACAAGGAGCCATAGGTGTTGGGTGGGTTATAGCTTTTCCACAACCTGATCGATTCGGAGGGGACTTTGAATTTACAGAAGCATTACGTTTCGCACCCAGTGTTTTAGCTATGTATGAAAACGATACAGATGATTACCCACCTACAACAGGAACAGTAATTTTAGGGGAAGATATCGGAGGTATACAGGCACAAGGTGTTGTACAAAATATAGAAGCTTTAAAACAAAATGCTTCACAAGGAATTGCAGTAGCTAGACCAGAAGTTGATTCGTTAGTGCGTAGATTACCTTTATTATTAAGAACACCCGATGGATGGGTTCCTTCTTATGGAATTGAGGTATTGAAGATATTAGCTGGAGCAGATACCTACGTAATTAAAACGAATGAAAACGGATTAGAAGAAATACGAGTAAAAGGTATACCTTCTGTTCCTGTAGATTCTTTTGGTAGAAAATGGGTTAGTTGGGTAGATACGCCACAGACCACGTTACGCGAAATGAATGTAGAAAACAAATTTGTATTTGTAGGGTTTACTGCTAAAGGCATTATGCCTCAGTTAGCAACTCCTTCTGGGCTTCTTGAACCTCATAAAATACAGGCAGCGTTAGCTGAAAGTATTCTTATAGAAAATAGCCCATATGTACCTGATTATGCGTTAGCTGTAGAGCTTCTTATATTTACCGTAGCTATAAGCCTTATATGGTTAGTTTTAAACGTATTCGGAATAACCTCTGGAGTAGTATTAGCGACCTTTATTTCCGCTTTAACTGCGTTTTCTGGGCTTTATTTAATAAAAAACGGGTTATTAATAGACGTAACGTGGACATTAATAGCTGAACTATTAACAGGAACGACAGCTTTTTATATAAATTACCGAACACAATTTAAACTTCGTCAACAGATTAAAAAACAATTCGAACATTATTTAGATCCGCGTCAAGTAAAACAACTACAAAATAATCCTGAGTTATTAAAACTAGGTGGAGAAAAAAGATACTGTACCTTTTTATTTACAGACGTAAGAGGATTCACAGCTATGAGCGAAACTATGTCTCCAGAAGAAGTTACTTTAGTTATGAACAAAGCTCTTACTATACAACAAAAAGTTGTACAAAAACATGGTGGCATGGTGGATAAATACATTGGTGACGCAATGATGGCTATATTCAATGCACCTCTAGACTTAGAAAACCATGCGCATAAAGCTGTTCTTGCGGCTGTAGAAATGCAACGACTTATAAAAGAAGAAGGTATTGGAATAGAGATCGGAGTTGGGTTAAATACAGGCGACGCTGTAATCGGTAATATGGGCAGTGATACGCGTTTTGATTACACAGCTATCGGTGACGCTGTAAACACTGCGGCTAGGATGGAAAGCAGTTGTAAAGAAGTCGGAGAAGATATAGTAATAACAGAAAACACAGCTTCGCAAACACAAATGAAACTTAAACCGTTAAAACCGATAAAAGTAAAAGGAAAAGAAAAACCAATAAATATATACACAGTCAATAATCATGAAGTATAATCATTTTATCAGTTCTTTACTGCAGCCTTCGGGAACGGCTTTATCCGCTAAAACCATACTGGGAACACTATGCAGAAATTAAAATGGCAGTTTTAGAAACATTAGCAGCGATAGCTTCTTTTGCTGATTCAGCGAGCAAGCTTAAAGGTGCCTTCGACGATAAAGGAGGCGGCGGAACAAGTGGTGCTGCATCAGCCGATACGCAAGCAGGTGGCGGATTAGAATACGCTCCTGTAGGTCTTGAATCATTAGAAATTACTCCTTTTGAATACGCTCTTTTAGACGAGATGTATAAACAACAAGAAGAACCTGAAGAATCTGAGGGAATGATGTATGGTGGTCCGCTGTACGCGGAAAGCGGTGGAGGTATTGAAACGTTATTTGAGGACGATTTATTTGAAGATGTAGTTTTTGAAGACGTAGATGCTTCTATGGAAGTACCAGAACCTGTGTATGAAGAAGATGAATATACGCAATCACGTAAAAGAAGACAAGAACGATTGCAAAAAACTATGGACACACTTGATGAGTTAAGTGGGTATATGGCTTCCTTATCTGATTTTAAAGTTGACGTAGATAACTTTACAGGTCGTAATAAAAAATCTGGATCATTTCGTTCGAGAGGCAGTGTAGTTCCAAAAGCAGGAAAAATTCAACAAGTTAGAGTTGGCGGTACAACAATTAATCCGTTTGAATATAGGCAATATAAAAACGGAGGCAAAGTCGACGGTATATTAGATAGACGAATGTTTGCTGCTAATCCTATGTTAGACGGTGGCGATATACGAGGTCCAGGTGGTCCAAAAGATGATTTAATACCAGTAATGGCAAGTAACGGTGAGTTTATGTTATCTAAAGCCGCAGTTGATCAAGCTGGCGGTGGAAATCATTCTAAAGGTATTGCAATGTTAGAACAGTTTAATAATTTAGGAAACCAGAGATATGGCTGATAGAACGGAACGAGAATTTACCTCGCAGGCACCTGCAGGATATATATCAGACTTTTTAGGACAAGGGATATTCCCTTATTTAAAAAGTTTTATGGAAGGTCAGTTTGGAAATATTGGCACTCCCGATGCAACACCTTTTACGTATACAGGAGATAGGGTTGCAGATTTTGATCCTCGTGAAAAATTTGCGATGGATATGTCTGATGCTGCGATAGGTAGTTATCGACCGTACATAGCAGAGGCTGGCGATTTTTATAGACGAGCGGGAGATTATGCAGAAGGTGCTGCTGCAGAAGGTAGTGATCTTATTAGAGATTCCTACGGTTCGGGGTTAGGTTATTTTGACGATGCTAGAAGAGCTTCTGGTTTTGGAGAAGATGCGATTGGAGCAAGTAGAGGCGAATTCGATCCGTCAACTGTAAGTAAATATTTTGATCCGTACGAAGATCAAGTAGTTCAACAAACATTAAAAGATGTTCGCGAAGGACTAGCTAAAGGCGATATGTCTTTAAGAGACCAAGGCGTTAGTTCTGGTGCTTTCGGAGGTTCTAGAGGTCGTTTAGCTTCTAGTGAATTAGCTTCCGATGTTGCTAGAGGAGCTGCTGAACAAATAGGTGCGTTACGTAGTGAAGGTTATAGAGACTCATTAGGACGAGCTATGTCTAGTTATGAAGGCGCACGAGGAAGAGATGCTCAAGCAGGTAAATTATTCGGAGATTTAGGTCAGGGTTACGGACGTTTAGGTACAGGTCGTTTTGGAATAGGTGATTCTGCAGGACGAGGAATTTACGGTATTGGTGAAGGAACAAGTAGAAGTCTTGGAGACCTTGGAACAAGCACAAGTGGGTTGGGTTCACAGTTTGCAAATCTACAAGCGAGCGATATTAACCGTACTATGGGCATAGGCTCGTTAGGTAGAGGAAGGTCGCAAGCAGAACTTGATAGAGCGTATTCAGATTTTGTAGGTACGTATAATTTACCAATGACTACAATAAGTAATGTTGGTTCTGTATTAGGAGCTCTTGGACCGTTGGCAGGGGGCTATGGTTATGCAGGAGCGAATGCTCCTCAAGACTATCCAATGGGCACAGGTGCACCTTTTTATCCAGGAAATTATAATTTAGGTGGTTTTGGTGGCGCAGGTGGACAAACATACGGCGGAAATATGCCTGTCTTTGCTGGTGGCGGTATTGGTAGTTTTTATGGCGGCAATATGCCTATAGCATAGGATAAATTATGGCAAACGGAAGACAAAGAAGCGGATTAGGAACATTACCATTTCCAACGTTTAATACAGGCGGCGGTAAAGGTGGTGTAATACCTCAGTTAAATTTAAGACCTGCACCGATTAACTTTCCACGAGCAGGCGGTGGTGGTTCAAGGAGCAAAGGTGTTAATCCCGCCGCATATTTTGCCCCTGGATTACTTAGTTTATTAGGTGATAAATTTTTACCTAAACCTGATATAAAACAAAGACAACCTACAGGTGACCAAGCTCTCGATAGAGCTCGTATGCAGGCTGATCTAATATACGGAGCAGAAAGAGAAGACCCTACATTATTCCAAGAACTTTTACCCATGGGTATTGATGCGTTAGTTGCTGCAGGATTTGGTGACGAAGGCGGAACACAATATGCACAAACAGCTATTAATAGAAGAATAGCTAACAGAGACGCGCAACGTAACGTAGACTCCGCAAAAAGACAATTTATAAAAGAACAATTAGAACCTGAAACATCACAAGATTTAACTCTTATAGACGTTAATAAAGCTAAAACAGGAGTTATTGATACGCGACCTGCAATTTTCTTACCTAAATCTCAAACAACGTTAGTACACGATCCAAAAAACCCTAGAGCAAATGAACAAGGTTATGTCGAAACTTCTGACGAAGCTTTAAAAGGAACTCGTTGGATAGATGTGGCAGATTTTGATACAGGTGGTGCGGGACTAAGTGATTTCTTTAAAGATCCATCATATAAAGAATTACTAAAAGCACAACAAGAACAAATGTCTAAAGATAAAGCTATTTTAGATACTGTCACAGTAGCGAATAGTACGGTAGGGTTTTTAGATGAGGCGATTGAAGATCCATCTAAAAATCCAACGACAATTACAAACTCTTTCTTAAATTTTGGTAATGATCTTTTCGCTAATTTCGATCAAATAGCTAGTCTTAATGGTTCGCGATCCGTGGACAGTTTCTTTAGTAAAGACGCAAGCGGAGGAACACTTGCAGGAACAGGAGCTAATGCTCAAAACTTATATAATGCATTAAGATCAGGAGATGAAAATCAAATACAGTTAGCTAGTGATGCTTTTGGAAAAGCTATGGGTATTGACCTTAAAGGTATTATGGGTGACGCCGCGTATCGTAATGTAAGAACTAGAGCAACATTATTACAACTTGCGTATATGGCGGCAGCTGCTAACGGACAAACAGGCAGAACGTTATCTGATAAAGATTTAGCATATCATCTACAGATTGTAGGTTTTGGTGCTTCTCAAGATCCTAGAGTATTAAAAGCAAATTTACTTGCTTTTATAGATTCGTTAGAAAAAGGAGCAGATACACAAACCATGGTGTATTTACCTAAAGAAGGAATGGGTCGTTTTAATATGCAAGAAAAACAAGCACAATCTATGGTGGGTATGTACTATGACCCAAGTGTTGATGCCGAAGGAAATAAACAATGGGATAATTATTTAGGATATACCTTTAGACCTTTTTCTGTTCGTTATGCTGATAACCCTGAATATAAAATATTTAAAGGACATCAAAGACCTTCTGGTGTTGCAACAGGTGGCGGTACAGGTACCACAAGTGACACAGATATTACAGAACTAACGAATATATTAGGAAGTTAAGATGTCGACTGTTTTACCAGACACCACTACTTTTGAAGAACTTCGGGATAAAAAAGCGGCAGCATTAGCGAATGCTTCAATTTTTGCCAATAACGAAAACCTGTTATATAAAAATTATATTTCTCCAGTCGAACTTAATACATTAGTTTTAAAAGACCCAGAAGTTGCTGAATTAGCTAAACAAACATATGGAGAAGACTGGTTAAATAAACGATTACCTTTTGTTGATCAAATAATTGAAAAAAGAATAGCTCCGTACCGCAGAACCCCTATAGTTTATAACATGGAAGAACGTCAACCAGCTTATGTTGAGGCGTTAAAAAATTATGAAGAAAGAGGACAGTTTAGAGATTTTCCAGGAAACGTGGCTCCCGCTCCACCCCCAGAACCTGTTGGGTTAGCTGTACAAAAAGAATTAGCTGCGTTAGGTTTCGACCCACAAAAACAATATACAACAGGTGATTTTAGTAAAGACGCTAAATTAAGAACGCTCGGCAGTTTTGGACCTAGAAATCAAACCACACAAGACTTAGCATATTTATTTGAAAACCAAGGAATCGAATTAGAAGAAGCTCCTCGATATGTGAACCCTAGTAAACCAGAACTAGGTATCTTAATAAAACAAAAAGGGGCAGAAGATTATGAAGTATTTGATTTACCTCAATTTACAGGCTCAGATATTCCTGAATTTTTAGTACAAGAATTTCCTGCGATTGCAGGAGATATAGCTTTAACTATTTACGGTGGTAAAAAGTTTGAACCTTTAACCACGGGCATAGGTAAAACCCCTATGGGTCGTTTTACTGACTTAGCAAAACTTAGTGGACTATCTGCTACAGGAGCGGCAGGCGGAGATTTTGTAAGACTACTTATAGGTAGTGAATTAGGGGCGCATGACAGAGATTTTGGTGCAATGTTAAAAGAATCAGGAATGATAGGCGCACTTACTTTTGGAGGAACTTTAGCAGTAACAGCCGCCATGAAAGGTATTCCTTCAATTTATAGAAAAATTACAGGAGAAGATGTTCCTCAATCTTTCTTTAATCAAATGGACGAACTTTTACAAAAAGCTCAAGCCAGTGAAAGAGGAGAGGCTATATTTCCTTCAGTAACTTACGGTGATGAAATTTCTGTAAAAGCAATTAGAGATGCGATTAAAGAACTAGCTGAAATAACGGGTAGAGAATTTTCTGAATATAATCCCACTATAGCAAGTAGAACAGGATTACCCACTGCAGAAAATTTCGAACAAGTTTTTCTTAAAAACGCAGATAATCCAGAAGTTGCTGCTTTATATTCTGCGCTAAAAACAGGTAATGAAGAAGTTATTGATCAATTTATTAGAGCTTTAAATGAAGGAATAGGTGAACCATTAACAGGTGTCACTGGTGCTGAAGTTGGTGAAGGCGTAAGTGTTTTAATTCGTCAAGATGTTGCCACAATAGAAAAAAATGCAAGAGAGGCAATAGACAGTTTAAGAAATAATTTATTAGAAACAGAAGATATTGCAACAGGTGGGCAAGCTTTATTAAAAGAAGTGCCCGACGAAAGAATATCTACTCCATTGTTTGAACGAACAACAACACGTTTAGGTGAGTTAAAACAACAATATGTTCAACCTTTTGCTAAAGCTTTTGATGACGCTATTAATAATCCTAGATACGCAGAAGCACCTCCGACAGGAGCAGGTTTTACAAGAGGTCCAGCAACAAGTTGGGATAAAGTTTCAAAAAGACAAACAGATCAGTTATTTAGAGCTTCAGATAGCGCAGAAGCAAGAGGTTTACTAAACGAACTTTTAGGAACCGAAGGTGGAACTGTTTTAAAAAGATTACAAGGTAGGGATCCAAAAGGTAAATTAGCTTCTCCTGAGTTTAGTTTACAAGAACTTAATCAAGCACGAACAGTATTAAATGATTTTGCAAGTAGAATACAAGATAAAAACCCTACAGCTTTTAGACTCGCTAGAGATTTAGAAAGAGGAATAGAACAACAAATGTACAGATACCTTGAGGGAGGTGCAGCTAAAGAATCTGGTTTCAAAATAGGTTCTAAACAATTAAAAGAATATATGCAAGACACAGGCTACGGATTAGATATATCTTCTGCATGGACACAACAGGCAAAAGCTATCAAAAAATCTAATTCGGCTGCTATACAAAGTATTTTACAAAGAGAACCTGAAACAGTTGTTGACTACATCTTAAGCACCAGCACTCCTGGAAGTAAATTCAATTCTAAAATGTCTGATTTTGTAGAAGTAGTTGGAAAAGCTGGCGGTGATGAATTACTAGAAGTACGTAAAGCTCTTTCACAAAGAATTAGACAAGATATTTTAGATCAACCCGATAAAACTCCATTACAAATAGCTCGTCAATATAAAGAGTTTTTAGACAACCACAAAGGAACTTTAGAAACTGTGTTTGGAGGTGACTTTAAATACTACGGCTCACCTAAAGCTTTTGAAAAAAATATTTTAAAACCATTACAAAAAGCAGAAGACGATATAAATGCACTACAAGCTCGTTTTGGGGACATAGCGAACCCTGATCCAAGTGTAACTAATATAGTTACACGTCTTTTAAATGTATCAGAAGACGCAAAAATGTCAGGACAAGTATTTGTAGATCAAGAATACATGCTCAACATAATAAACAGAAACCCCATATTGAAAAAACAAGTAGCGCAAGCTACTAAATCATGGATTAATAATAAAATATTCAGACCATCACCCGTAGGTCAAGGAACTGTAATAGATGAAAGAGCTTTAAACAGATTAGTATATGGAGGTTTTGGACCTGAAGAAATTACAGGTTTAAGTTTCAATGATTTTGTTGCTCCGTTGTTAGGTAAAGATGGGAAAAAGTTCACTAAAAATTTAAAAATATTTAATAACTTAGTACAAAGAGAAAGAGGTTTATTAGGTAGAGATCCTGCGATTGAACGTGTTATAAAAGAAAGTTCAACACCACAAACAGAATATTTACGTAGATTTTTAATACCCCCATTAACACAAACAGGAAGAAGATTGACCGCCGCAGAAGTTTTATCAGGCGAAAAAAGCAGAGCGTTTATTGGACAAATGTTGTTAGATGATCAATTATTTAATCAAACAATGAAAGCATATCAAGGACAAATAACCATGGATGGATTTGGAAGATTCTTGACTTCCTATAGTATTGTAGAAGCTATTGATCTAGGTAATGAATTACGATATTACGACACACAAGAAAAAAGACAGCCTAAGGGTGACTTAGGTGATACAATAATAGAAACAACAACAGGTGCTATTGGAGGAGGATTTAACTAATGGGTCCAGGATTTGGCGGAATAAATATAGGCGGGTTTGCATTACCAGATATTAACATGGAAGAAGTTAATGCAGGGATAGCTTCACAACTTGGTCCAGAAATAGCAAAATATCTTGCAGAACAAGAATTAGCAGCAGCTACTAACGAATACGAAAAAGATGCGGCTGAAACAAAAGTAGAACAAATTAAAGAATTTGAAGCGGGACTTGGTTCGTTGCCGCCTGTTGTTGAACAGGTGATGCAAAAAATACAATCAGGTCAAGGTATCGCTTCAGGATATGAAGGCGATGGTTACGAAGATTACATTAATTATGAACCTCAAGATCCAATACAAGAAATAATAGAACAAATAATAGAAACCTCACCTGAACCAAGTCGACCTGATCCTGAAGTTATAATGGAAAGGGATGACCCTGTTATGCCTATTGACCCATATTATAATCCCAGTTATATGGGTTTTGTAGATGAAAGAAAACTTGGTAAAGACGATGAAGCTCAGTATATTTTAAATGAACCTTATATTCCTCCTGATCTTACACCTCCAGATATAATAGACCCTATTATAGAAGAACCTATTGTTGTTCCTCCACCACCGCCACCGCCTCCAGAAGATATAGGTGGTTATGATGATATTATTACACTACCTCCCACACCCCCAGAAGAACCTGTTGTAGACCCAGAAAATCCATATAATAATCCGTATTATCCTTTCCCTTATGGCAATGTTTATGCTCCAGAAGTTTACGGACAAATGGATCCTTCGCAAACCACAGGTAGTGAAGCAGTTTTTGATCCAGGGTATAGAAAAACGAATCCAGCAATAACTAATTTAATTAATCAACAAAGAGAACAATATAACCAAGCACTACAAAACGCAGTATATAAAGCACCCGATACTGTACAAGAGGATTATGTAAGACCAATGTCTGCCGCAGAATTCGGTAGTGTTCCTGGAAGATATACACCACCTACAACAGCACGACCTTTCGTAGACCCAAGAGAACAAAATGTAGATACAGATTTAGGTTTTATAGCCATGAATCGAGGCGGTACATTAAATAATAATATGGGGCTAGGTGGGTTGCCTCAAATGCAACAAAACGATAAACTAACACAACTATTCGCACAGTCGTTTAGACCAAGGAGATAAATATGGCGATGACACCGACAGAAGAAATAATGATGATGGGACAAAGAGCAGATGTACCTAGAGGTAATCCTAATGCACCCGCACCACAAGGAGCAGAAGCACCTCCACCAGAGGCTATGGAAGCTATGGCAGCACTTATGGGTAATGAAGCAAGTTTAGGTTCAGATATGAATCGAGAGATGCCCGCGGACAGTGGTCAAATGATGGCTGAAGATGCAGGAGCTTTAGCAGAAGCCGTAGTTGGAAGAGCAGGTGGCGACGTAAGAGGCGCTATTGCATTATTAGATAACGCTAAAGCTATGTTAATGGCGAGCGCTGAACAACCACAAATGGCGGCTGAAGGCAAAGCCTTAAAATCTATTCCCGAAGGTAATAAAGGGTTGGGTAAATTACCTAAAGATGTTAGAAATAAAATGGGATTTATGGCTGAAGGCGGTGGTTTAATGCGCAGAGGTGATAAACAATCTGTAGGCATGTATCAAGGTGGTGGCGGTATTATGAGCGCTGAAGAAGCAATGAAACAGTTAGAGGCGTATAGGTCTTAACCGATCCAATCTTTCCATTTATCATCACCTAGCACCTCTTGTGCTAGGTTGAGCTTGTTTCGCAAAGCTTTTACAATTTTTTCATCGACGGTATCTTTAGATATTAAATCAATATAAGTTACTTTATTAACCTGTCCTATGCGGTGAGCCCTGTCTTCAGATTGCAAACGTTTTTCTAAATCATAATTATTACTATAATAAACAACATTACTTGCTTGGTGTAACGTGATTCCGTAACCGCCTGTTTGAGTGTTACTAATTAAATATTGTAAGCTAGAGTCGGGATCTTGAAACCTATCGATGATACCTTGACGTTCGTCTTCTGGCGTCCCTCCGTAATACGTAGCAACAGCATCAACTCCTACGATATCATGTAACGTTCTTAAAATACGTTTTATATCATATTGATAGTTTGCCCATATAATTGTTTTGCCTTGTATCTCTTCTAATACTTTTAATAATTCTTCAAGACGATTGTTTTTAATTTCTATTTCTTCGCCTTCATCGTGTTTTACAAACCCACAAGTAACTTGGTGTAGTCTTAATATCTGAGTAAGTACAGAACTAACGCTAACTATTTCATTTGATTCTAGTTCCGCTATCGCGTAATCTTTGATTTGGTTATATACTTTCTTTTGTTCAGGTGTAAGTTCTACTTCTCTTTTTTGATAAACTTTATCAGGAAGATCTAAACAATCTTTTTTCAAGACTCGATAAGAAAACTGGTTTACTTTTTCTGATAATTCTTCTAGGTTTTGATATCCGACCACTTGTCTAAAAGTTCGTTGTCCCATACTTCTATTAATAACTTTTG
>CENR01029975.1_pt1 | contig 14957 bp, 16 predicted proteins | sample 530181 | NCBI WGS metagenome assembly CENR01 (sample SAMEA2619677, study PRJEB7988) | marine metagenome | biome: marine biome (ENVO:00000447); feature: surface water layer (ENVO:00002042); material: "saline water (ENVO:00002010), including plankton (ENVO:xxxxxxxx)" | depth 5 m | reverse complement strand
ATTCTACGCGTCAGTACCCAATCATTTCTTATGTATACCCTGGTCCACAAGTAGAATCGTTTACCAACGACTTCACCATTACTGGAGGTTACCAAACCGCCATGGCGCAATTGGGCTTTATTGTAGTAAGTATGGGGCACCGAGGCGGTTCGCCAATGCGCTCTAAATACTACCACACTTACGGATGGCAGAATTTAAGAGATTATGCTTTGGCAGATGATAAGCGTGCTTTAGAGCAGTTGGCAGAAAGACACGAATGGATCGACATCGATCATGTAGGTATTTTCGGTCACTCAGGTGGTGGATTTATGTCTACTGCGGCTTTACTTACCTACCCTAACTTCTATACTGCTGCGGCCTCTTCTGCTGGTAACCACGATAACAATATTTATAACAAATGGTGGGGCGAAACGCATAATGGCGTAATCAAAAAGGAGAAAACGAAGAAGGATAAAGATGGTAACGAAACTACCACAGTAACTTGGGACGGAAAGGTGAAAACCAACCAATCTTTAGCCAGTAACTTAAAAGGGCACCTTTTACTTACGCACGGTACAATCGATAACAACGTACACCCAAGCAATAGCATGCGTGTAGCAGACGAGTTGATGAAAGCAGGTAAACGTTTCGATTATATGCCAATTCCAGGTTCTAGACATGGCTATGGCAGCAAGAGAGATTACTATGAGAAATTGATGTGGTATTTCTTTGCTGAGCATTTGCTAGGCGACTACAGAAACAATGTAGATATGGACTTGCCTGACGGAAATTAAATAAAAATAACATCTACTGAATTGAAAGACCTGTAAGAAATTGCAGGTCTTTTTTTGTGTTTGATGGAAAGGCTTAAATGCAATTAAATAGTCTTATCCCATAAAAGACAGTAGGTTGTCATTGAATTTTTGAGCAACTTCATGTCATAAACGTGCTACTCTTATTTTTTACACGTCACCAGATTAAGCCATCAATATGAGCCCCAATAAAGACCTTGAAGCGCTAATACTTACCAAAAGAAAGCTTGAATTTCAACAAGTAGAAATAGAAACGCTTACCGATGAGATCATTTTACTTAAGAAAGATTTTATTCTTCAAAACGCAGAAAAACAAAAAAGAGCAGAAGAGTTGACCCTTGCAAATAAAGAGCTTGCTTTTCAGAACGATGAAAAGCAAAGCAGAGCGGACGAGCTGTTTCTTGCCAACAAGGAACTTGCTTTTCAAAATCAAGAGAAGCATAAAAGAGCAGACGAGTTGTTCCTTGCAAACAAGGAGCTTGCCTTTCAAAATGAAGAGAAGCAGAATAGAGCGGACGAGTTGTTCATAGCAAATAAGGAACTTGCTTTTCAAAAGGAGGAAAAAGTTAAACGTGCAGAAGAATTAGCAATTACCAATAAAGAACTCAAAAAGACAGAAGAGGATTTAAAGGGATATATAAAAGGCCTTGAAGAAATGATCTTTATGACTTCACATAAGGTAAGACAACCCGTTGCATATATTTTAAGAGTATCAAACCTCCTAAATACGAAAACAAATTATTCACTTGATGAAGTGAAAAAAATAGTGGGTCATATGAAAAAATCGGCCACCACTCTTGATGATTTCACGAGGGAACTCACAACGTTTATGACTGACTTAAAAGTTAAAATTAAGAGTTAAAACTGCGTATACGTATAACAATATCTCCTCTCACTGGCCCTCCAAAACTTATGACGATTTATAAGCTGGAACTCAGTCCTTGCCGCCTCGCCTCTTACTTTTACTCGCCCATCCTTTCGTACCCCCCCCTACAGACCCCATGAACGGAAACTTGTGCTGGCATAAGGGTTCTGTAGACACCCTAAAAAATAGCTATACAAGGTAACTTACATTATATTTAGAACTGTAACCAATCCACAAGCCTGGATGTCTTATGATAAACCAGCTTCCAAAAAACAGCCAAAATGAATCTACAATTACCCAATACCAATTCAAAATCAACTAATTACAAAGGCTTCCTCTTCGACCTAGTTATTTACATCTCTGTCATGTTCTTGATTAGAGAAGTATATTTTCCTCAATTCGGTTTTATTGCAAATGGTCTTTTTTGGTCTCTGACCACTTTGGTGGTTGCAACTTGGAGAATGCGAGTGAGAAACGTCACTTGGAAAGAGCTGGGGCTACGCAAACCCAAAAGCCTAGGGAAAACATTAGGCATTTCTATTCTAATACTTATCGCTGTTGTGCTTTCCATAATGGCCTTCGAAATCATCAAAGATGCATTACCGTTTACAATACTACCAGATACATCACCTGAAACTGCTGCTTCCAAATTTGGAAACCTAGAAGGAAATTGGTGGCTATTTTTCTCCATCATGCCAATGGTGCTATTGGAGTCTGCCCTAGAAGAAGTACTCGATAGAGGCTTCTTAATGAACTGGATTGAACGTCTTTTTTCTTCAACAACTTTCGCTACGGTCATTGCTGTCCTACTACAAGCTGCAATTTTCGGGTTTAGACACTCAAACGATTTTTCTGCACGGTCAATCACCGCTGGACTTATTGGTTTAATTATGGGGATAGCTTACGTGAAATTCGGACGGAATCTATGGCCACTAATCATAGCACACTGTATACTGAATACAATGTCTATGATGGATAGAGTTTAACAATCCAAATGGGTTTACAGTAAAACCACAAAGGTAAGAAGGACTAAAAATCAAGTGAATTTTAGTTTTCACTGCTTGCATAGTATGCAAGTTTAATGAGTTGGATTGAATTATAATGTCACATTTTTGTTTCTTTAAAATGTAACCTCCAATATAGTATCCGTACTAGAACACATAACAATGAGTAAAGAGCAACTTATAGGCTATGTAAGAAACTTTGTTTCATTAGACGATATTGAAACGGAACAATTTGCGTCTTGTTTTGAAGAAGTCAAAGTAAAGAAACGGCAATTCATTGTTCAGCCCAACTTCACAAACAAGCACAGAGCACTGGTTGTAAAAGGTGCTTTTAGAAGCTATACGATAGCTATAGATGGAAAAGAGCACACACTTCAGTTTGCCATTGAAAACTGGTGGGTCTCCGATTTCAATAGTTATATTCACCAACATCCAGCAACTCTTTTTATCGTAGCCTTAGAGGATAGTACGCTCCTGCAAATTGAATTCGATAAAGAACAAGAACTTAAAAGAACCAACCATAAATTCGAGACCTTTTTTAGAATAATAGCTGAAAGAGGGCTAGCCTTTGAACACAGAAGGATTCTTTTTAATCTAACTCACTCAGCTGAAACACGCTATGAGAACTTTTTATTGAACTATCCAAACTTTGTTGAGCGTGTTCCTCAATACGCATTAGCTTCTTATCTAGGCATGACAACAGAGTTTTTATCCAGAATCAGGAACAGGAGAGCCAAAAAAAGTTGAACTACATCAACCTTCTTTCTTAAACTACTTCATATTTATTGCCTTTGAATTGCCAGACTTTTGTCCTGTCGATATTGACAAATAATACAAAAGGATAAAAATGGAACAATCATTAATTGAAATTTTCTCTGCCAAAAACGAAATGGTGAAGAAAGGACAAATTGTGGAAGCCACAGAAAAGTACTTTGCTGAGAATGCCCAAACCACTGATTTTGATGGCACCAAAACTAAGGACAAATCAGAAATGCTCAACAAAATGCAAGGCTTTGCTGGTGCAATTGCCAAAGTAAATGGCATCAATTTACATCACACCTCATTGAGTGGGGACGTCACTTTTGCTGAATTCACTTTTGATTTTGAAATGAAGGATGGCAGCAAAATCTTATGGCACGAAATACTTCGAACGGTATGGAAAAACGGCCAAATCGTAGAAGAACAATACTTCAGGGCTTAATTGAAATCCATGAGATTCGTAACACAGAAAATACATGCATATCTGGATTATCCAGTAGCTGTAGCACTCATGACATTACCCTTTCTGTTCGGATTAGGGGGTTCTAACCGATTTGCATTGCTGTTATCGGTAATCACTGGTATAGCAGCTTTTATACTTACACTGCTCACAGATCATCAATTAGGTGTATTCAAGATAGTTCCTTACAAAGGTCACCTGATTGTTGATGCGCTTGTAGGGATTCTATTTGTGGCTGCTCCATTCGTGTTTTCATTTGAAGGTGCAGATGCCATTTATTATTGGATCAACGGAGCTGCCGTCTTGACTGTAGTGAGTCTCCACAAACCAGAAGAAGCTCAAACAATATTCTAAAATCACATAAAAACGAAAATCAAAAAAATGAATCATTTCAGTATACCAACGAAATCAGAGCTTTCTGATTCAAATCAGAAAATTTATGATGGCGTTATGGGACAGCTCGGTTTTGTTCCAAACATTTACACTTATATGGCTAAGCATCCGAATGCTTTGGCAGATTACTTGGCCTTCATCGGTCGAAAAAGCAGTCTTAAGAACAAGGAAAAAGAAGCGATTAGTCTGGTGGTTAGCCAAATCAATGGCTGTCATTATTGCCAATCGGCTCATACTGCTCTTGGTAAAATGAATGGCTTCACAGAAGAAGAAATCCTTGAATTAAGAGCTGGTGGTGCCTCTTTTGATTCAAAGCTTGACGCGTTAGTGAAATTGGTGGTCTCCATAACTACCAATAGAGGAAAGACAGATCAAGAGGTTGTCGAAAACTTCTTCAAAGCAGGCTATTCAGAGAATGAATTCATAGATACCACATTTGTAATCGCAGATAAGTTTATCACCAATTTCATCGCTATCACCACAGGTATCGCAATAGACTTCCCAATCGCAAAAAGCATTTAATCAAACATAAAATTATAGAAAGATGAAAAAGTTAACTCAATTCGTAATGGTAGCATTCATGTTAGCACTAGGTGTAAACGCAAATGCTCAAAATAAAATGGCTAACAATATTGATGATAGTAAAATCGCCTTACAAGGTTACAGCCCTGTTTCATATCTTGATTTGGGTATTGCCCAAATAGGTGTCAAAGAACACAAATCGACTTATGATGGATTAGCTTATTACTTTACCAGTGCTGATCAGAAAAAAACCTTTGAGGCCAACCCAAGAAAGTACTTGCCTCAATATGGTGGCTATTGTGCTTTTGGTGTTTCTGTTGGTGCAAAATTCAGGGTTGATCCTAATAAATTTGTGGTAAAGGATGGAAAGTACTACCTCTATTTATATGATTTAGAGGTAGATGCTCAGCAACTTTGGTTAGCAGGCAACCATAAAGATTTGGTAGCTAAATCAAATAAGAACTGGGAAAAGCTTAGTAAACAGTGATAAAATAAATGCTTAAGGTACTCGGATTTGTTCCGAGTACTTCTTTTAAGATTTCAAGCTTATGAAAAAAATAACATCAAGTATCTCCATTGGAGCAGGTTTAGGGATGATTTTCGGTGCAGCTTTAGGCAACATAGGTGTTGGTCTAGTACTTGGAGCAATGGTTGGATTGGTCACTTCAAAAGCGAGAATATGAAGGTAAGATTTGATCAATTTGACGACAGTCAAAAAAATGAATTGTCGGAAATGATAAAATCCTTGTACTCGGAAGATTCGAACGGAGAACCTATTAATGACCAAAAAATAGAAAAAACTATTAGTTATTTTTGGAAGTATCCTCAACATGGTAAAATTGTAATTTTCTCATTCAATGGTTTAACCATTGGGTATTCAATTTTGATAAATTATTGGAGCAACGAATATGGGGGTTGTTTACTTCAAATCGATGAGCTCTATATTCGAAAAAACTTTAGAAGTCACGGCATAGGCACAGCATTTATTCAATATTTAACCAATAACTACAAAGAAACGAGTAAGGCAGTCTTATTAGAAGTTAGTCCCTCTAATAAAATGGCATACAAATTTTACATAAAAAACGGCTTTACCGAGGTAGAAAATCAAAGTATGAGATATACATTTTCAAATGGGAATTTGTAAAATGGAGAAATTACTTTCAGAAATTAGGAATTGTACCGTTTGTAAAGACTACTTACCAAATACTCCAAGGCCTATCATTCAGATGGATACACGTTCTCAAATCGTGATTATTGGTCAGGCTCCTGGACAAAAAGTACAGGACAGTGGCGTCCCATGGGATGACGCTAGTGGCAACAACCTTAGAGAATGGCTTGGTGTCGATAAGCAAACATTCTATAACGAAAAAATATTCGCGCTTATCCCGATGGGTTTTTGCTTTCCCGGAACAGGGAAGTCAGGAGACTTACCTCCGCGGCCAGAATGTGCTCCTCTCTGGCATCACCAAGTGATGGAAGCAATGGCTCACACTAAATTGATTCTGTTAATTGGGCAATATGCTCAGCACTATTACTTGGGGAAAAGTTGCAAACCTACATTGACGGAAACAGTCAGAAGTTACCATGGGTATCTGCCTAAATACTTACCATTACCACACCCTTCACCACGAAATAACATTTGGCAGAAAAAGAACAGTTGGTTCAAGGAAAGCATAATACCAACCTTGCAAGACATCATACTCCCCTACTTAAAATCCCGACCATGACAATTGAGTTTAAACGGCTATCAGAAGTCAATAAATCCGACATCATCGAGTTAATGAATAATCACTTAGTAAGAAGGCAAATGCCTTTATTAACTGACCACTTCGATGAAAGTGCGTGTGATAACTTTATTGCCGCAAAAGAATCGCTATGGATAGATCATGGTTACGGGCCTTGGGCATTTGTAGTTGATGATCAATTTGCGGGATGGGGTGGTTTACAACCAGAAAATGGAGAAGCTGACTTAGCATTAGTCCTACATCCAAATTATTGGGGGCTTGGGAAAGTCTTATATACCAAAATCATCGACAAAGCATTTAACGAAATAGGATTAAATTCCATCACTGTGCTTTTCCCACCTTCTAGAACTCGTATTAAGGGCTTATTGCGCCTTGGCTTTAAAGAAGAAGGTGAATTGGAAGTAGGAAATAAACGCTTTAATAGATTTCGAATAGAAAACTAATACAAAGCTAGTTGTAAACACCGCTTAAAAGGCCAAGTTAGTAACGAAAACGGCATTGAACTGAAAGGCATAAAAAAACTGGAGAAGCATGTGCCTCGCCAGTTTAATGTCTAATCAGTTAATCGCTTAACTATTTATTTCCTTTTACTTTCTCTTTCATCAAGCTTGCGCCTTCACCTTCCACAGTGTTATTGGTTTCGTCAACCAACTCATAACCTAAAGTTCTTCCTTTAAGTGTAGCTGGTAATCCGTTGGCCATCCATTCTGGCATTGGTGCACCTTTCAAGTAATGATCGAAGAATTGCCCCATTCTGATAGAAAGGTCTTTTCTGTTTTTACGTTGAACAAGGTTGTGGTCTTCACCATTGTATACCACTAACCAAGAAGGTTTTCCTAAACGTCTAAGCGCCATGTAGTACTCAATACCTTGGTACCACGGCACAGAACCATCTTCATCGTTGTGCATAATGAATAGTGGAGTTTGAACTTCATCCATTCTAAACAATGGAGAGTTATCGATATAGCGTGTTGGCGTTTCCCATAAGGTTCCACCCAAACGACTTTGAGTTTTCTCGTACTGGAACATACGGCTCATTCCGCTACCCCATCTTACACCACCGTAAGCCGATGTCATATTTACTACAGGAGCACCCGCACCACCTGCTGCAAACATATCTGTTTTAGTTACTAGATAAGCCACTTGGTAACCTCCCCAACTTTGGCCTTGAATCGCCATTTTAGATTTATCTACAAAGCCCATATTCACTACTGCATTAGTAGCAGGAACAACATGGTTATAAGCACTTGGGCCAGGGTAACCTAACTCGTACTTAATATCTGGCACCAAAACCAAGTAATCGTTACTCACATAATATGGAATATTGATTGTACTTGCACTTGGCGCAGGGCTTGGGTGGCTATGTAAGCTGTTTGTTCTCCTTTCATAGAAATAAACAATCATTGGGTATTTCTTATTTGGGTCGAAGTTTTCTGGCTTGTAAAGAATTGCCTGCATTTCTTCTCCATCTTCTAATGAATTGAACTGAATAAGCTCAGCCGTACCCCAATTGTATGGGTCTTCTTGTGCACCTACATTGGTAAGTTTTTTCAAGCCGTCCATTTTGTAGCTATTGGCTACATATAGCTCACCAAAATCTTCATAAGTAGATTTAGTAAAGATCACACGGTCAGAGTCCTCAGCTTTGATTAATCTACCAAAACTCACATCCTCCATTACCACTTTGGTTGGGTTAGATGCTTTTGAAAGGTTTGCAGTATAGAAACCGTCCTGCATTGTCCACTCATGCGTAGCAGAAAGCAATACTGGCGCTTTCATTGAAATGAATTTCTCTTCTCTGTCTAGTGATTGGTATCTGAAGCTAATATTGCTTTTACGACCAAAGCCATTCGTTACATTTTCTGAAGCTACTTTTCCTTTTGGATCAACTTTCCAGATATCGAAACGATCGTAAATAAAGAAAGCAGCATCTTTTTCGCTCCAACCAGCAGTTCCGTAAGAACCAGCCAATGAAGGTGAATCATGTAGCTCATTAGCAAAACTCACATCAATTCCCTCTGTAAGATTTCTTATGGTTTCAGTAGCCACATCCATCACAAACCAATCTTCCATTTCAGGGTCATACCAAGTAAGGTAATTGCCCTCTGGCGACAATGACATAAAACCTTTACCAGCTTGCATCAATAATTTGGCTTTACCAGTGTTTACGTCAACTTTATAGTAATCACGTGGCAATTGCGTATCCCAAGTATACTGAACTCTATAAGTCTGATCGTCCATCGCCAATACAAAATCACGATCGTTTTCTGTATCGATGTAAATGCTTTCTAAATTTTGGTTACCCAACTGAACCAGTTTCATCGATTTCAAATCCATCACTACATCGTAGGTTTGGTTCTTATCTCTATTGGCTCTTAGTTTCTGCATTGGTTGAATGTAAGGGTCGTTATAAGACCAAATGTCTACCGCAGGGCGCTCAGAATCCAACATCGTAGTATCTTCTTCATAAGCGTATTTCACAGGACGTGGAGCTGTTCCAAAATAAAGCCTCTTCCCACTTTCTGAAAAACGCGGATTACTATTATCACTTACCATCCAGTTATTTGGTACGCCAGCAGTTGTAGTATCTGCTATAATTTTAGCTTCATTATTACCGGCTTTCCAGTGCATTAAACTGAAATACTGATCATCATCCTTTTTGTCTGAATTGGTTGCAAAAAACACTAATTGCTCACCATCCTCAGTAGTTGTCAATTTCTTATAGTCTTTCAACCCTGAGTTTAAGGTTACTTCTTTGCTAGATTTAGTATTGAAAGCGAATACGCCAGCAGGGTTTAATGAATCTGCTTCGTCTTTTTCAAAATACAAGTAGTTTCCTTTCTGAGTCAACTCATATTCCATTACTCCTTCAAAACGGCTTTCATTTCCTGAAACCATATTATAAAGCACTACCTCGCTGCCCTTAGATTTCGACTTTGGCTTTTTATCTTCCTTGGTCTCTTCAGCTTTTTCGCCCTCTTCTTTTTTTGCTTTTTCTTCTAAAGGCGCCTCATGCATCCAAGCAATCCATTCTGTAGATTCGTTGGACAATTGATAGTTTTTTACTCTAGCAACTTTCTTAATATCACCACTCTTAAGGTTGATAATGAAAAGAGAATCCTTTGGCATTTTTGCGCTAGTAGTTTTCTTAAGTTTTAACGCATGTTCTTTTTCATATTCGGGATTAACGGTAGCGACAACAAAATCACTGTTTTTGGAAAAAGAATACCTACCTACTCTATCAATAGTATAGGTTTTGTTATTGGTAAGGCTCTTAATCTCAAGTATTCCATCTCCGACTTGAGGGCTAATTCTATAAGCGGTCCAATTACCATCATTGCTTATGGTGGTGGATTGCAGGCTTTTCCAGTCATCATAAACATCATGTGTTAACGGCTTCTTTTGGGCTGTTGCCTGAAAGAGCATAAACAGCATGAAAAGTGAAAATAAGCTGATTTTCGTTTTCATAGGTTTTCTTTTGTTTCAATAGTTTATCCTTACAAATATAAAAGTTAAGCACGTTTTGGAAACACTTCTTATATTGACGGAATCAACTTGAATTAAAACGTATTACATCATGCTCAAAAAGACACTCTTATTCTCTTTTTTGATGATGCTTTCGCTACAAACTTTTGCTCAAAAAACAATTGCGGAAATCACCAAAGGAGCCATTAAAAAAGAAGGATTTTTTAATTATTACTGGGATGAAGATGCCGGTAAAGTTTACTTAGAAATAAAGAATTTCGATACAGAATTTCTCTATGTCAATTCTCTTTCAGCTGGTATTGGTTCAAACGACATCGGTCTTGACCGTGGTAAACTAGGCAGCACCAGTGTGGTCGAGTTTAGACGAGTAGGCTCAAAGATACTTATGGTTGAGCCCAACTACAGCTACCGCGCAGTATCTAATAATGCAGATGAGGTAGAAGCCGTAAAGCAAGCCTTTGCAGAATCTGTACTTCAAGGCTTTAAAGTGGAAGCAGAAGAGAATGGCGTAGTGTTGATCGATATTACTCCTATGATTCTGACTGATTCTTATGGTGTAGCAAACTCTCTTAACCGTTCTCGTCAAGGTTCTTACCGTTTCGATGCGAGTCGTTCGGCCATCTACCCTCCTATGCTCAAGAACTTCCCGAAAAATTCTGAGTTTGAAGCAACTATTACATTGGTGGGAAGTGCCACTGGTGGTTTTATTAGAAGCGTAACCCCTAGCCCAGATGCTGTTACCGTTCGCATGCACTATTCTTTTGTTGAATTGCCTGACGCGGGTTACAAACCAAGAAAGCTTGATCCTAGATCAGGATACTTCGGTACTTCTTACATGGACTATGCAACGCCAATTCAAGAAGACATCAGAAAAAGATTTATCAACCGACATAGATTGGCCAAGAAAGACCCAAGTGCGAAAGTAAGTGAGGCTATTGAACCAATTATTTATTATGTAGATAGAGGTGCTCCAGAGCCAATCAAGTCTGCTTTGATTGAAGGCGGAAAATGGTGGAACCAAGCATTTGAAGCTGCTGGTTACAAAAATGCTTTCCAAGTACGTGAAATGCCGGCCGATGCCGACCCTATGGATGTACGTTACAACTTAATACAGTGGGTTCACCGTTCTACTCGTGGTTGGTCTTACGGATCTTCTGTTTCTGACCCACGAACTGGTGAAATTATAAAAGGACATGTAAGCTTAGGTTCATTAAGAGTTCGTCAGGATTTCTTGATTGCCCAAGGCTTGATAAATCCATATGAAAACGGAACTACTCCTGATCCTATCATGCTTAAATTAGCGCTTGCTCGTTTAAGACAGCTTTCTGCGCACGAAATTGGTCATACCATCGGTTTGGCACACAGTTACGCATCTAGTGCAGATGGTGATGCCTCAGTAATGGATTACCCTCACCCACAAATCGGTTTAAAAAATGGAAAAATCACTTTGGATGCTCCATATGATACTGGCATTGGCGAATGGGATAAAGTAGCAGTTACTTATGGTTACCAAGATTTTCCTAAGGGAACGGACGAAGACAAAGCTTTGAATGAAATCATTGAAAAAGGATTGAAAGATGGCTTGCACTTTATTACCGATTCAGACTCTAGGTCTCCTGGCAGTGCACATCCATTCTCTCACCTTTGGGACAATGGAAAGAGCCCTGTTGACGAACTGAATCGCTTGATGGAAGTAAGAGCAATTGCTTTAAAAAACTTCTCTGAGCAAAACATTCCTATGGGTGCTCCAATGACAACTCTAGAAGAAGTATTTGTACCGATGTACATGCTACACCGCTACCAGTTAGAAGCGGCTTCTAAGGTAATTGGTGGAGCTTATTACAATTACAAATTAAGAGGCGACTCTCAGCCGTTACAACAAACGGTACCTGTTGGTGAACAAAAAGCAGCACTTACGGCACTAATGAATGTGTTAAAGCCTGAAAACTTAGAAGTGCCTGAACATATCCTTAAAATCATTCCTCCAAGAACACCAGGTTATGGAAGATCAAGAGAAACTTTCAATGTAAGAACAGGTGTGCTTTTCGATCCTGTTTCTCCTGGAGAAGCAGTAGCAGGGACTACCATGAGTTTCTTGTTCAACTCGCAGCGTGCTACACGTTTGGTACAGCAAAAAGCAATGGACAGTAACCAAATTGGTCTTCAAGATGTAATTAATGCTGTAGCCAGTCTGGCTTTAGATGGCAATTACAGTGGCTACCGTGCCGAACTACAAAAAGTAGTGGCCGACAGTTTTATCAGTGAATTAATGTCGCTTAGCATGAGCTCTCAAGCTTCGGTTTCTACACAAGCAGAAGCTATGGCTGCTTTGAGGTCTCTTTCTAAAAAGATGGCAAGCTCTAGCAACACTTTCCAAAACGAAATGGCGTTTAAAGTATCGCGCTTTTTAGAAAACCCTAAAGAGGTGACACCAACAAGTTCACTTACACCTCCAGATGGTTCGCCAATCGGAATGGATGCGCAATTCTGGTGTACTTTCGAAGGAAATTAATTAGAGAAAAGCACATTGAAGAAATGAAAAAGAGCCAGAAAATCATGGCTCTTTTTCATTTCTGATTACTTTTATGAATACTGTTCGTCTTAGCCATAACTTAAATTAACTATGAACAAAAGGAACGCTATTGCATTCGTATTGATTATTGCATCCCTTGCTTGTCTCTACCCCGGACTTACAAAACCAATTATTCAAATCAATATTGGAGCACAATTGCCAATGATTGGTGAGTTAACACTTTTTGAGCGTACTCAAAGCGTGGTAGAGAGCATTCAGTCGCTTTTTGAAACTGACAACGACTTGGTGGCATGGCTTATCCTTATTTTCTCCATTGTTGTTCCACTAGTAAAGGCCGTTATTCTTTTGGCTGTTTTAGCATTTAAAAACCTACCTGGCCGCAAAGGCTTTTATCGCTTTGTAGGTTTGATAGGAAAATGGTCTATGGCCGATGTTTTTGTGGTAGGAATTCTACTTGCATTTTTGGCTACTGGAGAAAATGAAAGCATTAGAGCCGAACTATTCGAAGGCTTTAATTACTTCCTATCCTATTGTATTATCTCTATCATAGCAATTCAGGTAATGGATGTAAAAACCAATGACCTAGTTCAATAAAATTGTTTTCAAGAACTTATCGCTCCTTAGCGCCTTTATTATTGTTTTAGTTTCATCTACGCTTAGTTATGAATAAGAATAAAGACAAGGCCATTGCATTCTACAAAATGGCTTATGAAGGAGCTCCAAGAAAAGCAACAGAGCTATATGTTGGTGATGAATATATACAGCACAATCCAGCAGTGGGTGATGGTACAGAAGCCTTCATCGATTACTTTGAAAGAATGCAGTTAGAGTACCCAGATAAATCCATTGAGTTTGTTAGAGCCATTGAAGAAGGAGATTTAGTGGCTTTGCACACCCACCAAACTTGGCCAAATAACGAACAGTATGTAACCATGGACTTTTTTAGATTTGATACCAATGGAAAGATTGTTGAGCATTGGGATAGTATTCAAGAAATTCCAGAAACCTCAAAAAATGGTAATTATATGTATTAGAATCAGCCCTTCGATTCTGGAATTATGTTCATTTACATTCGGTATACCTTTTTATTTTTTATACTTAAATGAATTCAGAAACCTCTTCCCAACATTATTAAGCTCTTTATCAGAGGTAACAACCACCATTTGAAACTGATATTGATCAATTAGAATCACACGATAAAAGCAATTTACTTGACCTTCCGCTAGACTAACCGTGGCACTCTTCCCTTCATTTCGACCATACTTATAAATGCTTTGAGTTAAAATCTCACCTTGAACTTGTTCATTAAAAGACTCCAAAGAAACATCTGCTAATCCTTTAGAATCTTCTAGCACGGCAGAATGTAAAGTCCAACTAAAAAGGTATGTAACATCACCTATTGTAGAAGTTACTTTGGTGGTAGTCACAGATTCACTTTCGCTTTCTGAAACAGAATAATCTCCTGGCATTGTGATTCCAATTTTACCCTTTTCAGCCGAGTATTTTTTTTCAACAGAAACTCCTTCCTTTTTAATATTTAAAGGAACATGATTAGGCCAAAGCAATCCGCTTAGGGCTATTGATAAAAACATTTTAAGCAACATAATGGAGCAGTTAAAGTGAATAAAAACGTTTTCCGAAAACCACTTAAACTGGGAATCGGGTACTGAAATTAAGAAATATATACGACCCCAACATGCACAGCTGTATAGATTTTTTGAGTATTAAATAATTATAGCATGCTTACTCATTCTTTAAACAAATCGGCTTCCTTCTTTTACTGAATCGTTTAGCTTTGCATTGTTAATGAAATCCCCCCGAAAATCACTCACCGAAGGCCCAATTTTAAAAGCACTTGCCATGTTGGCTTTGCCTATTATTGGGGTAAACTTACTGCAAACTGGCTATCAGTTAGTAGATGCATTCTGGGTGGGGCGATTAGGAGCCAATGCCGTAGCTGCCGTTTCTATTAGTTTCCCGATCAACTTTTTATTGATTTCCCTCAGCTCAGGATTTGCCTTTGCAGGCGCTATTTTGGTAGCGCAATACGCTGGTGCAAAGAATTTTAAGATGGTCAATCATGTAGCTAGACAAACCCTACTCATGGCCTTTTTAATTTCATTGGTAGTATCAATTATTGCCTACATTTTTTCACCTCAAATACTGTATGCTATTGGAGTAGAAGAGATTATTTTTGATGAAGCCAACCTCTTTCAACGCACCATATTTATTGGGTTGATCTTCAACTTTGGGTTCATAATGTTTCAATCGCTATTGCGTGGAATTGGTGAGGTTAGAATACCACTTTACATCAATGGAGCTACTTTGTTGCTTAACTTCTTCTTAGACCCACTATTCATTTACGGCTGGGGGCCTGTAAAGGCTTACGGTGTTACCGG
>CENR01029244.1_pt1 | contig 15001 bp, 12 predicted proteins | sample 530181 | NCBI WGS metagenome assembly CENR01 (sample SAMEA2619677, study PRJEB7988) | marine metagenome | biome: marine biome (ENVO:00000447); feature: surface water layer (ENVO:00002042); material: "saline water (ENVO:00002010), including plankton (ENVO:xxxxxxxx)" | depth 5 m | reverse complement strand
TGGTTTCTGGTTTCTGGTTTCTGGTTTCTGGTTTCTGGTTTCTATAAAATCATAAACTAATTAACTGATTCCCTAAATCACTAATTCCCCAAAACCTATTTCTTCCTGTCAATTACATAATTTACCATCAATTCCAGCGAATCTTTGTACGAAGATTTTGGATACTTTTCTAAAAGTTGAAGCGCCTGTAGTTGGTAGTCTTTCATTTTTGAAATGGCATATTCCAATCCGCCGCTCTCTTTTACAAAGGCGATCACTTCCTTTACTCGCTTTTTATCTTTGTTGTGGTTTTTTACTGAGTTGATAAGCCACTTTTTATCCTTTGCTGAAGCATTATTTAAGGTATAAATTAAAGGGAGTGTCATTTTTTGCTCCTTAATATCGATACCGGTGGGTTTCCCAATTTGTTCCTCTCCATAGTCGAACAGGTCATCTTTGATCTGAAAAGCCAGTCCAATAAGCTCTCCAAATTTTCGTAAGTTTTCTACTTCGGCATCGGCTGCATGTACAGATTTGGCTCCCATAGCACAACAAGCAGCGATAAGGGTAGCTGTTTTCTGGCGGATAATTTCAAAATAGACTGCTTCGGTAATGTCTAGTTTTCTGGCTTTTTCAATTTGCAGCAACTCCCCTTCGCTCATTTCACGTACGGCGACCGAAATAATTTTCAGCAAATCGAAATCGTCATTATCGATACACAGCAACAATCCTTTTGACAATAGAAAGTCACCCACTAAAACAGCAATTTTATTTTTCCAGAGCGCATTCAGAGAAAAGAACCCACGGCGCCGGTTGCTATCGTCCACCACATCGTCGTGTACGAGGGTTGCGGTATGGATGAGTTCAATGACCGAAGCACCCCGATACGTACGCTCGTTCATGGCACCTTTGTTGCACATTTTGGCAATAAGAAAGATGAACATAGGGCGCATTTGTTTGCCCTTTCGGTTTACTACGTAATGCGTGATCCTGTTAAGCAGCGCCACCTTGGTAGCCATAGCTTTAGAGAATTTCTTCTCAAAATGCTCCATTTCATGGTCTATGGGTTGTTTTATCTGCGCAACTATTTTCATATGTGCTGTAAAAATAACGAAATTGCCTTAGGTTTTACTGTAAATAAAAAATGGAAGCCAATTTCTTTAGCTTCCATTTTTTAGGTAAGGTATCGCAACGTTTTACTTTGATACCGATTCTTTTCTGTTTCTATAAAGGGAGGTATCCACGCACCCTGCCATGGCTTCAACATCCAGATCCTGACCTATGAACTCTTTTACTTTTTGAGCCATTTCTTCTGGTTGTTCTAGAACATCTTTATAATCAATATATATAAGTTCGACACCTGGCTCATTACTTTTCCAGGTTTCAACACTTTCCAGTTGCCTTCTATAGGCGTTATATAATTTAACAGGAATAGTATCTGGATCTTTACCCGTCATAACACGCTGGCTTTTTACCACTTCATCCAAATCCCTTTTCATGAAAATTATTTTATATCTATACTGGGGGTCTAGATTACCCAATAATGGCGCAACAATTTTTACAGCTTTATCCTGTGACTTACTTAGCCAACTATTATCCTTATGGATACTCATAACAGGCTCATATTCGTAATATCCTTTTGGATTAGACTTGTCTGCTTCTCTTTTGCCATCTACTAATAAATCCACACCACCTTTATCCATCATTTGCATCATAAGTGATGTTCCTGATCTAGGCAATCCAGAGATCACCGTAATTTGATTTTCTCTATAGGTTTTAGTGCTTTTATCGGCAAGGTTCAATTTTCCAGTTAACTTCTCCTCGATATTTTCAATAGCTTTTTCTGCTCTATGGAACGTTTTGGGCTGTAACCGTTTGGCATTTTCAAAAGCAACTTTTGCATTTTCAAGATCTCCCATTTTTTCCAACGCTCTACCTAAAACGTAATGAGCTCCCGGGTAATATTTTACAAGCTCAATACTAGTGAAAGCGTGTTCTGCAGATGCTTCATAATCCTTTAATTCGAATAAAGCCTCTGCCATTCCTTTATGGAATTTTGCCTTGTCTGGTTCTATTTCAATTGCTTTATCGAACGATTCTTCTGCTTCATGGTTGTTTTGCAACAACAAATGCAAGTTTCCTATTCTATAGTGAATTTCGGCATTTGGTCTTCTTTCAAGAGCTGTTTCTAAAACTTTTAAAGCTTTTTTATACTGTCCATTCCCTTTGTATATATCTGCTTCGACAAAATAAATATTATAATTTACTTCACTTTTAGATTTCTTATACTCGTTTAGGTACTTCTTGGCCTCATCATACTCTTTTAAACCGATACTTACTGTCATTAAATCTATGTAAAACGGAGTAGTATCTATGGGCTCCTTTTCAGTAAGTAAATCCAATAAAATTTCTTTGGCTGTGTGGTAGTCCTTTTTACCAAGATACACCCTTGCCTTATTGTGTTTTAATTCAACTTTAGTTTTATGAATAGACGTTGCAAGGTCTTCATCAGGACGTTCTATATATCCTAGCTCTATAAGCTGTTCCATTGTTTCATCATCGGACAATGCTTCATTTAAAACTTCATCAGGCAGCTCAGCAAAATCTCCTTTTACATCTTCCCAGCTATCTATAAACTTAGGCTTTCCTGGGTTCTTAAAAATGTCAAGAATAGCTTTCCCATCCATATCTCTACCAATTGGAAGATCGAAGTGGTGCAAAATTGTTGGTGCTACATCTATTAATCCAAGTCCAAATATTTTCTCATTCTTTTTAATATTTGGTCCCATGGCTACAAAAATTCCAAACTGTCTGTGATCTAAAGCTGGCGCTGCTGCTACTTTTGGCATTTTTAGTATACGGCGAGTTCCAGATTCGAATCCATGATCTGACATCACCATAACGGTTGTATCATCATCGATTAGTTCCAGCACTCTTCCTAGCATCATATCCTGAAAACGGTAGGAACTGTTTACAACATCATTATAGATATCATATTTTTCCTGGGTAACCCCCGCCATTTTAGGAGGGTGGTATTTCATGAATCCATGGCAGAAATGATCTATCATATCAAAATAGATACCCATGAAATCCCATTCTGTATTTCGCAGCAAATAAGTAGACACATTATGCAATGAAACATTCTGTGTTAAAATATTTGAGAAAGGAACCAGACCATTGTTTTTACTATTCTGATCAATCTTTGCAGCATCTGGAATAAATGGCAAAATATGTTCTTTTGTAACTTCCCAAGGAAACATGCGTAAGTCTTTTAACTCATCTACCATGCTTTCAGGATGTATAGTTCCCGGCTCTATAGGCTTTTGTTTTTTAGGATCTGAACTTACACGTTGAAATTTATTGGTCACTACAACTCCATCAATAGGTTCAGCTGGGAAACTTGGCCACCAACCTACTAAATTACTTTTACACCCTTCGTGGTGCAAGATATTCCAAATAGCTTTTGACTTCCGGGAATGAGCTGTAACAGGTCTTATTTTTTGTTCTCCAGGAACAACCTCAATAAATCCTAAAACTCCATGCTTATCCGGCGTTTTACCAGTAGCTACTGAACTCCATAACATAGGACTGTACGGAGGATTCATAGTACTCATGTTCCCATAAACACCGTTTTGTATCATCTTTTGCAATGAAGGCATTTGTCCTTTAGCTAATAAAGGACCTATTATTTTCCAATCTGCAGCATCCCACCCAATTAATAAAAGTTTATTTTTCTTCATCCTCAATGTTTCGGTTTTTTTCTTTTTTAATCTTTCTCCAAGCCGTAAAAGCTAAATCCCCATACGCTAAATGACCTAACGAGCTGGATATAGGCATTTTAGAGAAATCTATTTCTTTTTTAATCTTATCCATTCTAATTTTATTTGAAATTTCCCGAACTAATACATATCTTTAGCACTTAAACGGGAAACGACGTCATAAATAATTTTCCGTAAAAAAACAAAAGTTAACTTTTAAAACCTAAAAATTATGTCAAAAATTACTAAAAACAATTTTGGAAAAAAACTAGCAAAATACGGAGCTCTATCTCTAGCGATTGCTGGAGTTGCTGATGCAACTGGTCAAGTAGTGTATACTGATGTTGACCCAGACTTCATAGGAGGAATGGGAGACAGTTTCTCTATCGACTTTGATGGCGATGGAACTGACGATATCCAAGTTATACAGTCTAACAATGGAAACTACGAGTTAGTACAGGCTTTACCAGCTGTTGGAAACGGAGTTATTGCTGCTTCAAACGCAGGGTACCTTTACGCTTCTAACCTAGCTGAAGGAACAGTTATTGATGGAACTGGTGCTTTTGGATCTTTTGGATCTTTTTGCGCAGGAGTTGGATATGCAGGTAGCCAGTTCTGTGGAGCAGGTGAAGGAATAATCGGAGTTGAATTTGATATTTCAGGAGACACTCATTACGGGTGGGTTCGTGTAGATGTTGCTGATAGCTCAAACTTTATTGTTCTTGATTTTGCATATGAATCTAGCGCAGCAATTGGTATTGCAGCTGGTGACGAAGGAGATATCATTGGTGTTGATGACCAAATTTTCGCTAACTTCGATTTCTTTGTAAACAACGAACAGTTAAACTTATCTGCTGCTAATGCAATGGATCAAGTAACAGTTTACACAATTCTTGGACAGCAAGTTGCAGACCAGAAGTTAAGTGGAACTAACGAAACAGTAAACATTTCTGCATTAAGCACAGGTGTTTATGTTGCTAAAGTTTCTATTGACGGAGCTGTAAAGACTATTAAATTTGCTAAAAAATAATTTAGCTTTTTTATACAACTTAAAGAGCGACCAATTGGTCGCTCTTTTTTTATGCAGTAATTTCTAACCACCAGTTTATTGTTTATTTGCCAGTTGCCCACATGCGGCATCTATATCTTTCCCCCTGCTTCGTCTTACGGTAACAGGAATCCGGTTTCTTTCTAACGCATGCAGGTAATTGTCTACCGCCTCGGTTGCAGCTTGCTGAAACTCGCCATCGTCTATGGGGTTGTACTCTATGATATTTACTTTACAGGGAACGTACAAGCAAAAGCGAACCAATGCATCAATATCTTCTTTTGTATCGTTTAAGCCCTTCCACACTATGTATTCGTAAGTGATTCTTCGGTTTGTTTTTTCGTACCAGTATTCCAGCGATTCCTTTAGATCTTCTAAGGTGAAATTTTTGGCAAATGGCATGATCTGCTCTCTTTTCTCCTGAATAGCACTATGTAATGAAACCGCCAGATGAAATTTTACAGCATCATCGGCTAGTTTTTTTATCATTTTAGGCACCCCGGAAGTGGAAAGTGTGATACGCTTTGGCGACATCCCTAATCCTTCATCTGAAGTAATTTTTTCTACGGAAGCCAATACATTTTTGTAATTCATCAAAGGTTCGCCCATGCCCATAAAAACAATGTTGGACAAAGGATGCCCATGGTACAGCCTGCTTTCTTTATCTATTGCGACCACCTGATCGTAAATTTCATCAGGATTGAGGTTGCGCATTCTTTTTAGTTTTGCAGTAGCGCAAAATTTACAATCCAGACTACATCCAACCTGTGAAGAAACACAAGCCGTCGTACGATTATGGGTAGGGATCAGGACAGATTCGACAATAAACCCATCATGTAGCTTAACGGCATTTTTAATGGTGCCATCGTTACTTTTTTGCAGGCTGTCTACTTCAATATGATTTATAACGAAGTTATCTTCCAGAAGCTGGCGTGTATCCTTAGATATGTTGGTCATATCCTCAAAGGTATGGCTGCCTTTACTCCACAGCCACTCATACACCTGGTTTCCACGAAAGGGCTGTTGCCCAATAGAAGTAAAAAAATCTCTGAGTTGTTCTTTAGTAAGAGAACGAATGTCTTTTTTGTCTTTGCTCATTGTCTTGCAAAAGTACTACAAATGAGAAGAAAAGAAATAGATACTTGGAGAAGCCTCTCCAATTCTTTTTAAAAGTGCCTAACAATAATTTTTTTTGTAATGGTATCGCCACTATCTGAATCGGTAAGCTGCAAGAAGTAAACTCCTTCTTTAAATTGTGTAACGCTAATCCTGTTATTGGTATCCTGAAGTTGTCCTATCGACACCAACTTGCCTACCACATCATACATGTCATACCGAAGGTTAGGGTATTTGTTATTAATTATAGTAATAAAATCACTTGTGGGGTTAGGATAAATTTGCAGTTCCCCCACAAATTCATTGTCCACAACATTAAGCAGGTTGCTTAATGTTTCAACAGTCATTGTTCCCGTATCCATAGGGTCCAGCCAATCTTTTAATCTTTTTGCCGGAGTATTTCCAGCATCCCAGGCAATTCCAAAACGCCCATACACATCATATTCATTATTCCCTTCGGTACCGTTACAAAATGCTTGCCCGGCATACAGTTGCCCAATCACCTTTCCATTTTCATTAAATAACGGACTTCCAGAAGATCCGCTTTCTGTAGTTCCCAGTTCCCAGCCATTGCCAGTACCCACCGAGCCACCTCCTATTAACCACACGTCTACATTGCCTGCTTTTTCTTTAACAGCACCAGAGTTATCTCTGCAAACTTTCATAATATCTCCATTGGGATGATGTATTCCAACTTCAAAATCCGGGTCTTCATCGGTTGCGTTCCAGCCAGCGAAGGCAATATCCCAACTTTCCGGGATAGGGTTTACAAGTTCTACCAATGCAAAATCGGTTTGTGTGTCAGCAGCACGAACAGCAACCCCACTTAATGTAAAATTATTGGTAACCTGAGCAGTATCGTCTCCTGTACCACAAACAGGACTAGGACTCATCCAGTTAAACCGAATGGACCAAAGTGCAGGATTGCTTCCTTGCAAGCAGTGATTTGCTGTTAATAAGTAGGGTTTTTTATCGTTTTCAGCATTATTTAGCAGCACCGAAGAACATAAGTATCCGTTTCCAAGGTTGAGCAAAGCAACAGCCTTTTTTACAACATCTTTTGTCGCGTCAAAATCTGCTCCCACAGAGCAATTCACATCATAATTACAATCTCCCGAGTCATTAAGCCCCCGTGTCGCTTTCTCTGCAAATTGGTTTACGGCGCCCATCCTATACCCGTGAACAATACTTCCAATCTCAACGTTAAACGGCTCGTTTATGTGTGCGGGTTCATAATACTCTATCCATAGTTCTTCACCATTAATAAACCAGGACCCTAAGGTATTGTCATCACGATTATCAAGTTTTGTATATGCTTTGGAGAGATCATCTTTGTCGCCACTAAAAAGTTGCAGTCGTGTCTCAGAGGGAAGGTAGAACTTACTAAAATTCACGCTCAGATTCATAGCATCCTGAGCTATCACAGCCATCTGCCATATCTTATCCCCGTTCTCTAAAACGGTACGTTTGCCATCATTTTTTATATCTACCATCAACGCTCTTTCCACACCGTATCGCCAGGGTTGCGATTTATCCAGATCGTTTATAAGATCTTCTGCTTTTAATGTGGCTATATCCAGTGGGGGAAGTACTATTGGATGTATATTGGTTTCGATATTTTGAGACCAGCTAACAGGAACACTTTCTCCAGATCCCTGAGCGAAAAATGGCAGTGAAAGCAACGATAAAAACACTAGAAGTAGGTGTTTTTTCATACTGAAATACAAGTTGTTAGTGGTATATCGAAACTAAGATACTAGAAAAATAGCTGATTTTAAAAATAAAATGGTATAAAACAAAAAATCCCGGGTAGTAGCCGGGATTTTAGAGGTGTTCTGTGAAGTATTAGATAATTAGCATAGCGTCACCGTATGTATAAAAACGGTATTTTTCTTTAATAGCTTCCGCATAGGCCTTCTTCATAAAATCGTGTCCGGCAAAAGCAGAAACCATCATCAATAATGTAGATTTTGGTGTGTGGAAGTTAGTCACCATCATATTGGCAATACTAAAATCGTATGGAGGAAAAATAAATTTATTGGTCCACCCTTCGTAATCGTTCAATGTTGCATTTGACGAAACTGAGCTTTCTAACGCTCTCATCACCGTGGTTCCTACGGCACACACACGTCTTTTTTGCGCAATTCCTTCGTTAATAATTGAAACAGCGTCTTTTGCTATCGCAATTTCTTCGCTATCCATTTTGTGTTTTGATAGATCCTCAACCTCTACCGGGCTAAAGGTTCCCAAACCAACGTGCAAGGTAACTTCAGCGAAATTAACGCCTTTGATCTCCAGTCGCTTTAACAAATGCTTTGAGAAGTGAAGTCCTGCCGTTGGAGCAGCAACAGCCCCTTCTTTTTTAGCAAAGATGGTCTGGTATCGTTCAGCATCTTCTGGCTCAACATCCCTTTTAATATACTTAGGCAGCGGGGTCTCACCAAGCTCAGTTAACTTGTTTCTAAACTCTTCATACGAACCGTCAAACAAAAATCTAAGGGTTCGTCCACGGCTGGTGGTGTTGTCTATTACTTCGGCTACCAAAGATTCATCTTCACCAAAGTACAGTTTATTACCAATACGAATTTTACGTGCCGGATCTACCAACACATCCCATAAACGGGTTTCCGGGTTTAACTCACGTAGTAAGAATACCTCGATACGCGCCCCAGTTTTCTCCTTATTTCCGTACAATCTGGCAGGAAACACTTTGGTATTGTTTAACACCAATACATCATCTTCTTCAAAATAATCTATCAAATCCTTGAACATTTTGTGCTCGATGGTCTGCTCTTTTCGGTTTAAGACCATTAGTCTGGCCTCGTCACGATTGGGCGCAGGATGTTCGGCCAAAAGCTCTTGTGGAAGGTTAAAACTGAAGTTCGATAATTTCATTCCCATAGTGGTACAATTTTGTTGTAAAAAGTGGCAAATATACAACCTCAACATAGGGGTTGTCAAGTAAATGGACGATTATCTTTTGGTTTTATTGGTTTTATCCCTCAACTCCACTTTGAATACCGTTTTACGAGCTCTATTTCTGTACTGAAATTCCAACAGCCTTCATATCTTCCCAGAACGTGGGGAACGATTTTGATACCACTTCGGCATCGTTAATATGCAGTGTTGTTTTAAGCGCTAGCGGAGCAAATGCCATTGCCATACGGTGATCGTTGTAGGTGTCTATAGCGACACCATCTTGTATAGCTTCGGAACGACTTACAAGAAGGGTATCTTCCGTAATAACTACCTTCGCTCCTAACTTCTCTAGTTCTATTTTAAGCGCTAGGAGGCGGTCGGTTTCTTTAATTTTTAGCGTGTGTAATCCTGTAAGCTCACAGCCAATTCCCAACCCAAAGCAAGTTACCGCAAGGGTCTGTGCAATATCCGGGGTGTTGGAGAGGTTTGCTTTAAAAACTGTTGGTCTACCTGTTTTTATTTTTTGAAGGGTGATGGCAGGCACTTCAGTATGAAAGCTGGTTTGCACCCCAAGTGTTTCATACAATTGGACTAACGCACTATCGCCTTGTAAACTTTCCGTTTTATAACTTGTTAGCTGTATGCTTTTTTTATCTGAAAGCGCAACCAAACTATAAAAATACGAAGCCGAACTCCAATCACTTTCCACTGTAACCACAGTGTTATCCACTGCTGCCAGAGGACGTACCGTAATTGTATTATTCATAAAATGAAACGAAACTCCTAGTTGTTCTAGCAAAGAAAGTGTCATTTCAATATAGGGCCGGGACGTGATCTCACCTGCCAGCGTTAACTCGAGTCCGTTGGGGAGTGAAGGAGCAATAAGCAACAGTGCCGAAATAAACTGACTGCTTACATCCGCCTTTAAAATCACTTTATGCTTTTTTAGTTTTTTTCCTTTGATCTTTAGGGGTGGAAAGCCTTCTTTTTTAGAGTAGGTAATAGCTGCACCCAGGCTTCGCAGCGCATCTACCAGGATACCTATAGGACGTTGCTGCATACGTTCGCTCCCTGTTAACACTACTTCAGCCCCTTCCTTTGCTGAAAAATAAGCGGTCAAAAAACGCATGGCCGTTCCAGCGTGATGTATATCTATAGTTTCATCCGGGGAGTTTAATGCTTTTTGAAGTACCTCACTATCGTCACTTCTGGAAGCATTTTCAATGTTTAGATCAGGGTATAGTGCCTGAAGAATGAGCAACCTGTTGGTTTCGCTTTTGGAGCCAGTAATTTGCAACGCAGCTTCAGTTATTTCTTCTGAAGATTTGGAAAGACCTAGTTTCATTTTCTGTAGTCTTGTTCTTTTAACTTTCTCCAAAACTTTGCATAGGTAATGGCAAAACCGCAAATAAGACCAGCCCCCAACAACGTTATGATGCTTTTAAAAGTAGTTACTCTTTCCAGGAAAATTTCAGAAAAACCCAACGAAATTCCTTGCACCAAAATGAGCACTACCATGTAAATAAGACTTAGTATCACAACCGATTTCCAGAACCCCTTGTGGGTAATTACTCGTGTAAACATTATTTCAGTTTTTGATTGTTATGATGTCTGTCATGGTCACGCTTGGTTTTCAGGTCTAGTTTTGCATCGAAAGCAGCTTGTAAGTCTACGCCTGTCTGGTTGGCAAGACAGAGTACTACAAAAACAACATCGGCCAGTTCTTCGCCCAGATCTTTCTTTTTATCGCTTTCCTTTTCGCTTTGCTCCCCGTATCTGCGGGCAATGATGCGGGCTACTTCGCCTACTTCTTCGGTGAGTTGTGCCATATTGGTAAGCTCATCGAAATAGCGAACGCCGTGTTCCTTAATCCAGATATCTACTGCTTTCTGGGCGTCTTGAATGTTCATGGGTTAGATTTTTGTCAATACAATTTTCTCTTTTTCCTTCTCCGTAATTTGTGTAAACATGCCCTTTACATATTCATAATCCAGGGGAAGGATGATAGGCGTATTAATATCTAAAGATACGGCTAATTGCAACATCCCGGGAGTTTCCTGCAGCAAATAGGAGTAACTGCCTGTGTTGTTTGCCAGGTCTGCTTTAATGCCTTGCGGCATAGATTTTACTTTGTACCCTTCAGGGATTTTAATAGAGATGTTGTACTTCTGTGATTTCGGGTATTCAAAAAAGATAGGATATGCTCTTTTATCGTCTTTAAACGGGTTTTCCGTTTGTGCAAAAAACAACATGGGAGAAATATATAAATCGCCCGCAATCTCTTCTACCAGCGAGTTACTGGTTGCGGTATAACTAATACTCATATTCTCCTTAGTACTCTCCAGGTCATTCGCTTTAAACTCAGTAATTTTTACAGCTTCATCGCCTGTATCTATAGCGCTTATCTGGCTTTCCGTATTGGTATGTGCGTAGTTGCTTCTGTACTCTTTTGCAAAATGAGCTCCTTTACGTTCGCGAACCTTCGCCATTACCTCATCACCCTCTATCGTTGCCTGAACGTACGTAAGCTTTTTAGATACGTAGCCCGGGTACAGTCCAACCCAGTCCGATGTGCCGTCAGGACGAATTAACCTGCCCTGCCAGTTCATAGCACGTTCCGGAAGCATGTTTATACCTGCGAACGGATCGGTTCCATCCAGCACATACATTTTTCCATTGGCATTTACTGCGGCTATTACATAGTTAAACCCTTCCCGGGTTGGGTATACAGGAATTCCGTTTTCCTTTGTGCTTACCAGAACCGGGTAGGCACTCAGCCCTGCCTGCTGTAACATAGAGACCAGCATTAGATTAATATCTCCCACATTTCCAGTTCCTTCTTTGTAAGCTTTTTTCACGCCATTTTCCGGGAAAAAGCCAACGTATTCGTTCCAGGCTACTTTAGACTTCACCAGTGTAAGAACCTTCGTCATCTTTTCTTCGTCTGAAGTTGCTCCTGCGAGAGCAGCATCTAAATCGATTTGATAATAATCACTTTTCTTAATTTCGTTTATAAAATCATCGCTTTCGTATAAGCTTTTTGAAACGGCTTCCCAGGTGGTTGCATATCTTTTTGGAACGCCTCCCGGATCGTTTATCATTGATAATTCCCAGAGAGAACGGGCTTGGTAGTTTTGAAGATTATCTATAAACAGTTCCTTTTTTAATGGTGGCACACTGCTCTCTTCCAGTAAGTAAATGTTCTCTTTATAGGTATATTCATTTCCTTTAAAAGTTCCATTGTTTCCTTGTTTTCCTCTAAACCCCTCATTATAATTTACAGTCCCCAAACCACTTTTACCGCGTATAGTTACTTTCTTTTGTTTAGAGTCCTGGCTAAAAGAATAAGCGATACCTGCCTTTGGGTTGGATTGAATATTGTATACATAGTACTCCGGGATCCTCAATTCTACAAGTTCTTTATTAATTGGGATAGTATATTGTAGGTCGATATCAGAAATCCTAGAAAAGGGTGATATTATTGTGTATTCATATTCAATCACACTTCCTTCTTTTATAGCTGGCATTGTAAATTTATTATTTACTCTATATTTATTAAGTCGTTCTTCGAACTGCCCACTTTTTTGAAGTTTTTCCTTTTTTACAGAGCCATCAACCAAGTTGTATGTTACTCCTTTAACATCAAAGTTTTCTCTATCGCTTCCGCTATCGTACACTATATAATTTCTAGTGGCCCAATCAAAACCTTGTTTAGTATAAATTTTAATACGCTCGTGAACTGTTACAGTTTGCATAAAGCCTTCTCCCTGTGTGTAATCGAACTTTACCTTATAATCACGATACAGCACCGTAGCATCTGCTTCGGGATAGCTGGCGTTTTGTTTTTCGGCGAGTTCTTCTTTGGAAACTTTGCCGTATTTAAAGTTTTGGGCTGTTAAGCTTGCTGAAATAATTAAGAAAAATACTAGTAGGTACTTAGGTTGCATACGATGGTTATTTTATTTTTGAGAGTACGATTTTAGATTTTGAGATTTTTACAAATTCTCCATATAATGCCTGAAGAGCTGGATAATAATTGGCTGGTATTAAATAATGCTTAAACTCAAGTGAAAAAATTACCTGCAACTGGTTTGCTCGTTGCTGGATGTTAAATTGTAAGGCACTTATTCCCTCCTCCATTTTTACCATTTTTGCCTCCGGTAGACTTTCAATTGCATACCCATCAGGAATTGTATAGTTAATTATGTATTTAAGAGTAGAGGGGTACTCCAGATCAATTGGGTACAACCTATTCTCTTCGTTAAATTTATTTTCCTTTAAACCCCATATTAAGAGCGGCTCAAAGTATAATTTTTCACCTATTTTTTCAACATAATCTGAATGTGTAAAGTCGAATGCAATAGAAATAGGTTTGTCAGGATTATCAACATCTTTCGTTTCAAGATTCTCCACCTCAAATAAATCTATGTCATTCAAGGATTCTTCATAGGTTTCTTCTTTTAAATCCTGATAAAACTCCCGATGGTTCAATGCCTGATAGTTCGTAAGTCTTCTTTTAACAGTTCCGCTAACCGATAACTCCTCAAGGTTTAAAGTAGCGTTGGCAATAGAGGTTATAGCAGATTGTTTTTTTAACGCAATAGGATATAAAAGGTGGCTGCCATCTTCAAAAATAATTAACCCTTTGTCATTTATATACCGTAAGGGAACTTGCCCAAAGGCTGCATTTTTTTGTGAACCATCCAGTAAGTATCTCTTACCATTAATTTTAATAGTAGCAAGAACCATGTTAAAGGCATTCACTTGTGGATACATAACCCAGCCTTTTCTTTTGGTAGCGACTAATATAGGGTCGGCTTTTAACCCAACAGACCTGAGCATATGTACTAACAGCAGGTTAATATCTCCCGAATCTCCTTTTTTATCTCTATAGATTGTTTTTACGTACTCTGAACCACGGCTGTAGCCTTGATCCCACTCGATGGTTTCTTTTACATACCGGTCAATTTTTTTTGCAATTGCAAGGGTATCGGCTTCATCTTTTAATAACTGTTGAAGATCTTTTTTATAGAGTGCATCTCCTTTCTTCAATTGTCTTCCAAACCACTCGGCATTTGCATAGCTTTTAGCAACGTTAGACCAGGTTTGTTGATACCCGGTACCGTGATGCTGCATTAAAATTTTTCCTCGGTGATTATTTACATTGGTTACAAAATTTTCTTTATTCAACGGAGGTATGTCTTCGCCAATAAACAAGCTACTTGTTGCTTCGTCTACCCTGCGTATGGGTAATTTCACGTATTGGTTTTGACGGATGGAAAGGCTACCAGAGTACCCATTGTAAATCTTAAACCGCTGGTATTTAATAGGGAGTGAACTTTGGCTATAAAATTCCGAAAGACCTATAAAAGTAACTTTATATTTAATTTCAATAATCGATCCTTTTGTAACTCTGGGGAAGGTAAGTTTACTTATCTCCTCATCTTCTGAGACCTCTTCTTTAAAAATTCCGTCTTTGGAAACCTTTACCGTTTCAATTTTCCCATCTACCAAGTTATACGTAGCCGCTTTTAACCCCCTGATATTGTCAAACCTAATGATCCAGTCTGAATATTCAAACCCATCTGAATTATAAATCTTGATACGTTCATGTACTTTTAGTGCATTTCCGTAAGCAAAGTCTATATCTCTATACAAAATGGCGGCGGGAACTTCAGGGAAAACCTCATCTGCTTTTTCTTCCAGTTCTGCTATCGTAACATCACCAAACTTCCTTTCTTGACCAGCAACTGACCAGCTTTGAAAACATATAAAAACTACGACTACTACTAATTTAAAGTGTATCACTTTGACAAGACAATTTTAGATTTTGAAATTTTTGTGTATTCATCAAACAACTCCTGCAGGGCACCGTAATAACTTGCAGGTATAAGGCTATAGTTTACATCCACCTGAAGTTTTAACTGTAATAGTTGCCCTTGCTTGTTTGCAATAAAAATGAGGCTCCCTAAATTATCCTGAAGCGTAATTTTTTTGTTTTCTGGCACACTTTCCAAGGTATACCCATCTGGAATATGAAATGTAATTGTATAAACTTCCCGTTGGGGAAACTCCAGGTCTATGGGGTACAGACGTTCCTGATCATCAAATTCGTTTTCGGTATTTCCTAAAAACAAAAAAGGGGAAACATACAACGTTCCTGCAATTTCTTCTACAGCAT
>CENR01003835.1_pt1 | contig 15167 bp, 19 predicted proteins | sample 530181 | NCBI WGS metagenome assembly CENR01 (sample SAMEA2619677, study PRJEB7988) | marine metagenome | biome: marine biome (ENVO:00000447); feature: surface water layer (ENVO:00002042); material: "saline water (ENVO:00002010), including plankton (ENVO:xxxxxxxx)" | depth 5 m | reverse complement strand
CAAGGAAAGCAGTTCCAAAGGCATTATTAGAGGGAGTTGAAGGTAAGAACGAGCTTACAAACATAGCTTACATTGCTGATATTATTACAGAACCGGCTCATAAAAACGTACCCAAGAGGCATGTTATGGCTATAACTTCTGTTGATATTAGCGAAAACGGTGGAGTTGTTGAGGGCAATCATCCAAATTACAAGGGAGCTATTAAGGGTGAATTCTTAGGTGTTGTAGAGGAAAGCGCAGCGCTAAAAGACTTATACCCAAAAGCATACGCCAACGTAGTTAAGGGTATTATAGGTAAGGAAGCTGCAGGAAAAGAAGCTAAAGTAGGTATAGAAATAAGCCAGAATATCCCTGTTCAGTTAGGCCTTACTGATTTAATATTCAGAGGAATGGTTATGAACCTGAACCAAAGTGACTTCTCTAAGCTCACAGGTTTTCTGTCTTTATCATTCCCATCAACAAATTTCTACACAGACCAGGATACTTTTCAAACTGTAATAGAATCTGATGGTGTTAGAAAATACATCAAGGATGGAGAGATTGTGTATGGTCTTACGGCAAACGGAGACATATACCTAAACCCTGAGTTTGAAAGCTTCAACACACCGATTCACGAGATGGGTCACATATGGACTGACTTTATTGAGGAGAATAGCCCAGCTTTATTTAATCGTGGTATTAAACTTGTTGAGGGTACTAAAGCTTTAGAAACAGCAAAGAAAGATTTAGGAGATACACTCGCTGCTCGAAAAGAAGCGCTCGCAATACTTATAGGAAACAGAGGGCAGGAGATAACTGACGCAGCTCAAAGAAGTAAGTTTCAGGAATGGCTCGTTGCGCTTTGGAAATACGTTAAGGAAAAATTCAAAAGCCTACGTGGTTTAAACCAGGAGCAGATTGAGAACCTAACGCTTGCCGAGTTTATTGACGGAGCTTTAGCTGATATACTTGGAGGTCAAGAGATAAGCAAAGCCAAAATAAAAGGCAAGAATGACATTGAGGTAGCCTTCCAAAAAGCAGAGGAGAATATCTACGATATAATTAACAAGGCAAGAAACCTGAATTTTAAGGATAACGTAATCAAATCATTCCTTAAGAAGAAAGGCTTCACTGCTACTGAAATTAATGAAGCGTTAAATCTTCCTATAGATTCGCTAAAAAATCTGCCCGCTTCATTCAGAAATGTAGAGGGGGGTATCAAAGTTGGCCTGCCTTTATATGAGAAGGTTTACAAATACGCACAGAAACAGGTAGGCAAGTCAAGAACAAAAGAAAATATAGACAAGGCGATTGACAAAGCCATCACATACCTACAGAAGCAAAAGGATTTCAAAGCACAGGATGATATCACAGCTGATGCACTTGTTCGTGAGTTCCAGAGAAGCTTAGGAAGAAGGCTGAAAAGGTCTCCAAGGCTTGAAGAGCTTGAGTATGAGGGTCAGCTTGTAACACAGCTGTCTAATCGTGATGAGATTAGAGTAATCAAGCAGAGAATAAAAGACTCAAGCGCTAAGTCTTTACAAAAGATTAAGTCTGACATAAGAACTTTCATGAGAAAGAATCTTCCGAGGGCCGAGTACGGAAAAGCTGAGGTTACAAAAATGGTATCGCTTGTTACTAACGCCAAAACACCAAACGATTTAGAGTCTGCAACAGAGCAGGTAATTGATTTTATCTACAAGAAAAAAGCTGACTTATCCGCAGCTCGTATAGCTAACATACTTAAAGGAAAGTATGAGAGAATACAATCAGGAAGACGTGTAGGTGTTAAGATATCTCCAGAAGCTAACGAGAGAATCAAAGTAATTGCAGGCAACATGGTATCTGAGGATGTCGAAACAAAGAATCAAGCGCTTGTAGATGCAATCAATGAGCTACAGACCAAAACGGATTTAACTCAGCAGGATATAGAGGAGATTGTAAACCTTGAGACAGCTCTTATGTATAATGAAGCAATGCAGATGGATGATTCTAATCCTTCTAAGCTTCACAACCTCATGAGAGTAAACCTTAACCTTGCAAGAATTATTGAGCAGGGTAGAACTGAAAGAGCTGAGGAGCTTGCAGAAGAATCTGCACGTAAAAAAGAAATTATCTCAAGAGGCTTTGAGGATATTACAGGTATGCCGTTTACAGATGTCGATGGTATAGAGAATGAGGCCGATAGAAAGGCTGTAATGGATGAAAAAATTAAAAACAACGCAATCCTTAGAGCTAAGAAAAGAGAGCGTGAATCATCCTTAAAATTAGTTAGAAGTATAAATACTTTTATAGCGTCAAATGAAGACCTTGATGGCCTTATAGATATTGTATCCAAATCAACAGGTGATTATATGGGAGGAGCTCTTCAGGAGTTAATATCTGAAAAAGAATTTGACTCTCGTAATGAGTACAAAAAAAGAAATCTTGAGCTCAAGCAAGAGCTTGGTGATAAACTTGAGGAGATATTCGGTAAGAGATACGCTAAGATAATTAAGCCGTTCTCAAAAGAGACAGAGGTTCTTAACATTGATGAGGATACAGAGATACCTATCAGCCAGAACAAAATGATGTATCTGTACAATCAGTATAAAGATGAGGCCAACCATCCAGGATTTGAGGCTTCGTTTGGCTCTAAATATGCTGAGGTTATGGAGCAGTTAAACCAAAAGCTTGACCCAAGGCTTAAGGAGTTTGCTGATTATCAGGTGAATGTATTATTCCCAAGGCTATACAACGATTATAATCAGGTATACAGAAAGATATATAAAACCAATCTTCCTTGGAACAGAAAGTACGCAGGTAGATTGTATAGAGACGGAGATACACTTGAGAACTTAGACCTTATGGCTAATCCTGCCGTGTATAAAGCATCAATAGGAGGAGCATCAACTAAGGCTCGTGTAAAAAACAAAAGACCTATACAGGCTGTTGATGGAATAGATATGCTTGTATCTTATCTAAACGACATGGAGTTCTTTAGGGCTTATGCTGAAAACCTAAAAGATATAAATACTCTTGTAGGAAACTCAGATGTCAAGCTTGCTATAGAGGCTACCTCTGGGCCTGATGTATACAATCTTTTACAGGACAAGTTACAGAAGATAGCCAACAGAGGCTCAATGAAGGGCAATCAGGTTCGCATTATAAACATAATGAACGATACATTTGTATTGTCTCGACTTGGTGTTAATCCTACGGTAGCAATTAAACAGCTTACATCAACAACAGCTTATGCTTCTGATATAGGTTTTAGAAACTGGACGAAATATGCCGCTAAGGCTATGCCTAATATAAAATCTGTCACAAAAGAAATACTTGACAACTCTGTTTATCTTAACGACAGGTATTCAACAAGCATCAAAAATGTTTTAGAGGCGTATAATACAGGCGAAGTAGCTAAGATGTCTCCAATAAAAGGTAAAAGCTGGGCGGATATATTGATGTATCTTGTGAAGCAAGGTGATAAAGGAGCTATACTTTTAGGTGGTGCTCCAAACTACTTATACCATAAAGACCAGTACAAGTCTAAGAATCCTAACGCATCTGAGGATGAGGTTGTTAAGTATGCAATAAGAAAGTTTGAAAGAGAAACAGACAAGGCTCAGCAGTCTTCTGATATAGCATCAAAGGATTTGTTCCAAACAGGAGACCCATTAGCCAGAGCCTTCAACTTATTCTTAACCACGCCTAAGCAGTATCAGCGTAAAGAAAATTCAGCTATTAGAAATCTTTACAGAAAGATGCGTGGCATGCCATCTAAGGGTACTTTTAAAGAGAACCTTAGAACATTGTTTGTATATCACGTATGGCTTCCTGTTGTATTCCAATACGTTACCCTTGGTTTACCGGGGCTTTTGTCAGGATTTGAAAAAGAAGATAAGGAGGATTTAATTAGAGCTGCTATTCTTGGAAACCTTAACGCTTTCTTTATAGTGGGAGGATTGATATCTACTATTGCTGATTATATTCAAGGAAAGCCTTGGGCTGGTAGAGTTCAAACACTTCCAATTATAAGCGTTCCTCAGGAAATATTTTCTGACGCAAACAAAGCTGTCACATCTAAGAAGCAAGAGACAAGAGATAAGTATACAGAAAAACTAATTCAGCAAATCTTAATGTTAACGGGTATACCTGCATCTACATTGTCTAAGCTTGGTAAAAATTGGGCAGACGTTGTTACAGGAGAAACTGATGGAGCACAAGAAACAATACTTAAGCTGTTAGGATATAGCGATTATATTATTGAAGGTCCAAAAGACAATAAAAAAGCTAAGTCAAAAACATCTGCTAAGAAAGACATGACTGAGCAAGAGAAAGCTATACAGAAAATGCTTGATGAGATAGAAAAGGAAAAGGGTAAGTAATCTTTCTATTTTACAAACCAGCTGTAAATTAAATACCAAAAACACCCTGAAAATAATATTGCGAGCAGTAGCTCTACATGTTGTTTCATATTTTTAATTTTTTAATGTTCCACTTTTTACCTATTGAATTAAGGGCAGACACAAGAGGTCCGCTTCTATCAATCCACTCTCCTTTATAGTAGCACCTTTCTACCATGCACTCCGCAAGTGGTATGTCGGTATCATCATAAGGGTAGCTGTGAGTAACCTTTAGAACAATGGACTTGTCTGTATGCCATGAGTCGCATATGCGCTCAAGCAATAGCCTCTGCCCCGTTGGTATATCGTTACCTATACGCTTCACCTCTATAAGTATAAGAGCCTCATTGTCAAACTCAAACGCAGCATCAATATCGGAAGGGTGAATCTTCCCGTTCTTTATACCGGTGAAATCAATAGCCTGTTTCACTTGATTTGCGTTTCTAATTAGACTCATCCTCTTGGTTTAGTTTATCAAGTGCTTGCTGTAACATTCTTATGGTGTCAAAGTTAGGCTCTTCACAAAGCTTTTCTCTATTTATCGCATCAATCAACTCTTGTTTTTTTAATTCCATACCTTTGCGTCTTTAATTAGTGCAATGAGAGACTTTAGCTTAGCGTATTCCTTAAACTTTATATCGCTTCCCTCCTCAAAGAACTCAACCCACCAGCCTTCTTTCGCAGCCTCATCGCTGTCGCAGCTAATTAGTATAAAGCTTTTTGTAAAATCATACGTGTAGTAGTGCCAATCATGTGGGTCGCCACTTTCTGAAGGCTTGACATCTTTTCTTTTAAATCCCAAGTCAATTAAATCTTCTTCACTCATTACAGTTCCATTAAACAGTTGATTGCTGTGTGACCTCCAAGAACAACGCCACATCCTATGGCTTGCTTCTTGAAATGCTTTGCATAAGCTGCTGCATATGAGGTGCTGTCTATACCACACCCTACCTGCATGCCGAACACCTTGAAGTTCTTTCCAACAAGCCACTCTGTGTATGCCTGAGTGTGGATATGGCCCTGCACCGTAGACATCATGTCGTTTTTGATGCGGGTTCTTGCTGTGCCACCCTCTCCGTGAATGTACTGAACATCATCGTAAACTATGCGCTCAACAAAATTCCAATTAGGAACCTCAAGGACATCCTTGTACTCACGAATCCACGCCTTTGGTATTGCAGATGTCTGCGCCTTACGCATAATCATTCTGTCGTGGTTTCCAATAATTACATCAGCTTTAGGAAACTCATCATACCAATAAGCTATCTCGTCAATAGAAGACTGAAGCTCTTCAGCCCCACCCATCCCGTCAGGGTCTGTTTCGTGGTATGAAGAGTAGTGGTTGTCTACAATGTCTCCTATAAAAATAACCTGGTTGCAGTTATAATTTGCGTATGTGTCTTTGCAGAAGTCTAGGTATCCGTCTAAATTAAACGGAGCGTGTATGTCTCCTACTATAAGAATCCTTCTTTCTTTTTTGGTTAGGTTGTCGAAGGCGGCTTTTTTATTTCCTCTTAGTCTTGGTCTATAGTCTATCGGTCTCATCTTGGTGAATGTCTTTTGTCTCCTTAAGAATTGATATAAGGTTGTCTATTGTATTGTTCATAGACTCAAAGTCTTCATCCATAAGGGATTCATATATGTCAGTTACATCATCATAGATAACATCCATCAGCATGTTCACATAATTTAATCCATTAAAATTTGACTTTTTTATTGACAAAATATTATATTTATACCAAAGCTATTGCAAATATATTAAAAAACAAAACATTTATTAATCCATGTGAAAAATTAATTCCTTAGCAAGCTTAGGGTTTATCTTAGATATAGCTCTGTATATAGCTTTTGATTTCTTTCTTACTTCTTCTTTTTCTTTTTTATTAGAGTCAATGCCTAGGTTTGTGTACATATAAACATCAATCCGAAACAACTCATCAAGTTTTTTTCTTGTTGACCACGTTTTAAACTCTACTATCTTATCTATGTCTTCGTATCCGTAACTCATTTTTAATTATTAAATTGTTAGTATGACAAATATACCTCGCCTTTATACTCCCTTCTCTTCCATTCCAGGGACTTAAGGTGCAGGGATATTCTTTCTTTTACTTCGTCTAAAAGTTCATCCGGGACGTTTAAATCCTCCATGATATTTTTCTTAAGCAATAGCTTAGTGTATTTTTCTTTAAGCATTTTGTTTTCTTTTTCAAGACTGGATATAGTTTGTTTTAAGGCAACAATGTTTATATCAACTTTCTTTACGTCCCTATCAACTGAAATGATACTTAACTTCTCAAACAAACTAACTATATCATCATACTTTTTCCTGAAATCACAATCAAACTCATACCATTGGTCTGTTTTTCTTAAAGAATTAATAACGGTCCCGTGATTTTTATTTAATGTTTTTGATATACGGGTAGGACCCATGCCTATTCTATGAAAGCATATTGAAAAATATATGTTTCTTGCCTCAACAATTTCTTTCTTTCTGCTCTTGCTTGATATGTTTACCTTTAACCTCTTGTTGATTATATTCTTAAGAGTTTTTGTTGACATGTTCGAAGTACTGTTCATTTGTTATAAGTTCTAAATATTCATCTAATTTTATTTCATTTGCATCAACCAGCGCTATCTCGTCGTTATCAAATGTAACGATATTCACTGAAAAAAACTTGTCTTTTTTGTTTTTTCTTGATATTAAACCCCCAAATGTATAGGATGAATCTGATAAAAGTTTCTTTCTATACAGTGTATCTATCTTCTTTGTAACAATTATAGTCTCAACAGTTGAGAATGTTGAGGAGAGCTTGTCTATAAACGAGTGGTCGAACTCAAAAGTTTCAACCTCTATATATCTCTGTTTTAATTCCATATCCTTCTATTTCTTTTAATCTATACTCTTGTAGTTTAGATACAATTCCGTTTGGCTTCTTAACTTCGACAAACAAAACATCATTGTTTTTTACTGCAACGATATCAGGCATACCATTCTTGTTTGTTTTGATTAGCTTGATAACATACCAGCCATCAGCCTCAAGTTGGTCTATTCTTTTCTTTTGTATCTGCTGTTCAGTCATACTACAAACTTAGCAAATCTCTTTCAAAGTGCCTGATGATGTAGTCTTTCTTCTTGCAAACAGCCTTGTATATCTTATCTTCTATTCCGTTCTCAGAAAAAATCCAATATACTTTGTTATGTGCTCTTTCCTTTGTTGTCATCCTATCTCTGCTCTGCCAGTAGCTTGTAGCTGAGAAATCTATATTGTAATACACAATGTAGTCAGCATTTCTCAAAGAGATGCCCTCTCTACCACTAACAATCTGTAGGGCTATCGCCTTACAGTCTGTGCTATTGAAGTCATCAAGCTCCGTTACAACATCATCACCAAAGACTTCCTTGATTGCGTTTAGCTCCTCCTTGAATTTGTAGAAGATTCCTATCTTCTTGCCCTCAAACTTAGAGTATATAAACTCTGCCTTGCTTTTATCAAACACCATTGAGTTTCCGCTTTCAAATTTAACAGTTCCCGAGTACATCTGATGAAGCTTTTGCATTAGCTTTACCTGCGTATCGGCAAGCACAACCTCATCGCTACCCTCCAAAACAAATGTCTTCTTTAGTGTGTTACACATAGAATATGTTATTGGATTCATGCGTACCCTCATAACATCCTCCTCAATAGTGGACTTGAACCCAGCTTCTTTTTGTGAGTATGATATGGTGTACGGCTGCATCTGTTGTATGATACTATCACGACCTCTTGAATAATCATTAGTCATGAATCCGTTTATCCTTCTTGTTGTTACACGAACATGGTCATCCGCAAACCTGTAAAAGTTTTTGTACCCAGCAAACGGATTGGTTGGTATTCCGTACACCTGATGATACATCTGACTATAACTCTCAGGAGTTGGCGTTCCCGACAGAAGTATTACATATGGCCTCCTTACGGTAACTATTTCTTTCACCTGCTTAGCTCTTTTGCTTGGCTTGGGAAAAGCACCCATTGAGTGAGCCTCATCACAAACAACAAGGTCAACACCAACTGTGTCAATCTTATGTAGGCTTTCATAGTTTATAACTATAATCTCAAAGCCTGGTGATAGCATCTGATAATCACTCTCGATACTACTGATTGCTTTTTTCTTTGTAATGAATAGCATCTTTTTTATTCCAAGACTTTGTGCTATTCCCATGGCTGTAAGGGTCTTCCCTGTCCTTACTTCCATAGACAGATACAGCATCCTATGCTTACGCATAACACTAGTGCCTCTGTCTATTATATCCTCCTGATAATCTCTAAATCTCATCTATAATTTTTTTTATCTTTATGCATTTTTCATAATCTTCTTGCTCCTCAAAGTATTCGAGCATTCCCATCATGTCCTCTATTCTTGGCTCGGCAAATGGATTGTGAGCAATGAACGGCATTGTTGTTGCAAGTATATCCTCTACGGGAACATTGTTTACTATCACGTCATATGAATTAAGCATAGCAAACTGTATGTTGTTTTCAAAAAATTTATTGTCCATATTTCTGTCTTATCTTTTCATACACGTAAGGAAGCTCAGCCTGAGCTTGTTTCTGACTCTTGTATTCAACACTACCTAAATGTTCCTGACTTGTATATCTAACGCCGTCTATGTACTTATAATCCTTACCCTCAGTAGTGATGCCACCCTTTCGTATAGCTATCCTACAAAACTTATCAAGGGTTGGTACTATGTATACCTGCCAGTCATTATCTATACACCATTTTAAATCAGAATAAAAACTCTTGTTCCGTTTCCTCGGAATAACTATCTTCTTTTTTCTTCCCATCTTTTCTTTCCATTTTTATCCATTTACCCTGCATGTCACGACCCTGACGAGGCTCGCTATCAGTTCTGAATATAGCGTAAGCTATAACCCACTTATAAAACCTTGTCCTAGATATAGTCATCTTGGCCTTCGGTGCATAGTCAGGATTGTCTGCTATGAAATCGTTATACAGGTCATTCATATATATCTGTTTGTTCATCACAAGCTTGTCTGTAACAGGGTTGCCATCAATAAGACCGCACCACTCAATGAAGTCATGTGATGTCTCTGCTGAGAGCTTCCTAATCTTGAGGTTGACAAACGAACTCTTAATCAGGCCACACTCTAGGTACATCTGAAGGTTAGACACCATGTAGTTATCAAACCTGCACCACTCCTCCTCATCCCAATCTGAGAACAACAGCTTGCCAAACTCCTGAAGCGGAGTGTAGTCCTTATTGTAGTGCTGCTTGAGCTCAAGCTCCCATTTCCTTCTCTCAAAAGAGTTACCCTTACCCTTGATAGCATAGTTAGTAGTAATTACTATCTTTGGAGATTTGCTAAACGGTATCTTGATTGCATCCTTATTCTTCTTCTCAAGAGTAAGACCCTCAGTAACTACTGAGAAAAGTCTCTCAAAATCAAAGTGCTTCTTCACATCATCAAAGCATAGTGTCTGCGTGTCTGCGGACACCAGCTGATAAGCAAAAGACCTCTCAAAGTTAAATGACTTGCCGTCAATAACTACAAGCTTCTTCATCTGAGATATGGCGTTTACAAGTATACCCTTACCTGTTCCACCTTCAGGGTTGTCTGTGATTACCTCATCGTTTAGAATAACAGCAGGGCAATACGAAAGGTTCTTGTGCCCCTGCAAAAGATAGCCTATGGTGCTTTCCATTGAGCGTACTCTTGTTTGCTCACCACCGGCTATGTTTGATACAAACTTCTTGAAGTCACAATCTGTTACCTCACATCTATCAAAGTCTCTGTCAATCACCTGGTCTTTCCAAACAAAACCATCAAGGTCAACGTAATCTATAACCTCTGTCTTGCTTTTAGTAACCTTCACGGCGCAGTTCTTGTAGTAAAGATAAGAAGTATACTTATCATCCTCAATAAAGTAAACATCTACAGGAGCAAGCATCGACAGGAAGTCTTCCTTGAAGTATCTTGTCTTGTCTGCGAAGAAATTATATATAGACAGGTCGTCAAGTTCCATAAGATATCCAAGAACAAAATCCTTTATCTCTTCCTCAGACGTGTGGTCTATAAGATTGTTTGTTACACGAACAAAGATAAAGTTCTTACTACCCTCGGGTGAGTACTTATAGAATCCGTTGTCCTCAAGAAACTCCTTGAAGAGTATGTGAACTACGTTTATCACACCCTTATCAGACTTAGTCCAGAACTTTTTACTTGACTCATTCTCAATCTGATTTATTACAGAGTCAACAACAAACTCCTCTACGTTATTGGTCTCAACAAGCTGATGCTTAATCTCTTTCTTTGATACACCACGCTTTATCTTCTGACGTATGGAGGTAATCTTGTCCTCATCCTCGTAATACTTTGAGCCAAAGTTCTGTTTCTGTGAGTAAGCGGAGTCAATGGTCTGCTTAATCTCTGACTCAGGGAAAGTTCTTGATGCAAACCTACCCATAATGTACTGAGCAAGAGACTTATTGATACCATAATCATTGAAAGCTGCAGCCAACACGTACACGTTGTTGTTTCTTTCGCCCTCAACAATTCCGTATTTCTTTTCCCACCAGCGCATCAGTATATCTACTATCTTATTCTCGTCTGTGATTGGTATGGTTGGCCTTGATGAATACTTATCTACAGGCCTGTACTCATGCTCCTCAATCTTGTCCCATGTAAGTGAGTTCTTGTTCACATATATCAGGGGGTCGTATGATTCATAGCATACCCTTGATATATTCTTTGACGTGGTATCAAAATATTCTGAGCCGTAGTGCGTCTGTAGTGACTTGAAGTACGCCTTGTGATTATCAGGCTCCTGCGGTATCTTAACCAATACCTTCAATCCCAAACCTGATGGCGATACAAATACAGAGAACGTGTGCTTGTTCTTTGATATGCGTTCCTTCTCCTCAATCATATCCTTCTTTGTCTTGTAACCGTCAAAGTCAAGGCATATGACTCCGCTGTGCTCTACAATAGAATCATCTGAGCGCTTACTAAACTTGCCCGAGAAACAAATGGCCGGAAGGCTTTGTTTTAATCTATTCCTATACTCCTTATCCCTCTGAGAGCGTATCTCTTTCACCAACTCCTTTGATGAGCCGTTCTTTATCCTGTCAATGATGAAGTCAATAGACCTATAGAAAGGTGTTGATGTCTCTTTTATGTTACGGAAGATAGTTATCATGTTATTATTGTCCATTCTAATGTTAATTTTATTTTGCTAACTACTTGATTGTTAATTATATATGTTGATATGTTGATTTTTTCCCTTAGATGTATAAAAAAAAATAAATAGTATATAAGTTTTATAATATATATATAGGAACGCTGAAAATCAACATAGCAGGTATAAAAAAAGGGGGTACATTACGTACCCCCATCGAGATTAGAAGGACAATGGCAGGTCTTCTTTGACCTGATTGTTTTGTGTAGCAGTCTTAGACTTTGGCTCGAATGTATCGAGTTCAATGTAGGGTTTACCTGCCTGACTGTTAAGTACATTAAGGTTTACCCAGCCATTCTTAGCGTTTGCGTTGAGGAACTTTACAGCCTCCTCTACTTTTACACTAATGTTTCCGATTACAAAATCGGGTGCGTTATCTCTTCGCTTAAAGACGAAACCGTCTGCGAAAACTTTCTCTTGTTTATTAGACATAATGATTTAATTTAGAATTAATGTTAACATTTTGATGAATAAAGTCTATGGTATCTATCATAAACTTATCATATTCATCTGACGAATTTACATATTTTGGAATACATATCCAAAGATGCTCCGCCTTTTGTTTCTTCTGAAACAAACTTTTAAAGTACTTCATATTTAAAATAATTAGTGATATCCTCTTTGCTATCAGGCGCAAAGAATGTGTTGTATACTTGTATTGCTCTTTGAACTTTTTCCTTTCCGTTTTCCATAAAGGCTTCGGAAGATTCAAATATACCCATATTCATTGTGGTCTTATCTATAACTAAGAACATCATTGGCTTGCCAAATATACAATTATATATGTAAGCCTGAGAATCATAGTTATACTTGTAACATGACCTACGAAAATCAGATATAGAGCTTGTCGTCTTAAGGTCTACAACATACTCCTGCGTGAGTACATCTGCTTTCCCTTTCCACATGATACCCCCAATCTCTGCAAGACCGGGTATCTCATATTGGTTTCCCTCATTGTATATAAGGTCGTAGAAGTGTAGGTTTGATTTCATTGTGTCTACAAGTTCATCAAGCCATTCCTTCTCCTTCTGAAGAAGCACAAGCTTATCAAGCTCTTTGTATGCCTTGGTGTTCCTGCTTGACACGTCTATGAACTCAAAGCTATCAAGCTTCTCAGGCTCGAGCATTGCTGTATGAAAATACCTGCCCTCAATCATTGCCTTGCTTTCCTCTCCCGATTGTTTAAACTTCTTAGGGTTATTGAGAAGAGCACCTACGTCAGAGTTAGACAGATACCTTCTGCCCAACTCTCCGTAGTAATGATTGTCGTCTTTAAGAAGTTCTATATCTTTAACGCTCAAGATATAACGCTATTGATTTCCTTCTCAACATTTCTTGGTATCACATACTTAGTGCGCAACGCTTTCATTAGCTTCGTGCTACCCTGAGTCTTGTTGGATTTGACATAGGTAATTACCTTTGTCCAGTTATCATCCCCAACTGATAGGGATATTTTCTCAGGCATATCCTGCTTCTTGACTGCCATATCAACCTCATTAGCCGAAGCTATTGAGGCATCAATACCTATGCCAAGATAACCAAGAGCACGACCAAGAGCGGAGGTAAACCCGTTCTCAAGGAAGCTGGTCTTGTTGATATAGCTTGAGTTTTTATCCTCTTGCGAATGCGCCTGAGCTCTAACTATTCCGTTGTTATCACATATTGTGACCTTGAATATACCTCCTTCTGAATCAACAGAAATTACATCTTCATGTATCTGCCAATCCTCGTACTTCTTATTGGTTCTGAAATAAATCAGTCTCTCGTTTACGGTAACGTATTCCTTACCCTTTATGTTTATTGTCTTCATCTTCTATTAATTTAATTATATTACTTATTTTATTCATCAGCTCTATTCGTTTCTCTTTCAGGAACTCATATCGCTTTTCATTTCTACTACTTCCAACCTCTCTCTTTATTGCCGCAGCAACAGCGTCAAGGGTTTCAGTGGTATTATCTTTAGCTACATTGTACACTCCCGAAATCCACCCTTTACTTAGAAAAATATCCAGCTGTTCGCCTTCAATTTCCTTGTAGAATAGACCTCCTTTTTTCGTGTTATAAATAGTAAACCCGCAACTATCCTTCTTTATTTTTACTCCCATAAAGAATTTAGAATGCTCTTTATTTGTCTTTAGCTCTGTCCCTGAGTACGAATCTAACGCCTCATAGAACACATCTCCTATAGTACAAATCATGATGCTGAGTTTACCAATTCTTGTAGCTCTTCATCTCTGCCGCTATCAATAATAGCCGAGATGTTTCTGTGTCCGTGAACGATATTAGTACAGCTTACGTTGTAGCCTTTATCTTTTAGAAACTCTTGTATATCCTCAAGTCTCATGTTGTTCTCCCTACACAGATAGTATAACACAAACCTTGCGTCAGTATACTTCCGCTTCCTTGTGTCCGTGAGTATATCAAAGCCAAAGGCTTCACTCACTGTCTTAAAATACTCATTAAACTTATTCTGCTTTATCATTTGTTTTTAGTTTTCCTGAGTACATATCTGAAACTGTCTTAAAGTAATTCTTCATTTCCTCATAGCTAAACATGTCAACTTTAAGGTGTTCAGTCAGCTCTCTCTCTCTCTCAAAAACTTCTTTCATTTTTCCCATATCATTTGATTTAAAATAACCCCCTCCCAATTATGAAACAAACACTTCTACTACTTTAAATCTACAGGAGGGGGCATTATTAACTATTAACTACACGCAAATGTAACAAAACTTCATTACATATGCAATAAAATGTTCATAAATTTTCTACAATTTATTCCAAAACTGAATGGTTTTATTGAACCTCTTCTGTTCTGCTTGCTTCTTATAGGTAAACAAGTTCTTCACAAAGTCTTGACCAAACACGTTAATGTCAATCTCTACTTTGTTGTTGTTGTCGTCCACAATTATGAACTTATTCTCGTCCATGCTCCAAGCCTTTGGCTTCATTATCCTTATGGACTTTTTGCTTACCTTGTTCTTTACCTCATTCTTTCTGTAGAAATTTGTGAGGTTGGTAATCGAAAGGTTTCTTTTAAACCTTCTGCGAAACGCTGTCTGTAATTTTGCAACAGTCATTTCGTTGTTGTTGATTAAGAAATCCTTTTGCTCTTGTGAGAGTCTTCCTCTCGTTGTTTTTAATTTACTCATTGTATTATAATTTAAATGAAATTAACTTCTGTTTGGCTTCTTCTAATGTATCCCCAAGGTAGCCACCCTCAAGGTCATAATGTTGGTAATATCCTTTCTTGAATTTACCCATATTGTTTTCGTAGTCCTCCGTGAGTAGTATGATTTCATCTTCTCCTTCTATGTATTCCCAATCGGGAACATCCCACTCAAGTTGCTCTACAATCTCTCCTCTCATTACGGTAATCTCAGCACCGTACCCTTGCTCTTCTTCCCAGAAGTACTCAAAGTCTGGTATGTCCTTGACAAGCATGTTGAATATCTTATCGCCTGGAGGAGCCCAAGCTGTTCGAAAGCTGTAGTGTTCGCCGTCAAACTCTCCTTCGTAGCAACCCCACTTCGTACCCCACTCTCGATTAGCCCATGTGTACCAATC
>CENR01029614.1_pt1 | contig 15355 bp, 9 predicted proteins | sample 530181 | NCBI WGS metagenome assembly CENR01 (sample SAMEA2619677, study PRJEB7988) | marine metagenome | biome: marine biome (ENVO:00000447); feature: surface water layer (ENVO:00002042); material: "saline water (ENVO:00002010), including plankton (ENVO:xxxxxxxx)" | depth 5 m | reverse complement strand
CCGTGGGCGTGAAGTCTGGCGAAATCGGTTTCGAGGGCGACTCGTCAAATACGATCTTGGGCGTAACGCAGCCGATTGTCATCGGGAACCGGCTCCGTGCAGCGGTGGCCGCCGCCGACGCTGAGGAAGCCGCGAAACTTGCTGATGTCGAACGCGTTCGGCGCAAAGTCTTTGGCCGGGTTGCTGAACTCCATGCCAGAGTGCTGGAGCTTGACGCGCAACTCAAGCTCGTCGACGAACTCATCTCGGTTGCTTCTCAGACGCTCGGTATCGCGGAGACCCGATTCGAAGCGAGGGCCGTCGCCGAGCCTGATGTGATCAGACCCCGCGTCGAAGTGCACCAACTTCGCGCAGATCGACAGCGCATTGCCCAGGAACTCATCGCCGCGGAGAAACAACTCGGTCTCTTGCTCCGCACCGAGCCGATCAACGCAGATCGGCTCAACGAACACATCCCATTGATGCCCACTCCCCTTGATGAGGCACAACTCGTCGCGGATGTTGAGTTGGCACACCCAGCGCTGATCGTCGCGGACCTAGAGATCAACGCCGCCGCTGCAACGCTCGATCGCATCCGCGCAGAACGCGTACCTGATCTGAAAGTGAGCGCCGGCATTGGCTACAGCGATGAGGGTGACCAAGGCATTGCGGAAATTGGTGTCAGCGCTGAGATCCCAGTCTGGGACCGCCGGCAGGGTGACATCATGTCCGCACGATTCGAACTGATGAAACGCCGCCAAGACAAAGCAATCACACAGACCCGGCTGCTCTCAGAACTTGCCGCCGAAATCGGAGCCTATAAGGCAGCACGCGATCAGCTTGAAGTCATCCGCGACCAAGTCGTCCCGGATGCCCAGAGGGCTTTCGAACAGATCGATGAATCGTACCGCGCTGGACGAGCATCGTTCATCGACCTGCTCGACGCACAACGAACACTTATGCAATCACGGCGCACACTGATTGAACTCGCGGGAAGAGCTTCGGTCGCCCGTGCGCGTGTTGCCGCGATCAGCGGCATGGGGAATCTCCCCGCAACGAACCAAGTCCAATCTCACCAGTTCGAACCAGACCCATTCACAGCCTCAAACGGGGCGGAGGAAAACAGATGAAGACGATCGCGACGATAACCCTGTGCCTTGCGCTTGGCCTTTTCGGCACGATGCCCCTCGGCGGCTGCGGAGAAGATGACGCCTCGGGCACGACAACAACCGTAAGCGCCGACGGACGCTGCGAGCACCAGATCAAGGCCGAGACTTGCCCATTCTGCAACCCTGAACTGGCAAATGCAGAGGGTTTCTGCGGTGCTCACGGCTTCCCTGAAGCAATCTGTGCGCAGTGCAGACCCGGAATCAAAGTCGCATTCCGCGCCCAAGGAGACTGGTGCGAAGAACACAAGCTCCCCGAATCGCAGTGTGTCAAATGTAACCCTGAACTCGCCGAGAACATCCAAGAAGGTGTGCACGGCGGTCCGATGCCCGGAACTGACGGAGATGACGCGTCGAACTGTGAGCACGGGATTGCCATGGCGAAATGCCCGTTCTGTGATCCATCACTCATCGAATCCGAAGGCTTCTGCAATGGGCACGATGTCGCCGAGGCACTGTGCGTAAAGTGCCGTCCTTTCATGAAGACCGCGTTTATCGCTGCGGGCGACTGGTGCGCCGAGCACAACACGCCCGAATCTCAATGCGCAATCTGCAACCCATAATCAACTCCGGCTCCGCGGAGTTGATACCTGAGGTATTACCATGAACTTCAATATGCCAATCGCTGTACTCGCTCTGCTAACGGGAGTTGTTGCACCAAGTGTTTCCGCTCAGGAAACTGCAGCAGCTCAACAGCCCAGCAGTGTGCTTGGATCATCATCAACTGCGATGACCGAGAACCCGCGCAGAGCCCAGCAACCGCCAGAAGCGGGATGCACCACAGTGAACACCGTGATCTCGCTTGCCTCGCCCGCCATCGCGCGAACTGCGGGGTTCGAGTACGCCCAAGTCGGAACCCGTGATCTGAGCCGTGAGATCGAGCGGAATGCTGAGATCGTCTACAACGCCAATCAGTATGCGAGACTCTCGTCCCGAGCACCTGGCGTCATTGTGGATGTCCACAAGGATCTCGGCGATCGATTGAAGAAGGGCGATGTCATCGCGACGGTCGAGTCCATGACTCTCGGTTCCGCCAAAGCCGACCTGCTCCAGTCCACCGAACTGCTCGCGCTGTGGCAGGCTAATGCAGGGCGTGAGCAGGCGCTCATGGAGAAGGGTGCAAGCACGGAGCGAGCCCTGCTGGAAGCCCAGACACATCTCGCAGAAGCGAAGATCGCGGTTTCTCGCGCAAAGCAGCAACTCCGGAATCTTGGTCTCTCAGACGAGGATATCGCCCGCGTCACGAAGGAGAATGATACCGGATCTCTTCTCCGTATCACCGCTCCGTTTGATGGAACGCTCGTCGAGCGTGCAGCGGTTATGGGCGAGGTTGTCGACGAAAACGACATGCTCTTTGCTATTGCCGATACGGGTGTGATGTGGGCGATGATCGACCTCAGCGAGCGAGACCTCGCCTCCGTCAAACGGGGGCAGGATGTAGTCTTCCGTATCGATGGCATCCCAAGCCGCGAGTTTCCGGGGCGCCTCACTTGGATCAGCACGCAACTCGACAAAAAGACCCGGACGATCAAAGCCCGTGCCGAACTCGACAATGGCGGTCAGATGCTCAAGGCCTTTATGTTCGGCCGTGCAACTATTACCGCCGGCGCTGGCGCTCAGGCAGTGACCGTTCCGAAATCAGCCGTCCAGTGGGACGGGAGCTGTAATATCGCTTTCGTCCGAGCAAATGAAGACGGCACGATGTACCAACCCGTCCAGTTGTTGCTGGGGTTTGATACGGGAGATCACTACGAAGTGCTCTCGGGACTATCAGTCGGCGACACTGTCGTCTCTGGCGGCAGCTTTGTGCTCAAGAACGAGTTGCTGAAAGATTCGATGGGCGCGGGCTGCTGCGAAGTCGGTCACCTTGACAAGTAAACGCATACTCAATCGCGTGGATGCGCTCAGCGAGTCAACGACCTACCGACTGGCTTGCTTAACCGGAGTTTCCAAATGTTGAACTGGATCATCGGGTGGTCGCTGCGCAACCGTCTCATTGTGCTCCTTGGCACCCTCGGCTTCATCATCTGGGGCGGCTACTCGATGTGGAGCCTCCCCATCGATGCCTTCCCGGATACAACCCCGGTCCAAGTGCAGATTAACACGGTTGCTCCATCGCTGACGCCTGAAGAGGTCGAGCAGCAAATCACGATCCCCGTCGAGAATGTCATCTCTGGCTTGCCCGGATTGATCGATGTACGCTCGATCTCCAGGTTCGGACTCTCGCAGCTCACCGTCACCTTCGAAGAAGGAACGGATATCTACTTTGCGAGGCAGGTTGTAAGCGAACGCCTGAACTCGGCCAAGCTGCCCGATGGCATCGATCGACCGCAGATGGGGCCGGTCGCGACCGGATTAGGCGAGGTTTTTCATTACATCGTAACCGGTAAAGGCGATAACCCAGCAAGCCTGACAGAGCTCACGACACTCCACGAGTGGGTGATTGAGCCCCAACTCCGTCAGGTTCCCGGCATCGCAGAGATCAACACATGGGGCGGGCGGCGAAAGCAGTATGAGGTAGTCGTTGATCCAACCCGGCTGATCGAGTACGGGTTGACGATGGACGATGTCGCCGAAGCGCTGCAGAAGAACAATCAATCCGTAGGGGGTGGACTCATCACCCGTGGAGGTGAATCAACACTTGTCCATGGCGTAGCGCTCACCACGACGATCGATCAAATCGCTGACATTGTCATCGGCGCCGAGGACGGCACGCCGATCTTTGTCCGAGACATCGCCTCTGTCCGAGAAGGCTACGAGATCCGTCGCGGTGCCGTCACCGCCCAAGGCGAGGGCGAGGCGATACTCGGGCTCGGCTTCATGCTCATGGGTGAGAACAGCCACGAAGTCACAGGGCTGCTCCGGGAGCGGCTGGAAGAAGTCAAAACCACACTGCCGGACAATGTTGAGATCCGAGTGGTGTATGAACGCACGAAGCTCATCAATCATGTGATCCACACGGTGCAGGAGAACCTGATCTTTGGCGCGATATTTGTCATCGTCGTGCTGTTCGCGTTCCTCGGAAATATCCGCGCGGCGATGATCGTCGCGCTGGCCATCCCGCTTGCGATGCTGTTCTCATTCAGCATGATGGCACAGTTCGGAATCGCCGCGAGTCTCCTGAGCCTCGGCGCAATCGACTTCGGACTCGTCGTAGACAGCTCCGTCATCATGACCGAGAACAGTGTTCGACGGATCGGCGAAGAACGAGCGCGTGGGAGTGACCGATCGATCATCGACATCGTCCGAGATGCGTCGATCGAGGTACGCAAACCGACAATGTTTGGCGAGCTCATCATCATGATCGTGTTCGTCCCGATCCTGCTGCTTGAAGGCGTCGAGGGCAAAATGTTCCGCCCCATGGCGCTCACAGTCATCTTTGCTCTTGCCAGTGCCATACTTTTCTCGCTCACACTGACCCCGGTCCTCTGCAGTCTCGGACTCAGCAGCAAGTCCCGCGAGCGAGAGAACTGGCTAGTGCGCGGTGTCCAATGGATCTACCGCCCATTTGTCCGGTTTGCCCTGCGATTCCGAATCATCACGCTTGCGATCGGTATCGCCGTGATCACCGGCGGCGGCGTGCTCTTCACGCAGCTTGGCTCGGCATTCCTTCCTCGCCTGTATGAGGAGGCGATCGCTGTCAATCTAGTCCGACTCGCCGGCGTCTCGCTTGATCAATCGACCGACTACAACCGCCGGATCGAAGAGATGCTTCTTCGAGAGTATCCGGACGAGATCGAGCATATCTGGAGTCGTGTCGGTACCGCCGTCGTCGCGACTGATCCCATGGGTCTCGAGATGACAGACACATTCATGACGCTCACCGACCGCGACAACTGGACGGCCGCGCACACCCAAGCAGAGCTGACAGAACAGATGTCCGCGACCCTTGAGCAGCTCCCTGGCGTAAGGGCAATTTTCACGCAACCGATTGAGATGCGCATGAACGAGATGGTCGCAGGAGTACGCGCCGATGTTGGCATCAAAATCTACGGCGACGATCTCGAACAGCTCCGCACAATCGCCTCACAGGTCCAGGCGATCATCGAATCCATCCCAGGCTCGGCAGATGTCTCGACCGAGCAGATCACCGGTGCCCCACTCCTCTCGATCGAGGTTGACCAACAGGCCATCGCTCGATTCGGTATCCCCGCACAGCATGTGCTCGAAGTTGTCGAAGCTCTGGGTGAGATCCGTGTGGGAGAAGTCCGCGAAGGGCAACGCCGATTCGATATGACCCTTGAGCTCGATGACCGCTACCGAAACGATCCGGACGCCGTAGCCGACATTCTGATCCCGGCCCCGGGCGGGGAGCGAATCCCCCTTGGGCGGCTCGCTCGTGTCCAACAGACCGAGAGCCCCTCGGTCATCAACCGGGATTGGAGCAAACGCCGCATCGTTGTGCAGACCAATGTTCGTGGCCGAGATCTTGGCGGCTTTGTTGAGGAAGCCCGCGAACGCATCGAACTCGATATCTTCATGCCCGAGGGCTACTACGCCCGCTTTGCTGGTCAGTTCGAGCACCTCGAACGAGCATCACGCCGACTCACGATCATCGTGCCGCTCGTCGTCGCGCTGATCTTTATATTGCTCTACTTCAGTATGGGCACCATACGCGATGCACTGATCGTCCTCACTGGCGTCCCGTTCGCGCTTGTGGGTGGTATCGCCGCGCTCTATCTGCGTGATCTCGATATCACCATCTCTGCCGCGGTTGGATTCATCGCGGTCTCGGGGGTTGCCATGCTCAGCGGTCTGGTGCTCGTGGCGAGCATCAAACAGCGGATCGCTGAGGGCATGTCTGTCAATGACGCTATCGAACGAACAAGACTCATCCGTTTACGCCCGATCCTGATGACCGGTCTCGTCGCCTCCCTCGGCTTCGTGCCGATGGCCATCAATACCGGAATCGGCGCAGAAATCCAGCGCCCGCTCGCCACCGTCGTCATCGGCGGCATCATTGCGGACAATGCACTGACGCTGTTCATGCTCCCTGCCATGTACTCACTATTCGGATCTCGGAAGTAACCCTTCGCAGCAAACTGTACATGCTTCACTTCGGATCACAGCCAAATGTCGCGGCATTTGGGTTTGACCACCTGGCCAAAAATGCCACTCTGGAGACTGACACAGAAGAGGTCTCACAGGTGTCGTGAGTTCGCGAAGTAGGGCGAAGTGACGGAGTTGAGTACGATGCTGCTCAGACCAGGTGTGCCTTTTAAAGCAATCCACTTGGCCAATATCAACGCTCGATGCCATTTCAATGCGTTTTTGGGCTCTCTAGACCCCTGCTAAGGAAACGAATCTTTCAAAGCGGGCTTGACTAAGAAACGATCATTTCTTAGCATACAACTCTGTAAAAGGGAGCTTTCACAGGGATGAAGAGAACTACGGGCACATATCGAAAGATACACGCTGCTGGGCATGATGCCCAAGCGTTCATCCCTAAACCGCTGCCACCTTCATCTCCTCCGCTGCTGTTGAGCGATGAACTGAAACAACGACATGCCGAGGCGTTGGCAGCGCTGGGCCAGCTCAGAGTTGCTGGCTCAATGGTCCCCAGCATCGACTGGTTCCTGTATGGCTTTGTCCGCAAGGAAGCCGTCACCACTTCACAAATAGAAGGTACCCAAGCGACACTCCGCGATGTCGTCGAGTTTGAAGCCACCGAACAGAGCGAGCACCCCGAGGATGTAGAGGAAGTCTGCAACTATGTGCATGCACTGAGCTTTGCACGCGAAGAACTACGAAAAACCAACGGCATGGGACTCGGGGTCGAGCTTCTTTGTATCACCCATCGCATCCTTATGACTGGCGTGCGAGGCGAAGGGGCGCTCCCCGGCGTTGTACGCGACTCTCAGAACTGGATCGGTGGGGACAACCCGGGCAACGCGATCTATGTCCCGCCACCTCCCGAAGATGTACGCCCGTTGCTCGACGCGCTTGAGCAATGGATCCACCACGACGATGCTCTCCCGCCATTGTTTCGAGCTGGGCTGGCGCATGTGCAGTTCGAGAGCATCCACCCCTTCCTCGACGGAAACGGGCGCATCGGACGACTGCTCATCGCGCTGCTGCTTGAGTACTGGGGCGTACTCGAGCACCCACTGCTCTATATCAGCCTTGCAATCAAGCAAGACCAACTCGAATACTACGAGCGACTCAGTGCCGTACGCCAGAACGGTGACTGGGAAGGCTGGACAACCTATTTCCTTCGCTGCGTGCGAATCGCCGCAGAGGACGGAGTTCGCACGGCACGCGGGTTGCACTCGTTGGTGAGCAACGATCGGCAACGCGTCGTCGGGGCGCAGTCAGCCACCATCGCGGCAGTTCGGCTGATGGACGCACTTCCAGTCCAACCGATCGTTACCGTCGCGAGCGTCGCAGAAAACCTAGAAGTCACGGCCCCCACGGCACGCAAAGCTATAGAACTGCTTGAATCGCTCGGCATCCTCAAGGAAACTTCCGGCAAGCAACGCGACAGAGTCTACAGCTACATCGCCTATATGCGATTACTGACAGCCGCAGGGTAGGCAAGTTTCGTGATTCGATACCTCACGAGATGTGCCACACGCTCTAGAATGACAAACTTGCACCAGTCGCGATACTTAAAGCCCAGTTCGTGACCTTCTCGGGAATACTTATCAGTACGAAGTTGTTGCTCCCAAGGCATCTTCCCGGTAGACTGAGCCAAGACATGACCCGTTGGTACACCCTCATCTTGTTTACTTTTGGCGTCATGTACGCCTCGGGCATATCACTGCCTCTTGGGATGGGGAACGACTGTGCCAGCGTGTGCGGCTCACATTCCGCGCCCGAAGTTGAGCCCGTTTCATCATGTTGCCCACTGGGCGACACGATCGCACAAAGCCAGCAAGATCAATCGGATGAATACTGCCCGATGAGCGGCGGCCCCTGCGAGTGTGGCATCAACCCAGCAGACGATCGCCGCCCCCATGAGCCCATGCCCCTGCCGCAACGCGATCGCGATTCGCTGCAGATGGTCCGAGGTCCGCCCGCATCCATCCAGATTATCCTCACCGAACTCCCCACGCGTCTGATCTCGATCGCCCGGACGGGCTCGATCCGCGCGGGGTTCTCCCATAACCAAGCACAGGCACTCTTGGGCGTTTGGCAACGATAGAGACGCGTCTCTGAGGGACGGTACGCGCTGCGCGTGCCGATCCACGATGCGTTTCTATCGGACCAGACTTTACCAGGACATCTGCCATGAACCGGACCATCCTGTTCGCGTGCGCCTCGTCTTTGGCGCTCGTAGGGTGCTCGAGCGACCCGCTCGCCCCGCGCCCATCGCACACGCTGACTCGCTCGATCAACCCACCGTCGCCCTCGGCACCTGTGCCCTCGCGCTTCCGCGAAGGAACAGATGCGCCCACGCCATCGGATGTGATTGACAACCCAGCCACGCCCGATGACTATGTGCGCCTAGCGCTCTACCGCTCGCCTGAGCTTGAGCGTGCCTACCAACAATGGGTCGCGATGGGCGAACGCGTCACCCAGGCGGGGGTGCTGCCCGATCCGCGTTTGAGCGTGGGGTTCTTTGCCAACGAGGTCGAGACCCGCGTCGGTGCCCAGCAGGCCCGCATCGGGCTCACCCAGCAGCTCCCATGGACGGGTAAGCGCCGCGCAGCGCAGGACGTAGCAAGCGCCGAGGCCCGGGCGGCATGGGTCCGGTACACCGCGATCGAACGCTCCATCACCCGGCGCGTCATCACCACCCTCTCCACCCTCCACGAGCTCGACGGCACCATCGACATCACCCGCGAGAGTCTGAGCCTGCTCGCGTCGTTCGAGGACTCCATTCGTGCCCGCTACCGGGTCGGGACGGGTTCGCACCCCGACCTGGTCCGCGTGCAGGTCGAGCTGGGCATGCTCGACGATCAGCTCGCCTCACTCGAATCCTCGCGCGTCCCCCTCGTCGCCCAGCTCAACGCGCTCCTCGATCGACCCCACGACACACCCGTCGCGCCCATCGATGACCTCCCGATCCCCGCGCTCGACGCGACGCTCGAGGAGCTCATTGCCCGCGCCAGCAACACCAACCCATCGCTCATCGCGCTGGGCGAACGCGTCCGAGCGGAGCAGTCCCGCACCGAGATCGCCCGGTACGCGAGCAAGCCCGAGCTGGGCATCGGGATCGAGACGATCCTCACTAACGACGCGATCAACCCCAATACCCCCGAGAGCGGCGACGACCCGCTCATCCTCAGTTTCAACCTCAACCTTCCCATCTGGCGCGACAAGTACGACGCGCAGGTCCGCGAGTCCATCGCCAACCGGCTCACCCTCGCCCATGAGCACGACGCGCTCCGCAACGACCTGAGCGCCCGCATCGCACGCGCCCACTTCGACTACACAGACGCGAAACGGCGCGCCGGGCTCTACGAGCACACCCTCATCCCCAAAGCGACCGAGTCCATCCAGTCCATCCTCGCGTCCTTCCGCACCGGCTCGGGCGGGTTCACCGATCTGCTCGATGCCCAAAGGACCCTCCTCGAGTTCGAGCGCAGCGCCCTCCGCGCTCAGAGCGCCCAGGGCATCGCCCTCGCCCAGATCCACGAGCTCATCGGGATCTCCGACGCGAGCGCCAACCACAACGACTCCGAACCCACCAACACGGAGACCCACCCATGAAGACTCCACGCATCCCCAAGCCCGTGCGCTGGATCTGGAACCACACCGCTGCGTTCATCGCGCTGGCGCTCATCGTGATCGCGTTCGTGATCGGGGTCCGCATGGGCACCACCGAAGAGCCCACTGTCACTTTCCACGCGCACGGGCACGAAAACCCATCATCTGACAGTGACAGTGGTGACACCGATCCCCAGATGTACACCTGCTCGATGCACCCGTCCGTGCGCCTGCCCGACCCGGATGCCAAGTGCCCGATATGTTTCATGGACCTCATCCCCGTACGCGAGGGCGACACGGGCGATCCCAACACGCTCGTGCTTTCCGAGTCCGAGACCATCGCGGCCCGCGTTGAGACCACACGCGTCTCGCGTTATGTCCCCACGAGCACCCTCCGATTGTTCGGCACCATCGAACTCGACGAGACCACCGTCGAACGCATCAGCGCCTACTTCCCCGGACGCATCGAGACCCTGTACGCGAACTTCCTGGGCGCCCGCGTGAGCAAGGGCGACCACCTCGCCCAGATGTACGCCCCCGAGCTGCTCGCGGCGTTCGAGGAGTTGCGACAGGCCGCCATCAGCGCCGAGCAATCAAGCACGATGAGCGATATCGTCCGTACTAGCTCCGTCGCGACGCTCATCGCCGCCCGCGAGCGTCTGCGGCTCTTCGGGATCGACGAACCCCTCATCGATCTGATCGAACGCGAAGGATATGAACAGGACACCTTTACCATCGACGCACCACGCGGGGGCACGATTACCCACATCGACGCACGCGAGGGCGCGTATGTCCAGACGGGCTCACCCATCCTCACCATCGCGGATTTGACGCACCTTTGGGTGGATCTGCAGGCCTACGAATCGCAGCTCGGGCAGATCCGATGGGGTCAGCGCGTCGGGTTCCGCGTCGAGTCACACCCGGGGGAAACCTTCGAGGGTCGTGTGTCGTTTATTGATCCGATTATTGACCCGATCACTCGAACCGCAACAGTCCGCGTCGCTGTCGAGAACCCCGATCGCACGCTCAAGCCCGGGATGTTCGCGAGCGCCACAATCACCGTACCCATCGACGGGAAGGCGCACGCGATCGACCCCGAGCTGCTCGGGCGTTGGGTCTGCCCGATGCACCCCACCGAGGTCCAAAACGAGACCGGCGTGTGCTCGATCTGCTCGATGGATCTGGTCCCCATCAAATCGCTCATCGATTCGGTCAACCCCGAGGAATATATGCAACCGCCGCTCGTGGTGCCTGCCAGCGCGGTGCTCTTTACCGGGACGCGATCGATCGTGTACACCCAAATCGACGACGAAGACGGGTTCCGGTACATACCAACCGAGATCACGATCGGGCAACGCGCAGACGATGCCTACATCGTTCTGAAGGGGCTCAAAGAGAATGATCGCATCGTCACCAAGGGCGCGTTCCGAATCGACAGCTCGATGCAGATCGCTGCGAAACCAAGCATGATGTCGATGGGATCCGAAGCTCCTGCCACCACTGCCACTGTCACTTCACGCCCTGACGGGTTCATCAACGGGTTTACTGACAGTGTCAATGCATACCTCGACGCGCAGGAAGCGCTCGCGGACGACGATCTGAGTGCTTACAACACCCACGCGCAGCGACTCATTGATGCGATCGACGCGGTGCCCACCGCGGGGCTTATGGGCGAAGACCTGGGCATATGGCGTACCAATGCCAAGGCCCTGCGTCCGAGCGCACCCTACGACGACATCGAACACGCACGCGCGGACTTCGAGCCCATGAGTAACGCGATCTTCGCGCTCATTGATCGGTTCGGAGTACCCGATGACGCTCCGTTGCACATCGCATACTGCCCGATGGCTTTCGACTTCGAGGGAGCAGACTGGCTGCAGCGCACCGAAACGATCGACAACCCGTACTTCGGCGCCACCATGCTCCAGTGCGGCGAGATCGTGCGCACCATCGAACCAGACGCATCTCAACCAACGCCCAAGCATCCGCCCTCGTTCGCCCCCGCGCACGATCATGGAGGGCACTGAGCATGGATCAGCGTACACACCAAGGCCCCCTCGGACGCATCGTCTACTTCTGCCTGACCCAGAAGCTCGTCGTCGCGATCCTCCTTACGGGGATGATCCTGTGGGGCGTCCTCGTTGCGCCCTTCGATTGGTCGATCGCGAATCTCCCGCGTGATCCTGTCCCCGTCGACGCGATCCCGGACATCGGCGAGAATCAGCAGATCGTGTTCACCGAGTGGACCGGGCGATCGCCTCAGGACATCGACGACCAGATCTCCTACCCCCTCACCGTCGCTCTACTGGGCATCCCTGGGGTCAAGGACATCCGCTCGTACTCCGTATTCGGGTTTTCCACGATCTATGTCGTCTTCGACGAGGACATCGAGTTCTACTGGTCCCGCTCACGGGTGCTCGAAAAACTCAACGCCCTGCCCGCGGGCACCCTCCCGCAGGGTGTCTCGCCCATGCTTGGCCCCGACGCGACAGCGCTTGGGCAGGTTTTCTGGTACACTCTCGAAGGCCGTGACGCGAACGGCAACCCCACCGGCGGGTGGGACCTCGATGAGCTGCGCTCGATCCAGGACTTTAATATCAAATACCTGCTCTCGGGTGTCGAGGGTGTATCCGAGGTTGCCTCCATCGGCGGGTTCGTCCGCGAGTATCAGATCGATGTCAACCCCGACGCGATGCGCGCCGCGGGGATCACCCTCCCGCAGGTGATGAACGCCGTGCGAAACTCGAACCTTGATGTCGGGGCACGCACAATCGAGGTCAACCGGGCGGAGTACCTCGTACGCGGGATCGGTTTCATCGAGTCCATCGAGGATCTGGAGCAGACTGCGATCGTCGCCCGTGACGGGCAACCCATCCTGCTTTCACAGATTGCCAAGATCGGCACCGGCCCCGCACTCCGCCGCGGGGTACTGACTAAGGAGGGATCCGAGGCCGTCGGCGGGGTCGTGGTCGCACGCTACGGCGAGAACCCCATGGCCGCAATCGAACGCGTGAAAACCAAGATCAATGAGATTGCTCCGGGGTTGCCTGCCAAGGTTCTTGAGGATGGCACCGAGTCCCGCGTCACCATCGTCCCCTTCTACGACCGATCCGGGCTGATCAACGAGACACTTGAGACCCTGAACTCAGCGATCGAGCAGCAGGTCCTCATCACCCTCATCGTTGTTGTGCTCATGGTCATGCACCTGCGTTCGAGCATCCTCATTGGGGCGATGCTCCCCATCGCGGTGCTGGGCACTTTCGTCGGGATGAAACTCTTTCATGTTGATGCGAATATCGTCGCGCTCTCGGGGATCGCCATCGCGATCGGGACCATCGTGGATATGGGAATCGTGCTTTCAGAGAACATGCTCCGCAAGCTCAAGGAAGCGCCCGAGGGTACACCCCGCATCGATACGATCTACAGCGCGACAATGGAGGTCGGTGGTGCAGTCCTCACCGCTGTCGCCACGACGATCGTCGGGTTTCTTCCCGTCTTCACGATGACCGCTGCGGAAGGCAAGCTCTTCAAACCCCTCGCGTACACCAAGACCTTCGCGCTTATCGCGTCGATCGTGATAGCGCTGACGATCCTCCCCGCCGTCGCCCATGTGCTCCTCGGATACACACCCAGACGGGGCATGATTGACCGCATCGCCAAGTCCAAACCCGCGCGGGTGCTCGTGTGGTCAGTCAATATTGTGGTGGTGCTCTTTGTGCTCGTGCTGCTCACTCGATCGTGGGAACCAATTGGCCCCGAGCCGGGCTTCCTTGGCAACGGACTACTCATCGCGCTGATCATCGCGCTGCTGCTTGTTGCCTTCTGGATCGTGCGCCTCGCGTTTCCGCACATGCTCGCGTGGGCACTGCGCCACAAGCTTGTCTCGATGCTACCAGTGTTGTTGCTGGTGTTAACGGGAGCCAGCGTCTGGCTGGGGTTCGATCGTGTCTGGGGCTGGATGCCCGATCGAATCCGCGCCACTGATTCGATGATCAGACTCGCGCACGACTTCCCGGGGATGGGCTCGGAGTTCATGCCCTCGCTCGACGAGGGCGCATTCCTATACATGCCGACCACCATGCCCCATGCTTCAATTGGCGAGGCAACTGATATCCTCAAAGAACTCGATAGGCGCATTCTGAGCGTCCCCGAGGTCGAGAGTGCAGTGGGCAAGATCGGACGCGTGGACTCACCGCTTGATCCCGCGCCCATCTCCATGATTGAGACAATTATCGAGTACGAGAGCGAGTATATCGTCGACGAGCACAACCGACGGGTGCTCTTCGCCTATGACACCGATCGCGACGAGTTCGTCCGCGACGAGATGGGCAATCTCATCGAGGACAAAGACGGCAAGCCCTACCGGCAATGGCGCGACGGGATCGACTCGCCGCAGGACATTTGGGACGAGATCGTGAACGCCGCCCAGATGCCGGGACTCACGAGCGCCCCCAAGCTCCAGCCCATCGAGACCCGCATCGTTATGCTCCAGTCCGGGTTCCGCGCCCCTATGGGCATCAAGGTGTTCGGCCCTACCCTCGAATCGATCGAGTCGTTCGGGTATGAGCTCGAGAATCTGCTCAAGCAGGTCCCGTCCGTGCAACCCGCAGCGGTCTTCGCGGATCGGGTGGTCGGGAAACCCTACCTCGAGATCGAGATCGATCGCGAGAAAATCGCCCGCTACGGGCTGCAAATCGCGGATGTACAGCAGGTCATCGAGGTCGCGATCGGAGGCAAGCCCCTGAGCATGAGCGTCGAAGGTCGCGAACGCTACCCGATCCGCGTGCGCTATCAGCGCGAACTCCGCGACCAACCCGACACGCTCGGCGACATCCTCATAGCATCTCCAAGCGGCGCACAGATCCCATTGCGTGAGCTTGCGACGATCGTCTACACCCGAGGCCCACAGATGATCAAAAGCGAGGACACTTTCCTCGTTTCGTATGTTCTGTTCGACAAGCTCCCCGAGTACGCGGAGGTGCGTGTCGTCGAGGATGCACGCGATTTCATCAACGCGAAGATTGCGTCGGGCGAGCTGCGTGTGCCCGCGGGTGTGAGCTTCGAGTTTGCCGGTGCGTACAAGAACCAAGTGCGTGCCGCCAAGACACTGGCTGTGGTCCTTCCGCTCTCGCTCGCGGTCATCTTCCTGTTGATCTATCTTCAGTTTCGGCGTGTGAGCGTGACACTCATGATCTTCTCCGGCGTGTTCGTCGCCTGGTCTGGCGGGTTCCTGATGCTCTGGCTCTACGCCCAGCCGTGGTTCATGGACTTCGAGCTGCTGGGTACGAACATGCGAGAGCTGCTGCAGATCCGCGAGTACAACCTGAGCGTCGCAGTGTGGGTCGGGTTCCTCGCACTGTTCGGGATCGCGACCGACGATGGGGTGGTCATGGCCACCCGCATCGAGCAATCGATGAATGAAGACAAACCCACGACGATTGACGCTATCCGCGCCTGTGTCGTAACAGGCGGGCGTCTCCGCATCCGCGCCGCCGTCATGACCAGCGCGACCACCATCCTCGCGCTGCTGCCCGTGCTCACAAGCTCCGGACGCGGAT
>CENR01073737.1_pt1 | contig 15374 bp, 5 predicted proteins | sample 530181 | NCBI WGS metagenome assembly CENR01 (sample SAMEA2619677, study PRJEB7988) | marine metagenome | biome: marine biome (ENVO:00000447); feature: surface water layer (ENVO:00002042); material: "saline water (ENVO:00002010), including plankton (ENVO:xxxxxxxx)" | depth 5 m | reverse complement strand
CACCCCTCAAAGCTGAGCACCAAGCAACTGCCCTCATCGGCATTCAGGGTGATGTTATTGGCTTCTGCCCCATTGTATGAAGTATCTGAAGAAAGCCCATTGGTTATTCTGAACGAGACTGTATTATTTTGATCTATAAGTATTTGGTTGGTGCCAGAAAAGCCAGCAATCAGCGGTATTTCCTTTTTACCCTGGTGGTTCAGTATGTTGATCGTAATTTCTCTTTGGCCTGTTACCGGTGTGGTTCCACCCTGAAAAATTAAACCCTGATAAGCCATTTGAACACGAGTACTTCTTGTTCCTCCTGTAGGATCTACAGTGAGGTTAAGAAGGGTGATACTAATACTATCAAGTGGATAAAATGCCAATTCTTGTTTGGCATTAAAATAAAGCGGAACACTGCCATCTGCGAATGCATCACCAACCATGAAGTACCACTGATCAGCTTCAATTATACTCAGCTCATCTATTGCTGATGAAGAGATTATCCCAGGTCGGAACAACAATTGCATCTGATAGTCACTAGCAGAAACCGAGTTTTGTTCAGCAAATACAATGGCTTGCTTGGCCATATTGGCTATTTGTAGTTGCACCTGACTGTCATCAGCTACATCGGTTATGTACAAAGTATTTACTTCACCATCATCTACAAGCTGAAAGCCAAGAGGAAAAATATTGTTAAAAGAAGAGGTAGTAACCACGCCACTAGCCATATCTTGCTCAATGCCTATTGGACTAATGGCCCTATGGTAAATATATACTTGGGATAAGTCTCCTGCATAAAGTCTCGAACCATTAATAGTTGAGCCAATAGTCCCTTTGTTGCAGTTTCCGCTATAGCCCAAGGGTTGAGCAAGATGGGCTGTTTTATTGGCATTCAGAATTCCATCAATGTAAATATGCTTGGCTCCTGTGCCAGCCTCGTAAAGCACGCTTATAAAGTGCCATTGTCCATCGTTAATGTTTTGAGTACTGTAAAGTATGTCGTTAACATTGGTACGGTCGCAGGTTTGCCAATGCACTATGCCCGATTGACTGTTATAGGTATCTATGTACAACCCGTAAAATGATGCCCCATTGTAATCAATCAGTTGCATTGCCCCGTTACCTGTGGTCCTCACCCACATTTGTACCGTTATGGAAGTAATACAGCCCAAGCCTGTATAAGTAGGATTGAATAGGGAGATATCTACTGGATATTCACCTAAAAAGTGCACCACACTGCCAAATGTAGGGTCTGTGATAAGCGAAATATTGCTCAATGTGCCTTCGATCCTTCCATCGAAATTATTTCCCGAAACATCTTCAACAGTATTGTTAGTAATGTTGTCTAACGGCAGTAACAACTGTAGTTCATTGGCCAAATCATCATCAACTATATCATCAATTTCGGCACTGGTCAGCGGGTCTCTATAAACCCTTACATTCCCAATCAGTCCATTAAAAAAAGTAGCGTTAGCAAGGCATCCGCCTACACTTATTGCTCCATCTGCTGGTAAATTAAAACCAATGTTGTTTGAAGATGTAAATGCCGTATCTATACTATTGTGCCTTAACGTAAGGCTATTGCCATTAACTACCATGGCTATAAAATGCCATGTGTTTGCTGTAATTGTTTCATTTGTTTCTAAACGCACATTGGCCTCAAAAGCATCAACCCGTGCGTACAGGTTCCTTTCACTGTCAACTCCTAATTCAACTGCTATTTGCCCTCCGTTACTGGCCGGGGAGGCTATGGAAAAGATGGGATTATCGCCTTCAGCCAAATCATTTGGACAAACCCAAGCGGTGATGGTATAGGTTCTTTCTCCAGGGTCGAAAGCTCCATTGAAATTATTGGAACTCCATACTGGAAATATGAGGTAATCTTCATTTCCCGGAAAATTACAGACATGACCAAAGGTATCGTCTGTAATGATACTGACATCACCTACTACACTGGCATCGTTACTATTACCGGTTTTATCGACCACATAATCGCTGCCTTGTTCTTCAATAATTATACTATCTAATGGCAGGTATATGCAAAGACTGTCTAATGTACTCATAGCTGTTAATTATTAGGTTGATCGAACCCCAATGCTGTAAATCCGGGCTCTAGATTTTCGTTATCATTTTCTTCGTTATGTTCAATGGGCTTTTTTGGTTTAAGCTTCAGCCAGCCTTCTACAAGCTTTTGGCTTCCTTCAAATACAGCACCTTCCCTCGGAGGATTGAGGTCTCTCACTACATTCCAGTCAAACCTAGTTCGCTCCACCCACGACCAAGCATACCCAGCTTGTGCACTAAAGGGAATTGTCATCTTTAGATCTGTGGTTAGTACAGGCGCACTCAAAAAACTTACTTCCATCTGGCTCATGGCTTGGGCATAATGAACGGATGGAATTTCCAATTCCTTTACGGGAACAATTCCGCAAGTAGCATGGAGCTTGCCCCGCGGATCGAGCAGCAGGGTCAAGTAGCAGTGGCCAGTAGTTGGACCTAATTCAAATTCAAAATCGGACTCACCATGGCCTGCAATTAAGTTGTTGGCATTAAGTTCGCCTTCTGGTGAATAGAATACATCATCTTTAAACGAGCCTCCTTCTTCTATCCAATAGCCAATTGTTCCGTCATTCAACTGGTTGTATTCTCCTATTCTTACCGGGAACCTAACCGCTTCAAAGCGATCGGTGCTACGATAGTTTCTACTTAAATCTTGATGAAAAACAGGCCAAGCCTGATTCACTACTGGACCGCCACAGAGTTCAAGATTAAGGTGTGCTCTAACTACGGCAATGGGTTGCCCCATGAGCACGGAAAGTGAATCGACAGAAGCATAGTTCTCTGGGTCTATATTGTCCTGAGCACTATTTATTGTAATGAGGTAATCACTAAAAAAATCGGGCCCTTGTAAAAGCAAGTAATTTACTACTCTTAGCAAATGCTCATTTTCTATTTTTTCGACCTGGTATATGGCGCTGTCACTTCCTGGAGCTGGTTGCCATCTGGCCTTAGCATCTATATAACCCAAAGCTTCTCCGGCCTGATTATAAAAGAACAAGCTGGCATCTAGATGATTGGGCAACATCCAACCGCAAACAGGGGAAGTGACGGGCTGCAGTGTCATTTCCTCTTCATCTGTTTGCGCATCCAACCATCTGAAATTGAGCCTAACAGGCTGCATAATTCTTGGAGCAAGGCATACTTGATTGGCTAGCAAACTGCTTTCGTTCATCAGTTCTGTTTTGCCCACTGAATCCGTTGAAAAATCTTTGAATTGCCCAAAACTATCCACTAGCCTCAAGCGCATCAGGCTCATTCTTCCAGAACGAATTGGGTTGAAATCGTTTAACGGCAGAGGTGCCAAAGCCCGTTGATTTCCGACCAGATCACTTACTTTCTGGGTAAACATCTGATTGCTCTGAAAACCTATGGGTTCGGCTATATCCAATTGGGGTGTTTGCTCCAATTGAATCATGGCTTGGTTGAATCCGCCCAAAGACTGCGTAAGCGAAGGCCAATCGAAATTAATGGAATAAGCCCTCAGAATTGAATAAACTGGGTCAGCCGCTTTGTCAGATTCGCTTGCTCCGTTTGGTATTTTGTTTTCCGTATACCAATTGAGCACTGATTGAATATTGTCCCAGTCGAGCAGATAATCATCACTTGGAGATATTTCCTGATCACCATAGTATTCTGGCATAATGGAATCATTCAGTGCCTGAACTAAAGTGTTGTTCATGCCCTTACTTGCGTAAGGTGTCATTACCGTAGAGCCAACATATAGATTGGCAGCAGGAATTACACTGCCAGCGCTTGCTTTAAGACTAAAATCTGGAGCATTTTCAAGCAGATCGTAATTAGAAGAAATAAAATCAGAAGAGTAGTTTCTGTCTGCGCTGGCCACATTGCTTCGATTGCTTAGTGGCATAAAGGCTGCTTCCCATTCCATTAAAATAGGGTTCCAAGGCTGGCGTTCCCAAACATTAATGCCTATGGACTCTGGATCATAATTATCAAAGAAGTCATCTATTTTATTCAGCAAACTTGAAGAGACTTCTTTACTTGCGCCTGTTCCTGTGGTTAAATTTTGGTTATTGAATTGCGAGTCGTTATAGCAAACCAGTGCACCATCTGCACCATGCCTGTTAGTAGCTTGGGCATCGTCTCCAGAAATGCAAACAACAGGCTCGTTGGGTACCCAAAAACGGGGTGCTGCCTTCGCGGTCACGCTCAAAACCATTCCATTTTCTACGGCTCTTTGTGACCCATTAAACTGATTTATGGTATCGAGCAATTCATTGAGTGCATAAGTTGTTTGCCCCGCAAAGCCATGAATTTGATTATCAGCCACACCTGCACTTATCAATGCTTTATTATCTTCTAACTGAAACCGCAAGGCTCCAGCACCTGTTCGTTCCTGATGGGCTACCAACGATTTCATTTCCTTTTCAGAAATAAATAGGCGTATGAGATCTATTGGGGGAAAAGATTCATCGATACCATCTGGAGGGTAAGATGCTGCCATGTATTTATGCCAATCCGCAAACAATTGTTTTTGCATTGCTTTCCATTCATGGGTTGCCCGATCGTACTCGTTTTGCAGAGCATTTGCTTTTTGCAACAACCGCGATATTTCTTCGGGGATTGTTGTGTTTTGGGCATTCTGACTTGCTTCGGCATTGGCAGTTTCATTGTTCAAAAGCTTTACATCCAAGTCCCAAATTGTACCTGCATCAATGGCAGAAAAGCCTTTGGTATGCCTACTTTCATTAAAATTAGCTAGAACATCCAGTTGCATAGTGCTTAACTGGGCCGACATTTGAACGGCTTCCAATTGTTCTTCAATCACTGCACGGTTGGCTGGGTCTACTTGATTGGCCAGAAAAGCCGACAAGGCTTCTGTTCCGGTATTGGCAATAGTTATGGGGTCGAATGAAACTTTTGAATTTGGGGTTGAACTGGCGGTTTCCGAAAAAGTCAATTCCGCTACGTAAACGCTTTCTGAAGGCACGTATGAAGGGTCAGTAGTATTTTCACCTACCTGCCAATTGAAGGCTTCCAGCACTGCCTGAAAAACATCTGCTACCGAAGAGTTTTCATTTCTACCAGTATATTCCTGAATGAACTTGGCATAAGGGTCTTTAGTAGCATCACTATAGTACCCTACTACTTTATAGTTCAGTGTGTCATCAGGAGTAAAAGTGACATCATCATCTAAAAAACCAAACACACTTGAACAGTTGGGGTAAAAAGCAGCAAAAGCAGCATCACCCCAGCCCACAGCTGTCAACGTTTCTAGATAGGTCTCTCCTGTTAAAGAAGTAAGTTCGGCCGTCAAAGGATAATTTCTTCCCATATACCTGAAGGGCTGCTCGTTGCTCGCTCCCTGAAATGGCATTGTTATGGCTCCCGAGGCCTTTCCCTTTCCCGGTGGAAATAAATAATCACTTTCTATTAACCATTCCCTTTCAGAAAGCCCTCCACCTGACCGAACAATCAACCATCTGTTGGGAGCATTGGGGAAAGTAGTCCCATTCTCAGTAATCAATGATCGGGTAAGTGCATCGGGTAAGGCCCAGTGCAGATGTAGTCCTTTTTTTAAATAGTGTTGCGAATCATCAAAAGGCTGTCTGTACAAAGTTTCGCTAATGTAGGGCGAGTCGCCATTATGATCCCTTGTTCCATCAGACCAAGGCGTTTTGCTAAAATCCATCATTGGCCCCGGTACGGGCATATGTTCCGAAAGAAGAAGGGCATCTAAAGCAACTGGAACGAGTAAGGCCATTTATTGAAAGTTTTGGTTAGTGAAACGTACACGCTGAACTCCTTCTATCAATTCGAAAGCAAACTGCGCTGAGGTTATCGTATTGAATTCATTGGGCAATGCATTGTTGATATTATTAGCTGTTTCTCCACAGCTTATCACTCTATCTTCTCCTTCATTATAAAAGACCACGGGTGTGGTACCCTGTTCATTTCCATCTGCATTTCGCAAGGTTACCTCATATTCGTTGCCTTCAGTTTTCTGTACTCCAAAATGCAGCGTAGTGGGCTTTTGAGAGATGTCCACCGTTTTTACAATACCTTCAAAAAGGCAAAACAGAAAATTATCCGACAGCATTTCTTTTCTGATAATTCGTATAGGGTTGCTACTGATCGGGTTTTCGTCTTCTGCGTAAACATCGTAGGCTTGGATCATAACATCAGGCCATGATTTTAAAGTGGCTGATCGGATCATCATGGCAGAATATTCGCCTTCTGAATTGATCCCGATTTCTTGAAGAATAGCCCTATCTTCCTCTAAACGAGCGGCAGAGGAACGGCCGATACTGAATGCTCCATCCAGTAAGCATTTTAACCAAGTATGGTCTATCCTGCTAAAAGAAATACTTTCTAAAGGAAACTGAGCTTCGTCTGGAATTATATAGTTGAAAGGGATTCCCTCCAATACCCTTAACTGATTCAGGAATGGGTACAGCAATGCAGCTTGGGTGTCGGCATCCCTTACCATGGAAATTTCTTTTGGAGTTAATAGTTGAGGATAAATCCTAAAATTAGCCATGCTTCCAAAAAAATAACCTCGCTCACCTTCAAAGTCGTGGCAACCTAACCTCAGTAGATTATAGGCAGGTAAGTTGTTAGATAGATCAACATTACTTTCAATCTTAATTTCACCATCTACCCATACAATTACTTTTAAAGTATTGGGCTCAAAACTGTTTTGCAGAACAATATGGTACCACTTTCCCTCTATCAAGCCGCCATCCATGTTGCGTTCCCCGTCAACTGTCATCAGTTTCAGTTGGCTACCATCAAGCACCAGGCTATTGTAGAGCTTATTATCACTACTCGCAGAATACTCTATGATGTACCTCAAGTTTGCAGTAGAGCCATCAAGGTTGGGTTGTTCAAAGTGTTGAATGCGGATCCACAGCGAAATGGTTGAGGTATTGTAATTAATTCCAGTACATAAGGTATCGGCATTTACATAGGTTGTATCTCCATCAAAATTGAGGCAATCGCCAAATTGATTACTGGTATTGAAATGTGTTACCCCTTCTTTCAGAATTTGCAAGCTTCCTCCTGCTAAATTTTCTTCTTCTAACTTATTCAACCTAAAAGAAGCATACTGATTTTGACTGAGATTATTCCATTTTTTGCTCTTGCCATATATTGGCAAATGGGCTTTTTCAATAGCTTGTGTTGCGGATTTGGTTAAAAGTGTTTGCTTACGTTTCCACTGATACAACTGAGTACTGTACTGTTTACTTTTCAGTGCCAATAGTCGGCCCAACTCCCAAGCTGCGGCATAGGCTGCTACAAACATTCCCAAACTGGAATCGTACGCAAGCAAACTGTCTGCACTCAACACCGGAAGCTCAAATGAAAGTGTAGTTTGGGGTACGGCAAGTGGTCCTCTATAAAAAGAAGCTGTGCTCTGCCCATTCCTCAGTTGATGGGGTAAAACCAAAAAGCCTGCCTCATTGGTATAATCACTTGCCGGATTATCTTCCAATCTTTTAATAAGGTCGGCTGAGGATAACTGACTTAAGGCTGTTGAGAACAGTGTACCACTATTTTCACCTTCCGCTTCAAAACTCCATGAATACAATACTGGAAGTTGTGTGGGTTCGGCCAGAGCAATTGACCTAAGCTCGCCATTTGAGGTATAGGCTCCTTCAAATGAAACCAGAAAAGCGTGTGTATGGGAACCTACTCTTGGCAAACGATTGCCCACAATAACCGCAGAATCTTCTGGCAATTGTTTCCCCTGATCATCAAAAGAGCGTCTCACATGCGCCAGCAAACTTAGGTCTTGGCAACGAGGGTAAATTTTCGACATCAACTCTACTGGAATATTAATGATATTCACCTTTTGCTCGGGGTTATCTCCCGATTCTGAAGGGAATACCTGACTGTCCAATGCGGTAATGGGAATATTTTCTGTGACAACTCCATAACTGTCCATTTCCATTTGGTCAATCAGCAATAAGCCCAGCCAAGGCATTTGTCCAAAGGATGGTTCAAAAGCTTGATTATCGAAAATTGGAGAGCGTTCCCAAGGCAGTGTAGTTCGTTTTAAAATCACATGGGGCAGCACTTCTGAAAAATCACCAATGGTATTCGGAGCTGGAAAAACACCGAATACTTCGCTTGGAGATAAGCCAAACCGTGGCCCAAGTACACTGAAGTTCATCGATCCAGATTGACTCTCGCTTACTCCTTCACCATTAATGGTCAATTGGGTTTGCAATTGATAATCTCCATCCAATAAATCAGGTATTTCATTTTGGATGAATGTGATGCTGCCTTTGGTTGGGTCTTCTATGAACTGTCTGTTATCCATATCTTTCTCAGTTGGTTGAATACCCATTTATTAATGCTGGCGAACCCAACAGTTGGTTTGTAAAATCATCTGATAGATTGATCAAAGGGGAGCATCCTGCTGCTACCAAAACGGCACTTCGATTTTCTATCACTTCATTGGAAAGCAGCGTTTCATCTATAAGAGTTTCTACACTCTCAGAATCGGTCTGATCAACTTCTAAGTTTGACTGTAAGTCGAATGCAGCAGCAGCAAATCTGGTTTCGAAGTTTAACTTACTCTTGGGTATTTCTTGAGTATGCCCCGGAACAGGTGGATTCAATGGAATGAACTTTAAGCCTGTGGCGCAATTTTCCAAAAAGAGATCACCATTCAATGATGGACTTGATTCCGTTCCCCATAGTGCTACAGGAAGCTTCTTGCTAGTATTTCGGGTCTTAAATTGTGCTTCGGCCAAAGGGCTTCCGTCTTGCAAAACCGTAATGGACAGGGTTACATTTAATGAATCAAGGCCCATAGAGGCTACGCCAAAAGCGGTGTTGTTATCATGTGTAACTGTTTCCTCCATGCCCGTTTGGTTAACCAAAATGGCGGTAAGAGGTACTACTGATGAAACATCTAATGCAAAGTTTCCAGGATTTATAATGAATCGCCCATCCGTTGTTTGGCTTACCAAACCTGAAGTGGGCGTTACGGCTACCCATTGTTCTTCTGGTAAGAATGAGCTTTTGAACTCTTCCCAGGTAATGGGTGGTGGAGTAACAGGTAAGGCTTGACCAAAGTTAATATCGAATGAAATAATAGAAAGGTCAATGTGCATTGTGCCACTGAACTCGGGACCAAAAAGGTGCAAATCTGCGCCTACTTCATAACTCAGTGTTTTCTTAAGGCCAAATTCACTGAACGTATAAGATGCACCAACAGAAACAGATTCTTTGGCATCATAATAAAAGGGTTTCCATCCCATTAACAGGTTGGCGTTGGTGTTGAACCAAATGGCAATGTCGCTGCTTTTCCAACTTACTTGTAACTGACCCCCAGCCATCATTGAACTGGCAAGTAGCGCAAAGTAGAGTTCTCCCTTAATGGTCAATGAGCTATCGTATTGCCAATTCAGGCCAATTCTCGGTACAGCAGGATAATGGCTTGGTACAATAAACTCCGGGTGGTAACCTCCGGCAGTCAGTACAAAATCGCCTTCATGTTCTCCTCCTAGCCAAGCATACATGGCCGCCCCGCCCGTAAGCTTCGCTTTTCTGGACAGGATGAAAGAATTGTCCGTAAGTTGAGCAGCTACAGCTATTCTATCGTCTTCAGAGCGATAACTAACATCCAAAGCAATCTGTATTTCGGCCAGCGCCTCATCTCCTGCAAGTGGCGGAGCCATTAAGGTAGCAGAGCCAAACAGGTCAATTTCAACGGTTTTGCCCAAACTAATCATAAGCAGAGCAAAGCAATCCAACAGTTTAAAGGAAGTGAACTTTATACCAGCCGCTGCCCAGTATTCCCCAACATTGGGAGGGGTATAGTTATTCAGCTTAAGCAGTTCATCTAGAGGATCAGTAGCAGTTGTACTGTTTCCAAGAACTTCGCTAACCAAAGGGAAATTCAGAATCTCATTTAATGGAGGAACTATTAGACTTCTATTATAGCCAAAGCCTCCTGTAATTCCGGTTATAATCAAGTAGGGCTGAATGGTAATGGGAATGCCCAAAATCATATAAATGAAAAGCGAAGGGTCTCCATTATAGTTGGCATAAGAGCCCATAGCACTAAAACCAAGCTCTTCAAATTGGATAGTGACTACTCCACTGTATTCATCAAAAGAAACACCGTTCAGCTCCTTTAGTTGATGTAAAAACGCGCCTCCCAATTCTAATGGCCCTTCCGAGAATTCTATTCCCATTCCATCTAAACCAAAAGTGGGGATAAGGTCGGTATATGGAGGGCTAGCCGTTAACGGTGCGCTAACGGAAAGACCACTAACCGACATGGTGAGCCCAGCGGTTTGCAATGAGGCATCTATTAAAAACTTAAGCCTATTGACATCGGATTGATACAGAACTCCAATTCTCCCTAAATAAACTGGCCCAAAGTTTTTTTGGAGGTTCCAGTACATTGGTTCTATAACAAGGTTGTTGTCAAGGTCTCTAGTGCCTACCGCTTGCTCTTGTTGACCCGTTGTCAACTCTATCTCCCCTGTATCTTGATTAATCGCAATCGGTAGGCTGTACTGTTCTTGCCAATCACCAAGGCGCATAGTGGTGTTAATGACGAAACCTTCGGGTATGCTATTGGGGTCTGAACCTCTATTTTGAGGAAAGGTGATGGTATTGGGTGGAATAATTTCGTTTAACAAGGCTACTTCGGCACTTGATATTTCTTCTGAAGCCACTAAAAATTGGTAGGCCAGTGCTACTGTTTGGTCAGGCGAAAAATACCTCCCTACTAAAGGCAAATTGGATAGGTTGATGTTGTTGCCAATATCCAGCCCAAAAACAAATTTGATATCTGAAGGATCACCTGTCTGTTGTGGTGCTTCTATGATCATACCGAAAACGGCATCTTTGAGCATAAAAGTGAGACCTTCCGGTATGGGATTTTGGTTAGTATTTACCCCAAACAAGGCTCCAATCAATATGCTAAGGTCTGTTTCCCAAGTTTTGTCATCGCTAAGTATGGCTACAAAAGCGCTCGTTGTTGGGTCGGTAGAAAAGGCCAAATCGAAAATAACTCCGGCTACGTCTAAGTGACCAGCAAATGATTTTCGATAAGTGTCATCAGCCTGCTTTTCAATTTTGATATCGACAACCATGACGATATCCGTTTCCCATGCTGTTAAGTCCAATTCGGCATGGAAAGTAAAATCAAGCGTTTGAGTGTTCAATGTCAGCCCCAGATTGGTGATGGACATATCTGTCAGAAATTCAGGGATGATATCGTCTTCTATACCAAAAAGGGTTTGGGTTTGCTGAATTAGGTCGAGTATGCTTAGGCTGGTTCCAGCTTCTGAAACACCCGAAAAAATCCATGTTCCGTTGTCTCCGGGATACTCTGCCATTAGGGCAAGCCTTGCTCCGTCTAACTGGAAAGCACCATAAATACACCCCTTAAGCCCGTCAGTTGTACTGTACTCTACACTCAACCTCAGATTCTCCAGGTAAATGGACAAAGGGTCAAAATACCAGTTGCTAATTATTGAAAGCTGGAGATTATAATAGCTTGAAGAAAGGTCACAAGCATAGTTAAATTCATCAATTTGCATGGGAGGCACTCCGTATGAACTTCCCAAAAAGAGCTCTATAACCTCCTTAACGTCAACACCAGGTATATACTCTACCCAAGGGTCTGGATCTGACGGGTCGGCAGGCACATGGTTTTCCAAATAACCGTAGAAGCTGGTTATTGGGTTTCCTCCATGCGCCACAAGTCTTCCCAGCTGAAAAAAGTCTATACTGCCCGACCATGAAAAGCTTGGGTCCGGATTATCAAATGGGTTGCTGACCTGAAATTTAAGGTCTACCTGATCAAGGCTCATTTCTGCATTGGAGCCTTGTAACATCAAAATAGTCCAGGGGCTGCTGTTGGTTATCTCAATGCCAATTGATGGAATATTAAAGGTTGCCCCCGAGTAGGCATCGTAATCTACATATAGGCCGGTTAATGCCAAGTACTGATCCAATTGAAAATCAGATGGGATTAAAACCGAAAGGTCAGTTCCCCCAACCAGTGCATTCAATTGATCAAGGCTTGCTTGAATTAAATCTGTTACATTGGCCCTGAAGCGCATTTTGGCTCCGAGGTCCACCACCTTTACACTTATTGGCAAATGATAGCTCCCTGTTGATGCTTCAAAAATTAAATCTGTAATTAATTCAAGAAAAGGGTCTGCGGTTTGCGGAATGTTTTCTGCCGGGTTCGAACCTACATCAAAGCTCAAACGAACTTCTCCGGATGCTTGAGTAACCGAGCCCAAATAAAAAGCAATAGGACTTGCAGAATAAATATCCATGGCTGCCAAGCCCATCCCCCCTTCTTCTAAAGTGATTGTTCCCTGTAAAGGCAGCACTGTGGTTTCTTGTCCAAAGAGCGCACTCAAGCCCCCCGTCATGGCAGCAATATCCAGGTTTCCCTGAAAACCAATGTCAACCGAACCGGAAGCTGTATTGAGCGAAATTACCGGGAATGGTTCCTCAAACATTAGCGTTTGGACCAAACGGCTTTCCAATGGCGGAAAACTATCATAAAGCTTCCAATTAGCGTATGTGTTGGCCCTTAAGTCAAAGGCACCTGCTTCTTCATCAGAAGGATCTACATAAAAAGCCACCAGAACATTAAGCCCTTCAAAAGGCAGGTCAACTCCAGTACCGTTAACTACAATTACATCAATATAATCATTGGGCCAATCTTCACCTGTTGGCCAGCAGGTGCCTTGTTGGGTGCTCATGCAGGCATTATTCAGACGTAGTGTATCGTTTGGCAAATTGGTGTTCGCAATGGCCTCGGCAGCAGAAGAATTCAGGCTTGACACGGTTAAACTGAAACCATCTCCTTCAAAAGCTTCCTCGATTATACTTTGTAGATCAATCATTTACTGTAACCTCAAAAGAAAATTTTCTGACAATGCATTGAAAGTTACCATCTACATAGGTAGGGTTGGTCCATGGCATTTGGACGTCTTTTACTACATTAAACCGCTTTAAGACATATCCTTTTTTAGGGCATATCAGATACTGTAGACCATCAGATGGAACTGTGAGGTTTTGATAATTCTTCAACCAATACCATGTTGAAGAATCTTTTATTATTTTTACGTACCTACTATCTGTTTCCACCCATTCTAAGGTACTTGCCTCAACTATATACCAACTGTCTAAATAATGTGTGTCAGAACCCCTTGCTACTGACTCGTATTTGGTAAGGACATCGGGTTTTGGGAGCCTATAACCCGTATAGGTTGGCCGTGCGCTGACAATGGCAGTAGTGGGCTTAAGATTGGTTGTTATAAAATCACTTTGCCCTTTTACCTCCTCACCTATCCAATTACAGTGAAGGTTGCTGCCATGGTGAGGAATGTTGGAAAGGACACAACTATCGTTAAACTCAAAATTGTTGAGATAAGCCAAGGTATTATTCGTTGCATCTCCCATTAATAGGACAACATTGTCAAGGTCGGCTGCATCGGGAAAATAAATTGCTGTACACAAGCTTGCCATATTGACATTTACCGAATCAGCTTCTCCTTTATAAGGGGGAAAAACTAATTGAATTTCCTCATTCACATTTCTAGCTTCTTCAGCTCTCGTTATATTCATCGCTACATCAGATTTTCGCACCTTATTAGGTGGTTCTGTCCGAGCCTCCATTTTCCTTTTTGCAAGTAGCGTATCCTTTACTTCCAGAACATTGCCCGCTATGATTGATACCTCCCAACCGTCTCCATCATGGATCAAATAAGTAGGTACATCATTATTTTCGATTATATCTTCTTTCTCTCCATATTTAGAGTTCCTTCCTCCTTTTTCATTGTTTGACTTATCTCCTGATAAATAATACTTATAAACACACTGTACCTCATTATTTATAACCACTTCTATAACTTCTTCAGTGCCCCAATTTCTATTGAAAACAGCAGCACTCAAACCTGAACTATAATTGCTCAAGGGGTTTAATGTTAAAGGTACATTTTCACATTTATAACTGCTTTTATCTTGATATACAGAACCAGGCTGAGTAGCATTTGGCCCATTGCCGAAATAAATTTTTTTTATTGTAAAAGATGTGGAAGAATTGGTTGGAAAAACAACAAGTAGTTTATTGTTGTGGTCTGAGTCTGCGTGAGTCAGAATTAAAAAATCGATAACGTTCGGTGTACTGTCTTTTGTCCATGCCACGATCTGTTCCCGAATTCCATCACAAACTTCTTTCAACTTAGCAGCGCTTAAATTATCGCTTGAATCAGAAAAGCTATGAGTTCCACAGTCAATGATGCCCACTTTACCATCCGGACACCGAACAAGTGTACAATCTCCCTGCCCCATATTCACAAATACAAACTCAAATTCACATTGTCGCACTACAGTTTCACCCTCAACAGCATCAATATTTCTGGGACTAACACGAGATGTTTTTTTCATGGAAATCATAGCAGCAGTATTACAGTTTCCTATTAAAAAAATTAACTAAAGACTTTATCTCTAAACTTATACAGTAAGTCACTATACAGTCATACATAATATCCACATTATAGATCAACCATATTTTAATTCTAAATATCGTATGCGCTAAGAAAATGTATTAACACAAAAAATACATTCTTTAACACATATCGAAAAATACAAAATTGATTTACAAAAAGATATATAAATAAAAAGCCCAGCTCATGTATTTATGAGCTGGGCTTGGTCGGTTGCAACAATAATGAGTGGGACTCCCCACCTTACTTAATACAGTTTACTTATTTAGATTTTCTAGTGCCTTGAACGGGAAATGAATCAGCCCCCATATTCACATATCCGGCCATACTATCTCCATCAAACGAACCTTCAATATTCGCTGTAGTTCCCATTACTTCGATTGAGCCAGAAAAAGCATTTCCAACAACAGTAAACCCGGTTACATTGAGTGTACCAAATTGATCTGTTTCCATTACAGCGGCATAAAGCCCGTTGTCTCCTGTAATTCGCATAATACCATAGCTATCCGTATCAGGGGTTTGTACACTATAATTCCAAACCCCACGAGGATCATAAGCCTTCTCTTTGGCTTTCTTCTCTACCTTGGCTGTTTCAGAAGAGGCAGACTTACCAGCTGCACAGCCCACAATAAAGACTGCAATGGCTAAACCTAAAGCAAGTGTTAAAATTGATTTTATTTTTTTCATGGTGTTGTCAGTTTGTGTAGAATATTGTTCTGAATTTAAACTTTTTTTCTTTCAGTCGCGGCCAAAACTTCCATAAAATCAGCCACAAATGCCAATTATGAGAATAAGGCCTCTCTTGGTTTTGATTATAAGCTTTTCGCCATAACTTTGTGCCAATTTACACCCTAGTAAAACCGCACG
>CENR01014905.1_pt1 | contig 15534 bp, 11 predicted proteins | sample 530181 | NCBI WGS metagenome assembly CENR01 (sample SAMEA2619677, study PRJEB7988) | marine metagenome | biome: marine biome (ENVO:00000447); feature: surface water layer (ENVO:00002042); material: "saline water (ENVO:00002010), including plankton (ENVO:xxxxxxxx)" | depth 5 m | reverse complement strand
GGCCGCCGCTCTGTGTGTGGTGGGTGGCTACTTTGCTGTTCGCCAGATCTGGCTGACTTATCTGCCTGAAGACCAGGTGCCTGCCTGTGGTCCGGGGTTCAGCTACATGCTGGATAACTTTCCCCTGATGGATACATTAAGCTTTCTGCTCAAAGGCGATGGTAACTGTGCAGAAGTGCATTGGCGCTTTCTGGGGCTGCTGTCTATTCCTGAACTGGCTCTGATTGGCTTTGTTGGACTGTTTTCACTGTGCCTGTTTCAGGCTTTTCGACAGGAACCCAGCCCAGCGGCAAGCTGATGGGCTGGTGATTCAGGGCCGTTAGTGTAAGCAGCTCGCTAGTCCAGCGAGTAATCATTCCATTCGCGCAGGAAGTCGTCAAAGGACAGTTTGTCCGCGGCTTCCGCCTTGCGCTGATCTGCCAGTGACTGCTCGCTGGCCTGTTTGAAATCCTGCTGCCACTGCTCGTCACCATTGCTTTTGCCTCGGAGTGTGTCGAGTGTCTGGTTGGAGCGCTGTTTGGCAAATTCGCCGAATGACTGCTGCTTAGCTCGCATGTCGGCAAGAACTTGAGCCGAGGGAGTGAGTTCGGGATCGATAACTTTTGCCAGCTGTGCTGTAACGGCTTGCTGGTGAAGGTCTGGCTGTTCAGCGGCGCTGTCCAGCAAAATTGCGCTGTCGTTAATCTGTTCCAGCAAATCCTCTGCCCATTCTTTCAGTGTTCTGGTTTTTGTCCCGTCTGCCAGTGTCAGGCCAGGTTCGCGGCCGCGGTTAACCGTCCTGGACAGGTTTCTTTCAATCTGCTGATGTTCATCCTGGTTACAAGCCGGGCTGTCTGCCAACAGACAGAACAATAAGAAACTATCCAGAAACTGTATCTGGGTGGCGTCAAGGCCAAGAGGCAGATAAGGATTTAAGTCCAGTGCACGCACTTCGATGTACTGTATGCCTTCGGCTTTCAGCAGTTGCAGGGGACGTCGTCCGTCGCTGCCAACCCGCTTGGGCCGGATGGTGGCATAGAACTCGTTTTCCAGCTGCAGTAAATTGCTGTTGATCTGCCGATATTCGCCTTTGGCCGCTCCCTGATCAATTTCCTGATAGGGCTGGTAAGGCGTCGACATGGCCTGGTAAAGGCTGTCGATATAATTATCCAGATCGTTGTAGCAGACAAATATGGATCCTTGCGCGTCGCTACGATACCCCAGGTCACCCATGCGTAAACAGGTTGCATAAGGCAGATAAAGGGTGCGCGTATCAAATGCTTCCAATTGATGAGAGCGGCCACGTGTAAAACAGCTGCATACAGCCGGTGAAGCGCCAAAAAGGTAAACCAGCAGCCAGGAATAGCGGTGAAAATTCCGGATCAGGTGCAGGTATTTGTGGGTGCGGAAATCCTGCAGAGAGTTAAAACCTTGACTCTCTTCATACATTTCCTGCCAAAACGTATCAGGCATGGAAAAGTTGTAATGTATGCCGGAGATGGTCTGCATAAGACGACCGTAGCGATGCCCCAGCCCTTCGCGGTAGAGGGTTTTCAGGCGCCCCATATTGGAAGTGCCATATTGTGCCAGCGGAATCTCGGATTCGCTTTCCAGCAGACAGGGCATACTGGCAACCCATAGTCTTTCACCCTCCGGCAAGTGGTCATACACATAATTGTGCAAAGACTGCAGGAAGCTGAGAGACTCATCAATATCATTGGAAACCGGGGTAATCAGTTCCAGCAAGGCTTCCGAATAATCCGTAGTAATGTACGGGTGGGTCAGCGCAGAGCCCAGTGCTTGCGGATGCGGCAATTGAGAAAGGCGACCGTTGGCGCTAACACGGAGGCTTTCTTTTTCAATACCGCGCTGGATAAGGGCCCATTGTTTGGGGAAGGCTGAAAGCGAAAAGCGCTCCAGCGCTGATTTCAATGTATCGGACAAAATATTGCCTCTGTAAACGGCATAGCGGCTGTTTGTTTGACTCTTGCAATGAGGTAAGAGCCCCACACCTTCTGCTACAAAGCTGGGTTGCCAGGCATTATGCCAAAGTTTGTGGCAACTGAATACCAAACTCTGACAGCTGTCTGGCTACTGTGACAGGAGCAGGGTTTGTCACGGGTCAAAGTAATTTACCTTTCATGGCCTGACGCTGCCGACGCTCTTTTTTGTTGGGCTTTTCGTGCAGGGAATGCAGTACATTAGCTTTGCGCTGCTCGGTGCGTTCATTCCTGGTCTGAATACTTTCGGCTGTTTCCTCATAGAGCTGGCTTGCTATATCGGCCGACCGACGCTGCTCCGATAATGCCAGGACCACGACTGTTTTATCATCCCAGCCTTGCCTGGCGGTTACCCGATTACCTGTGGTGATTTCTTTGCTGGGTTTGGCTTTTTGCCCATCAACCGACACCTTGCCGCCATCTATCGCGGCTTTTGCCAGTGCGCGGGTTTTGTAAAACCGTGCTGCCCACAACCATTTATCCAATCGGACTTTGGTCATCGAGGCCTGTTCGGTTTTCTGACTGTTTTGCTTTTTGGTCATCGCTGAAATTCTGTCTAAGTCGTCGACGTTAGTAATTGAGAGAAATTCTCAACCTGTCGGTATTTACCTGGCGCAAGCGCGGGGCGCTGACTGTCAGGCTGCGTAATTGCCAGCAGGTGCCGAATACCGGACTGTTCTGCGCACGCCAGAACGGACAGGTTGTCATCAATCAGCAGGGTACGTTCTGGCTGATAAGGTGAGCGCCCGTGCAGGGCTTCCCAGAAACCGTCATTTTCCTTCGCTTTGCCCAGTTCATGGGAGCTGATTATGAAATCAAGGTGCTGATCCAGTTGGGTACGCTCCATCTTCAGGGTCAGGCTGCCAGGGTGCGCATTAGTTACCAGAACTCGTTGAATGCCTTGCTGTTTAAGCGTTGTCAGCAATGGTATGACGTTAGGGCGCATGCTGATTTTGTCCGCTACAGAATCTTTCAGTTCCTGGATGTTCAGTTGCAGTTGCTGCGTCCAGTAATCAATACAATACCAGTTCAGGGTGCCGTGGATGGATTTGTAGTGTTGCTGCAGCTGTTGCCAGGCCTGGTCCAGGTTCATACCGTTCTGTTCTCCCCAGGTTTTTGGTACCAGGGTCTCCCAGAAGAAATTATCAAAATGCAGGTCGAGCAACGTACCGTCCATATCGAACAGCACTGTATCAATCTCTTGCCAGTCAATCATGCCTGATTTGGTCCCAGTGTTTTAATAGCAAAAAGCGGACATTGAACTTATCATGTTCATGATAGAGACAGACGCGATCTCTGTATAGTTGATCGGAGCCTAAATTGCACGACCGAAAAGCCTTTTACAACCGTAGTTTCCGGGCAGCCTGTGTGCTGCTGTGTTTTGCTTTATTAGTCACTCTGGCAGTGCCGATACTGTTTGTATCGGGTGCAGCTGGTGGGGCATTGCTGGGGGTTGAGGAAACAGCTCACGGCATTTTGGACCTGGTTGGCATTGTCATAACGGCCATGATTGCCATTCTGGTCTGGCATACGCTGACGGGTCGCCGCGATGCCAGGCTGTTGATAATGGGCAGTTTTTTTGCGGTGATAGCAGTTCTGGATATGGGGCACCTGCTTTCCCATGCCGGCCTGCTTGGTGTGACAGCCGATACGGCTGAACAACAGGCTGAGAATTTCTGGTTTTTGTCCCGTTTTTGTACCGGTTTTGCCTTGCTTGGCAGCGCTCTGATGCCAACACGCGCGCCGCTTGGATCTGGTGTGAAAATGTTGATCTGGGGTGGCGCGCTGGTTTTCCTGTCAGTGGTCTTTCTGCTGTTGGTTGGCTCTGATATCGCGTTGTTGCCTTTACTGCGATTTGAGCCGGTCTGGCTTCCTTTCCCTTTTGATTTAAGCCACTTAATCCTGCCTGCTTTATTGTTCAGCGCCTGGCGCTGGTTCCAAAAGGCGCGCAAGGATGAGCGGATAGACCTTCTTCATCTGTTCGTGGCAGCCGCTTTGCTGGCAATGAGTGAAGTCTATTACGGGACACCACAAGGTCACGTGGCATCAGGGTTGCTGGGGGAAGTTTATGAACTTATCGGGTTTGCATTTATTTATCAGGCATTGGTGGCCACCGGTATTAAAGCCATACTTGCAGCTGGATCAGCTAACCAAAAGATTGCAGGCGACTATTGATGCTATACCGGACATGATTTTCGAGGTGAATCGAGCCGGTGATATTCTGTCCTATTACTCAGATCACGCGCGCTCCAAGTTAATGATCCCACCTGCTGTCTTTCTTGGAAAGCGGTATCAGGATATCTTGCCGCCTGCTGTTTCTGACGTAGTGGCGCTGGCTATTCAGGATATTTTCCAAAACGGTTATACGACGGGTCGCAGCTATCAACTTAACATTGACGGTAAAGAAAAATTCTTCGAATTAAGTGGCAGCCTGCTTTCCGGGGCGCATCGTGAAGAGCGTTGTCTGGTTTTGTCCCGGGATATCACTTCGGCAGCTATCGCCAGGCGGGAGTTGGCCCGCAGCCAGCGTGTTCTTCGTGCAGCGCTTGATTATATGCCTTCCGGTGTAGCGATCAGCCGGGAGGTTGGTGGCCTGGAATTTGAATACATGAACGAGAATTTTGCCCGGTTTTTCCGAACCAGCCGGGCATCTTTGATGGATAAAAGTGACTTCTGGGGAGTGGTTTTTGATGACCCGGAAACACGGGAGTGCATGCGGAATATGGTCCAGGCCGGCATGGATAGTGGTGATGTCAGCAATATGGTCTGGGAAAATGTACCCATCAGCCGTCAGGGAGAAGCGACCTGGTTTGTCACTGCCCAGAAAGTACCTGTGCCGGAAGAAGGGCTTTACATTACCCTGGTCGATGATGTGACCAGGCAACTGGAGCGTGATGAGGAGCTGCGTATCGCAGCGACAGCATTTTCATCCCAGGAAGGTATGGTGATTACCGATGCCAATCAGCGCATTTTGCGCGTCAATGCTTCGTTTGAAGCGACGACCGGATTTAAGCAAGCAGAGCTGCAAGGCAAGACCCCGGCCGTGTTCGCTTCCAGTGAGCATGATGAGGCTTTCTTCAAAGTGATGTGGGAACGCATTAGGGAGCAAGGCAGCTGGCAGGGAGAAATCTGGAATCGTCGCAAGAATGGAGAGGTCTATCCGCAATCGGTCACTATTTCAGCGGTTAAGAATGAGGAAGGGGGGGTTACTCACTATGTTGCTGGCTATATTGATATCAGTGACATAAAACAGGCTCAGGAACGCATAAGCCAGCTTTCCTATTATGACACACTGACCAGTCTCCCTAACCGGGACCGCATGTATGCTTATCTGAATGATCTGCAATTGACCCTGGATCAGCATACGGTTTCAGCCGCACTGATTATGATCGACCTGGATCATTTCAAGACCATTAATGACACCATGGGCCATGCCAGTGGCGATGAGTTGTTGCTGCAGGTGACCGAGCGGGTATCCCCCCTGGTTGTTGGTCAGGGCAAACTGTTTCGCTACGGAGGAGATGAGTTCATTGCTGTGTTGACCAAACTTGATGCAGACCGGGAAGCGGCAGGCAGTCAGGTGCAAGTCATGGCAGACAGGATTCTGGAAGCGGTCTCTGGTAATTATCAGATCAAGGGGCAGTCATATTATTCCTCCTGCAGTCTGGGAGTGACCGTGTTTAATGGCGAGAGTGACACCGACTCTCATGAATTATTAAAGCATGTCGAGATTGCACTTTATCAGGCTAAAAATTCAGGCCGGAATACGGCGAGTTTCTTTGATCCGTCTTTGCAGTCCGCCGTTGATGAGCGGGCGAAAATGGTGTCAGAAATGCGTTCTGCTCTTGAGGCGAAGGAGTTTGAACTTTATTACCAGACCCAGCACGATATTAAAGGGGAAGTTGTAGGGGCAGAGGCACTGGTGAGGTGGATGCACAAGGACAAAGGTCTGATTCCGCCAGCGGACTTCATCTCCCTGGCAGAAGAGTCTGGCCTGATGATTGAGCTGGGGGACCAGGTTGTGCAGATGGGACTCTCTCAGCTTAAAACCTGGCAATCGCAGCCTGGGTTTAATCACCTTAAGTTGAGCATAAATTTATGCGTTGAGCAGTTCTACCATGATGGCTTTGTAGAAAATCTCGAAAAAAGCATTTCAGAACAGCAAATTGATGCCACCCGGCTGATGCTGGAGTTCACCGAGACCACGCTGATATATGATCTGGAAGTTGCCAGGCGTAATATTTTGCGGTTGAACAAGCTTGGTGTTCGTTTCGCTATTGATGACTTCGGGACCGGCTATTCTTCACTGAACTATCTTAGTGAGCTGCCGCTGGATCAGCTAAAGATTGACCAGTCGTTTGTGCGTCAGCTCAACGACAGCCAGAAAGATGCCGCAATCGTCAGGGCGATTATCGATATGGCCCACACACTTGGACTGGAGGTGATGGCCGAAGGGGTGGAAACGGTAGCGCAGCGGGATTACCTGAATTCTCAGGGATGTACACTGTACCAGGGCTTTCTTTTCAGTCGTCCCACGCCGGTGCAACTGCTGGAGTTGCATCGACGCGGGGTCATGTAGCAGGCCGGTGTTTATTCTACGGTTACTGTAATTTTTTCTGAAACCACAGGTGGGTTGTGAGGGATATGCAAGTGGTCACCAAGTATGAGTTGCAAGGTATGCTCACCTGGCTCCAGCGATAATTCCACCTGAGTCTGTCCTTTACCAAAATGCATGACATCGCCGCCCAGAGGCTGGTTCATGGCTGGCATGCCATCTTTGTCGATTAACAGGTGATGGTGTCCTGTTTCAGGCATTTCGATGCCAGCAGGCGCTACGCCCATTTCATTCAAGCCAAATACCACGGTGAATGTCTGATCAACCGTATCACCATCTTGCGGTGACACGATATACACGGCTGCGTTTTCTGTTGATTCACTCTGTTGGGCGTGCAGCGTCGTTGCCAGTGGTAATGAGGCGAATAGTAAACCTGCCGCGATGGCTGTCTGGCGTAACATCTTCATCTTTCAAACTCCTAAAATACTTAATGTTGGGAAGTTCGTACTTAATTTGCATGGGTATCATGCAGGGCAATAATGGGTTTGTCGACCCTGAGGGTTATTCTGTCGCACAGTGTGTTACAAATTGTGATAATCTATGTAACGTTCGCTCGATCAGCATTGCAGCTGATGTCGGTCAAGAGTGGTTAACCTCACTCGTGATTCCACGTAGTAGCTTTATCAGTGGTGTTGTTCTGACCAGACTTTGCTATTTATTCCTTAGTAAATCAAAGGGATAGTTGCAAAGTGGAATGCAGCAATATTGCTAAACAATAAAAATCAAATAAAACAAAGCTATAGGAGCGTGAGACAATGCGAAATGTCTATCTAGGCAAGCGTAAGTCTTTGGCATTGGCAGTAATGCTGACCAGTGCAACTTCCCTACCTGCAGTCGCTCAGAATGCAGAATCCGAAACCGAAATCGAAGAAGTGATTGTCACAGGGTCATTGATCCGGGGGACCCCTGTGGATCAGGCTTTGCCCGTTGAGGTATTTAACGCCGCCGAGCTGTTGGAAACTGGCAGTCCCTCCGCACTGGAGTTTGCCAAGACCTTGACCGCAGGTGGTCCAATCACTGGTGAAGCATACTACTTCGGCGGATCCGGCAATACCGGTAACGTCAGCTTCAACCTCCGGGGGATTGGCTCGGATAAAACCCTGACACTGTTCAATGGTCGTAGAACTCCACAGAACTCATCTATTTTCCCTTCTAACGTGACCTCTCGCGTTGAAATCCTCAAGGATGGTGCAGCGGTAACCTATGGTGCGGATGCAACCGGCGGGGTGGTGAACTTTATTACGGACAACTCCTATGAAGGTTTTGAGCTGGGCAGCTCATACAAGGGGGGCTTTGACAGCGATGGAGACTGGAATGTCAATGCCAAGGCCGGTTGGAACATTGAGTCGAGCAATATCCTGGTGTCGGCAGAGTGGGATCATCGATCCCGGCTGCAGACCAAGGAGCGTGACTTTGCCAGCCAGCCTTATGGTGTTAACCCGGCGCCATGGTCTGGTCTGACTAACCTGGCAGGTTATGTGCCACGTGCTGTTTTACCGAGTGATCCTGGTTTTACGGCCAACTCTGAATGGGGTTCACCGCTTGGACTGGTTTCAGACTTTACTCAGGAATCCTGTGAGGCTGTCGGTGGTGTGTATGTCAATGCTTATACCTGTAACTATAATTACATTCCGTATTACAACATCGTGGAAGACAATGACATCTTCCGGCTCTTCGGTCAGTTTACGACCGACGTGTCAGACTCTCTGGAGTTTTATGCGCGCACCTCCTGGAGCCGGGTTCATACACCGGAAGCTTACGGCTCTCCCTCTCAGCCAGTCGTGCGCGGTCCGGCACAAACCTCGGGGTTGACCTATCAGTTGTATGTGCCGGCGAATAACCCGTACGTGGCTGAGTTTGCTCAACGGTCTGGGTGGGCTAATAACCCACTGTATGGACTCACACAAGGTTACACACCAATTACATATCGCGCTTTTGCGCACGGTGGTAATGACACCTTTGCTCAAGATGGTTTGCACAGTACACCCAACTCGCATGATTACCGTTATTGGCATGTATCAACCGGTTTCACTGGTGAACTGAACAATGGTATTGGTTGGGATTTTGCTGTGACGTACAACCAGTTTGATCTGCGTAACTCCGCCCCGGATATCATGGGGGCCCGAATGCAGGAAGCACTGTACGGATTTGGCGGGCCTAACTGTGAGGCGAACGACCTGAATCCGGATCGCCTGGGTACACAAAACCCAGCCATGGCCGGTGTGGGTGACTGTATGTACTGGAACCCCTTTGCCAGCAATTTCGCCAGTCAGCCAGAGCTTGGGTTGGCCAACCCCAGTTACGATCCGAACGCAGCTAACCCGCAAGCCTTAAGAGAGTGGGTATTCAATGAACGGTATGATGAAGAAACAGATTGGAATGTGACAGTTGACCTGGTTTTCAGCGGAGATACCGGCATTGAGCTGGGTGGTGGCAGCATTGCCTGGGGCGGTGGTTTCCAGTTCCGGGACAGCCAAAACCGGGAGACGGTTCCAGATCCCATTTATAACGGGTAAACGCCCTGTTTCTGGCCTGAGCAGCGTCCCCTCGACCCAAGTGATCCAGAGTACCTGGGATGTACACCAGATGGACCTGGCCCATTCTTTTTCTTTGGCACCCAGGAGCCAGACTCCACCTCGCAGAAGCAAGAGTCAGCGTTTGTTGAATTTAACCTGCCCGTACTGGATAACTTCTTTATGGCTGTAGCGGCTCGACATGAGCGCTTCACCGGTGATCTGGATGCAACTGTATACAAGGTATCGGGTAAATATGAGTTGACTGATAACCTCTCGTTCCGGGGCTCCTATGGTACCAACTATCAGGCACCCGGTGCGGGTGTTAACCCTGGTGAGGTTAATGTGGGCGTCAACAGCTATACCATTGCCGGTGGTGACTGGCGTGGTGCTACCACTGTCACAGCGACAGGTATTGAGCCTGAAACAGCGACAGTCTGGGGCACAGGTGCTATCTGGCAATCGCAGGGCTTTGATGCCAGCCATGACTTCCAGTTGATCATTGATTACTTTGATATTGAAACCGAAGACGAGTTGGGCCTGCTGGCTTCAGCAAACACCATTGCTGACTCCGTTTTCTCAATTGCTCCTTCCGGCTCAGGTAGTGTACCCACTGACCGTACGGCGTTGGCGGATTGCTCTCACCCATTGATTAATCGTATCACTTTTAATGGTGGTGCTTGTGAGCAGGGCGTAACAACAGCCAATGACTTCTCCAGTATTACAACGGAGTACGGCAATGGTCCTGGTCAGCATACAGCGGGCTTTGATGTACAAGCCAACTATAGCTTCCCGGCTTTTGCTGGTGATATCCGTTTGGGCCTGACACTGACGAAGGTGGAAACCTTTGAGTTCAGCGAAACCGTTCTGGATGGTTACCAGTTGGATCCGGGTGATGAACGCCTGGGTACGCTCAACTTCGCTACAGTGGCGCAGTCAGCCCCTGAATGGCGTGCTAACCTGAACGTCAACTATGGCTTTGGAGATCATAATCTTCGCTTTGTGCTAGGTTATATTGATGGCGTGAAAGATGAGCGCTACTACAATGACGACGGCAGCATCAATGAAGCGAGTCTCGTGCCAAGTGGTGTTCAACCAGGTACCTCCAGCCCGTTTGAGGCTTCGTACTACGGTGTAGACCCAGGAGCCTGGGTTGCTGGCGACCTGCACTGGGTCTGGGATCACGAATGGGCCAGCTTCACGGCCTCCATCGTGAACATTACGGATGAAGAACCACCTGCCTCACGGCAGGAGTTTGGTTACGATCCTCGTATTGGCAACCCACTGGGTCGTACCTTTGAGGTTGGTATCCGTAAATCTTTCTGATACAACGGATCAAACCCTTAAAATCAACGGCGAGTCACAGAAATGTGGCTCGCCGTTGTTGTATGATGATACCCATAATTGTAAAAAGCAGAGGGATAAAGGTGTATTCGTTTTCAGCGCACTGCTTGATTCTGATGGGAAAGCAAAAGAACAATTTTAAATATTGTATATGCAGCGCACTTCTCATGATGTTTTGTACTCATACCAGTCTAGCTCAGGATAATCCAGACGCTGAAGATTATGAAACCGCAAAATATACTCAGCAAGGCAGGCCTCAAATGTCAATTTCCCGATTACAAGAGGGTTGGCTCATATCGAGTTACATGGTGGGTGCAGATGGCAAAATCGATGATTTCGTCATATTGGATTCATCGGGTTTGGCGGTGTTTGAAAATGAAGTTCGGCATTCAATGGATGACGCAGTGTTTGCACCTGCGAAACTCAATGGTGAGCCAGTCGCATCTGCATTCCGGCAGCAACATATATTAGCCTCAGGTGGGATGGTCGGCAGTCCGGATTTTGCTAAAGACTTTAATGCTTTCAGCAATGCCCTGAATGAAGAGGAATTCGACACTGCATCTGCGATCCTTGAAAGAATGGGGCAGCGTCGAATTCGGGGAAACTATGAGTTTGCACTGTTGAGTCTTGGACGTTTTCAGTTAGGGCTTGAGCAAGAGATGCCTCTCAGTGAACAGATCATACATCTGTACAGATCTTTGGCTTATACTGGAAATGTGGTTGAAACACATAACGATTATTTCCTGCCAAATGATGTTCGACTTGGCGCTCAGCAGTCTTTGTTGCAGTTATTATTGCAAACTAATCGATTCACAGAGGCTATAGGTTTGTTTGCTATTATCAAGGATGATTTGCCGAGTGATGTTTCAGAAAGGTTTGTTGACGTATTTGAGCGGGTGGAAGGTATTCAAAACAGCGACCAGGTCTATGCAGTGAATGGCCAGCTATCGGAAACGGGGGCCTGGTTGTTGCCGTTATTTAAGCGCGGGTTCGGTATCACTGAAGGGCATGAGTTTATGGAGCGAGCTCAATTACGTTGCGGTGTGGGTAGTTATAATGTGGCTTTGAGCCCCGATGCCGATTACCAGGTTCCCGAAAGTGCTAGAGATTGTGCTCTGCTTATGCAGGGCGAACCCGGTGCAAAGATCTCCTTGGTGCAATTTTGACTTGTATCAACAAGCGGGTGATCGAGACGTTTTGTGACAAATTGGGAAAGCCAGCCCTCTGAAAGCTGTATAAAATTCTGATCGTCCAACGAACTGAGATGAGGTGGTCAATGAGACGAATCAGGTGTTTACCGTTATGCCACATGGCAGTGACGGTCTTTCTTGCGTCAGGTTTGATGATAACGCAGGCGCAGGCTGAGATTCCCAGGCTGGCTAATGGCAGGCCGGACTTTCAGGGGTATTGGACTAACGAGACAGAGACGCCCGTAGAGCGGCCGGAGCAGTTTGCCGGACGTCAGACAATGACGGTAGAAGAGGCGGGTGCATGGCGGCCAGGGTCTGCTGCCGGGCTGACCGATTTGACAGATGCTGAAAGCGGATTCCTGGATCCGGATCGAGGGCCACCACCGAAAGGCGCGCCGATTGCGCTGGAAGCTGACTGGTATTTCTCTACGGGCTATGTGGCACGAGTCGATGGTGAATTCCGGACGTCGCTGATCATTGACCCGCCAGATGGCCGGATACCTTACGCAGAAAATGGTCGAGGCAGAGATTTTGTCTCGCAGGCATTGGCCAGAACCGGGCTGGATGCCTATGCCGGACCCGAAGTGCGGCCGACCGGTGAGCGCTGTCTGTTGTCGGTGCTTTCGACAGCGGGCCCCCCTATGTTGCCGATGTCCTACAACAGCAATTACCAGATCGTACAAACCGATGACTATGTGATGATCATGGCGGAAATGGTGAATGATGTCCGTATTGTCCGCATGGGTGACGAGCACCTTGATCCCGCGCTATATCGCTGGATGGGGGATTCCATCGGTTATTGGCAAGGCGATACGCTGGTTGTCGAGACTCGAAATGTGCACCCGCAGCAATCCTTTCGTGGCTCATCGGCCGAACTGACAACCACAGAGACATTCCGCTATGACATTGAGGGGCAGATAATTTATCGGGTGACGATGAATGACCCGCAAGTTTACGGTCAGCTCTGGACAGCAGAAGTGCCCATGCGTCGCATGGAGGAAGGCAGCCAAATTCACGAATATGCCTGTCATGAGGGTAATTATTCACTGGCCGGAGCCTTGGCCGGCGCGCGCCGCAAGGAGAGAGAGGAGGCACAATAACCCCAGTTGAATGCGTGGGATGTTCGGGTGGTGGCATTTTTATCAACGCTGGTCGACCAACGATTGCACCCCCAAGGTGTATACGGTATTTATTGGGTTGCATCAATTCACCGTCAATAACAAGAACTAGGATGGTATCGCCATGAGACTACTGAGAAACCTGTTGCTAAGCATCATTGTCATTGTGGGTATTGTCGCAGTGTATGTGCTTAATCCGGATTTACCGGAACCGCAGGGGGAGCAGAGTGCATCGCTTTATGAACCAGGCAGCCTGGGTGTTAGCAGTGAAGCGATTGCGCTGACAGATAACAGTCGACCCACCATGGCCAATGGTACTTACGAAGGTAGCGATTCACGTTTGCTGGAGGGCTATGTCTGGTACCCGGATGAGACTGAAGCGGGACCTTTCCCGCTCGTGGTTTATAGCCATGGTTATATGTCGTCGGTCGATGAAGCAGATTACATGGTCGATTTTCTGGTACCCAAAGGTTACGTGGTCGTCGCGGTAAATTACCCGCTGAGTAACGGCGCAGCTCCGGGTGGGCCCATTGTCACCGATGTCATTAACCAGGCAGGTGATGTGTCCTTTGTGATTGATGCGTTGTTGACGAGAAATACGAGCGCCGGAGACAGTCTGCAGGGCTTGATTGATCCTGAGCGTATTGCGGCAGTGGGCTTATCTCTGGGTGGTCTGACCACACAGCTGGTTGCTTATCACCAGACTGAGCGTGACGAGCGTATTCGCACCGCCGTCTCAATTGCCGGACCCAGTGCGATGCTTGAACGTGAGTTTTTTCAAACCAGCGATAACCCCTTTCTCATGGTCGCGGGCACTGATGATGCCATCGTGCCTTATGACATGAATGCAGAACCGATGCCCGAAAAGGTCGATAACAGTTTGTTGGCGACACTGGATGGTGGCAGTCATGTTGGGTTTGTCACCATCGCCAGTACCTTCCTGCGCTGGTTTGATCATCCGGACGCGCTGGTTTGTCCCATGCTGCTGTCCGGTCTGGAAAATGGTGGTGAGGGACGTCCAGAAACGATTCTGACACCTGATGCTGCGATTGGTATTTCCAATACCGTGTCAGAGCCTTGTCCTAACGAAAACTTCAATCGTGCGATGCGGCCGGGGCAGCAACAGATGCTGACCCGGTTGGCTGTCTATGCGTTCCTGGAGAGTTCCTTTGCGGAAGAGGCGGCGCAGCGGCAAGACATGCGAGAGTATTTGAACACCGGGCTGGCACAGGAGAACAGCGGGGTTCAGGTTCTCCAGGCCGGTACTGCGATTAATTGAAAGGGGGCGGCGGTTTTATTTTTCACGACATTTTACGGGCAGGACATTATGTGTGGCAGATTCAACCTCCTGGATAGTGAGGAAGTGCATGCGCTTGGCGAATCACTCGAGATAGATGCTGACGATTTCAGGTTCTCCCGGGATATTTCGCCCGCCTCGGTGATTTCCATTGTTCGGGCGAATGAGGCGGGGCGCTATGTTGCTGATGCCATCTGGTGGTTGAAGCTGGACCAGCATGGCAAACCTAACCCCAGGGTAACCTCGTTTAATTCGCGAGCAGCACGTCTGCACGAAGAACGCTACCTGGGTTACAAACCCTACCGCCAATCACGCTGTCTGATTCCGGCCAGTGCGTTTGTGGAGGGGCTGGGTGACCGCAAGACTTACCATAAAATTGAATTGCAGGGGCAGGCGATTGCCTTTGGCGGCTTATGCCAGGAGTACGTTAATACCAGTACCGGTGAAGTGGTCACCGGGGCCAGCATTATCACGCTGGGCCCGCTAGCACAGTGGCGGGATATTCATCCGCAATCCATGCCGCTTATGCTGCCCTGGGATGATGCTGACCTGATACAGCGCTGGCTGGACCCTGGTAACAGTCATGTGGCGTCGTTTGAGCCATTGCTCAAACCGGCTGTGAGTGTGACGCAGCGAGTGGTGCGCATTGATAAGCCCAGTCAGTGGAATGAGATAGGCGAGCCATTTTTCTTTTCATGATTCCGTTCATCTGATACTGTATATGCATACAGTATTATTTATCCCGTAGAAATCATGAACTCCCAACTGATCGCACAAGCTGGCGTTTTCGCCAGGAAACTGTTGCCGCTGCAGCTTGAGAAAGTCTCTGCCGGCTTCCCGTCTCCGGCCCTTTTCCCATACCCACCTTTTTATCAACGGCACTGCAACACCATAAATAAACTATATAATTCAAATGGATGAAAAATCCAAAAGCGATTATCTTATGCTTCTACGTGTTGACAACTGTCAAATGGGAAAGCGCTCCGACAAGGCCTCACATGCTGATAACATATGCGTCAGATTTTTAACTCAAAATAAGTAAGTTCACCAGACAAGAGACCAAGGGTGTGGCATTGATTCTGGCAACCGTTGTAAGCCGACTTAGTACCCGAGTTGTCAGGTAGATGAAAATCTTGGATTGGCATGATCAGATTGCATCTTAGCCGCCACGAGGGGCGAACATTATAATGCTCATGCCGAGCAACATGACTGACACGCCGAGGACATCCCATAGGTGAGGACGTACGCCGTCAATTGCCCACAACCACAATAATGCTACAGATACGTAAACTCCGCCATAGGCTGCATAGACGCGCCCGGCATCGGTGGGATGTAGGGTTAGCAACCAGGCGAACAACGTAAGGCTTACAGCTGCAGGTAGCAAGACCCATCCGGGTGCTGCTTTTTTCAACCATAAATAGGGTAAGTAACACCCGACGATTTCGGCAAAGGCGGTTACTATAAAAAGACCGAGGGTC
>CENR01004544.1_pt1 | contig 15880 bp, 25 predicted proteins | sample 530181 | NCBI WGS metagenome assembly CENR01 (sample SAMEA2619677, study PRJEB7988) | marine metagenome | biome: marine biome (ENVO:00000447); feature: surface water layer (ENVO:00002042); material: "saline water (ENVO:00002010), including plankton (ENVO:xxxxxxxx)" | depth 5 m | reverse complement strand
ACGAGCAAAGTACAGTAAAAAAGTAGCAAAACGAGTAAGGAGAGCATAATGCCATATCACTACGGACACAGTTCAAAAAAGAAAAAGAACGGAAAAAAGAAAAAAAAGAAAATGATGAAAAGGAAGAAGAGATAATGTATAAGTTCGGTAGACGGAGTCGAGAAAGACTCAAAGGGGTGGATGTTAGACTGGTAAATGTGTTAAATGAATTAATTAAAATGATGGATGTTACTATTATTGAAGGACTCCGTTCTGCTGAACGTCAAGAAGAACTTTTAGCAAAAGGAGCTACTAAAGTAAAGTACTCTAAACACATGGAAGGTAAAGCAGTTGATCTTGCTCCATACCCAATAGATTGGGAAAATAGAGATGGCTTTTACTATATGGGTGGAATGATTCGTGGAATAGCAAAACAAATGGGAGTAGATATAAGATTTGGTGGGGACTGGAATAGTGATGGAGACACTAAAGATAACAACTTTGATGACTTAGTTCATATAGAGATAAAAAGTTAAACATTACCCTTGTATTAAAAAGATTTATAACATAAGTTAGGAACAATATGGCGTACTGTACTAATAGAGATTTAAAAGATGTATTCCCATCAATAGATGAATTTGACACCAAAACCCCTTTGTATGGATGGGTTCAACTTTTTTCACATGGTGGATATAGATTATATGAAACCTTCAATGCTGGTTTAGTTACTAACTTATATCAAGATGGTGAAGATCTAACTCCATATAATAAAGTAGAAAGCTATTCAGATTCTACTGCAAATACCAACGAAGCTATTGATATTATAGAAACAGCAATAGATGTAACTGATGCTAGTGTATTTGGATATGGAGATATTATAAAGGTAAATGATGAAAAAATGTTAGTTACGAATATATCTTCAAATACCTTAACAGTAAAAAGAGGTTTCTTAGGCACAACTACAGCTACTCATAATACTGGAGTTGATGTTTATATTGGGGTAGAGTGGTCAGAGCCAAAGCAATGGCTTTATAGTGGAGGTAATGATTCTGTATTGCTTTACGAAGCTAATGGAGTAAATCCAAATGATCACTTATTGGAGTCTGGTGAAGATTGGGAAACATTGAGAACACGATATATATCCAATGCCGAAAAGTACCTTGATTCTAGGTTAGATGGTAGGCTACCCCGAAAACAGTTCAAAGACAAAGATGGTAACTATGATTACTCTATAGTAAGAACAACTGCATTAATTGCTTGTTATTTTCTTATTAGAGCAAGTGATCCTACATCTGAAGTAGGTAATGCTTTATTTGAAGAAGCAGAAAGAAACATACTATCATTGAATGATGGTAGTACTAAGTTGTCTTGGCAAGTTTCAGGCGATGCTAGTAAAGGGGTAATTAGACAAGTATCTGTAAGTGGTGCTATAAACATAGTAGATACAAGAGGTCACTACTATGATGTATATGATAAGGTTGGTGTAAAGATTACCACAGGTGGTGCTATAGGAACTGCTGTATATTCTGTTTGGCACAAAGATGCTGATAAGCTAGGTTCTGAAAGAATGAATAATAGTGAAGTAGCAGACTATACAGAAACCATCAATGGTCAGTATCAACCATTAGCTAATGATGTTTACATTAGGTTTGCAGGTGACACAGCAGATACAGCTACTCTAAATGACAAATGGGAAATAGAGTTCTTTGGCAAGAATGAATCAGTAGATGATAATGGGATGCCATACTCAATTAGGATGACTAGAACCTAATGGCAATTACATTTGTTAATATTTGGGAAACAAAAATTTTGGATACTATTAGAACTTTTTTAAATAATGAGTTCGCAGGTAGTATCCCAGTATATACAGGAAACTTTAAGGATATGGGCAATCAGTCCATACGTCTTAATCCAATAGGCACAGACTTGATAAGTTATGATGCCGTAGGTGAAACTAGAGAATACATTATAGATGTATCTTACACCTTTAAAGAAAAAATGTTGAAAAAGGATACTTGGGAACATATACTTCGTCAAGTATCACATATAGAAGCTCTTTTCTTTAACAATCAAAATAACACTTTTTTCAATGGCAGATTCAACACAGCTAGAATAAATGAAAAGCAAGAAGCTGAAGAAGCTATAGATGGACTAAATGTTATTAGATGGGAATGGAGAGGGTTGTATTTAGGAAACATATCTTAAAGTAATAAGGAGTGGGTATGAAAATAAAAGCAAAGGATGGGATGCTTTCAAGAGTTCCGGGTGGACTTCCAAAGCAACTTATCAAAGATTTAAATAATGGGAAAATGGTAGAGGTAGATATTATACCACATAAGCTATTATCTTTAGTTGAAGAAGTTAAAGAAGTAAAAAAAACAAAGGAGAGTAAATAATGTCAGCAAATACATCGGCATTTTCCCCAAAAGAATTTACAGTTGGGATAGCAGAAGAAACAACAGTAGGAACTGCTCCATCAACTTTTTTGGGAATAGAAGTGGAATCAATTAGCTTGCCTGCAGTTAATGATTTAAGGATTATAGAAAAGAGAACAGGAAGTACTGGAAGAATAGTTAATACAGATGACTTATTTAACCATGAACCCGGAGCTATACATGAATTAAGTTTAAGTGGAGTTCTAACAACTAATTTATTACCAGTTCTTGCAGAAAATGCTACTGGAGTAGAAACTGCTTCTAACTTAGTTAAGGTTTTATATAATCATGCACCAGCAAGTTTTTTACATGGTGCTGGAAGTAGTGGTGGACACAATACAGTTTCATTTCATATTAAAGGAGTATCTGCATTTAATTCTTCATATACTCTTTCAGGTTGCGTTATCACATCTTTAACATTAAATGCTAACTCAAATGAAAATGGTGGAAGATTTACTTTTGAATTAACTGCACAAACTAGAACACCATTTACATCATCTGTAGGTAGTGCTTTGACAGTAAACAATTATACTGAGAATTTTTTATATCTTTCTCATTTTACAGATGATAAGATGGTAAATGATGTAGATACAATTCTTGATTCAGTTGCATTTACTATAGAAAATCCTGTTGTGTTCTTAGGTAATAAAACATCTGGCTCTAGTTACGGATTACCTGAAGCTTATCAGCGTTCTATACCAGATTTTAAAACAATGGCTAATTGTGTTGTTAAGTACGATACAAATACCAAAGACTTTTTAAATGAATGGAGAACGCAATCTGTTGCTACTCAAGGTTTATACTTAGCAAATCATGCTACTTGGGGAAGTGCAACTACATTTGGAATAAATCTAGCTAAGTCATTTATTAGTGAGCAACCATCATTTCAGGAAGATGATTATTTGAAAATAAGTGCTACTATGCAAGGAGTTTCTGATGAGTCTACTGATGAAATGCTACAGTTAAGGGTATCATAATGAAACTATCTACAGGAAAAGAGATTAAATTAAAAGAAATGTCTGTAGATGATATGGACTATTGCAATGATTTACCTCAGATGAGATATGAAGGTAATGAAATTGTAGCTATCACTAATTTAGCAAAAGCAAGAACTGCTTGGATTCGTAAAGGTGTTGAAGGTGCTGATGATAAATTTATTAAGTCACTTTCAGAAGATGAAAAAAATGAACTATCATTGGCTGTACAAGAGCATCAACGCTTGGGGGAGTAGAATCCCTCACATTAGAATTAAACTTCTTACTAGATAGAAGATGTGAGGGGTGTATGTATCACGAATACCCCTATAAGGCTCAAATTCCTATCTTAATCGAAGGAAAATATGAAAGTCGAACCTTTACATCAAATAAAGATGTTTGGGAAGTTATTGATCTTCTAATACAAGAAACAAAAGATAGTATTAAACAGGGCAGTAATTTGAATATCGCTGAATCGGTGATGGCTCAACTGCCCTTTTTTTCTTGTACTAATATGGTTATGGACTCTAATGCACAAAAAGAAATAGCAAGATTTATGTATGCAAGACAATTTAAAATATCTCCATATAAAGGGAGTTATGGAGATCAACCTAAAAAATGGGTTGAAAAAAGTTTTCTATTAACAAACTTAATAGAAAGACAAAAAGCAAAGGCAATGAAAAATGGCTGAACAAAACACAGTAACTGTAAAGTTTGAGGGTGATAGTAAAAGCTTAACTCAAGCAATTAAACAGTTAGACGATGCAACAAAAAAGTTATTAAACACTCAATCTAAGATAAGAGATTTTAATGAAAGAATAGTAAAATCTAATAATAAAAATAAAAATTCTCTTAAAAATCTAAGAGTTCAATTACAATTACAGAATCAAAGTTTAAAAGATTTAAAAATACCTTTAGAAACTTACAAAAAAGCTTTAGGTGGTAGTCGTCTAGCCATAGCACAAATTAGACAAGCTACTAAAAAACATATTAGAGACTTAAAAAAACAAAGAAAAGGAATACTTGACACAGAGCATGGAACAAGAATACTTGGTGGTTCTTTTGCAGTTTTACGATCTAAAATGTTGCTTGCTAGTTTTGGTGCAGGTTTATTTAGTGCATCTATTTTAAAATTAACAAAATTATTTGGAGAGCAAGAAAAAGCAGAAAAAAAATTAGAAACAGCTTTAGGTAGACATTCTAAAACTCTATTAGCGTTTGCTTCAGCACAACAAAAAGTTACTACTTTTGGAGATGAAGAAACAATAGTTGCAATGTCATTATTAGGTGCTTATACAGATAATGAAAAAGCAATAGCTAGGCTTACAAGAGCATCTATGGACTTAGCATCTGCTAAAGGAATGGACTTAAACTCAGCAGTAGATTTAGTATCTAAAAGTGTTTTTAGTAGTACAAATGCTTTATCTAGGTATGGCATAACTATTGAAGGAACAGAGGGGTCTGTTAAAAGATTAGAAAGTGCAACTAAAGCTATATCTGCATTATACAGTGGTCAAGCAGAAGCTAGTGCAGAAACATTTTTAGGATCAATGACTCAGCTTGGAAATAGTGTTGGGGATTTAGGTGAAAGATTCGGATCAATATTAGCTCCTAGTGTAATGGTTGGTGCTAAGGCATTAAAAGTTTTTGCAGATAGCATAGATACAGAAGAAATAAAAGCTTATGGAACAGCTTTAGTTGGAACTTCTGTAGCTTATGTAACATTTACAAAAGGAACTGTAATAGCTACAAAAGCAATGGCTCTATTTAATAAAGTATCTAAAAAGAATATTGCGATATTAGCAGGAATGATAGCTATTGGAGCAGTTATTGATAAGTTAAATTTATTTAAAGATGCTTCATCTGACCTTTCAGGTGAATTAGAAGATTTAAATGGTCAAATAGAAAACTTAAACTCGAAGTCTGAATTATCTTCAAAAAAAGCAGATAAACTTATAGAGTCTACAAATAAATTATTTATAGCAGAAAACAACTACGGAAAACTACAAGCAGAACAATTTTTAATTGAACAAGATAGATTGGCATTAAAACAAAAATATACAGTTGCTCTTGAGGGTGAACAGCCTGTTATAGAACAAAGCATAGATTATCAAATAGAAAATAACGAATTAAGAACTAGGCAGATATTGCTAGAAAGAGAATTAACTAATGCTAAACTATCAAGTACATCTACTTTACTAGGAGGGTTAGCTTCTTTAAATCAAGCTACTAAAGGAAATGCTAAAGTTTCTAAAAAAATTGCTCAGGCTCAAGCAATTATAGATACCTATGCAGGTGCAAATAAAGCTCTTGCATCTGCTCCACCACCATTTAATTTTATAGCAATGGCAGGAGTAATTGCTCAAGGTATAGCAAATGTTGCACAAATACAAGCTCAAAAATTTGAACAAGGTGGATTAGTAGGTGGTCGTAGACATTCTCAAGGTGGAACGATGATTGAAGCTGAAAGAGGAGAGTTTGTAATGTCTCGAAATGCTGTTCAGTCCATTGGAGTTGAAACTTTAAATCAAATGAATCAAAATGGTTCTAGGGGCAGATCAATAAATGTAAACATAAATGGCAATGTAATAGGTAATGAATCATTTGTAAGAGATACTTTGATTCCTGAAATTAACAAAACTCTAAGACAAGGATTAGCATAGATATGCCATTTGGGAATGAAATAAAAACTACAAACATAACAGAAAACTGGTTATTTGATATTACCCATAATAATGGAACGCTAAGACTGTCTTTTCAAGATTATGTAGATCGTGGTAATTTTTATCATGGAGTTGTGCTTAATAGACCATCTATAAGAGAATCTATTGATTTAAAAACTGCTGTATCTAAAACTTCTAATATAAGCATTGATATTGCTGATTTTAACTATGAAGGAAATCCAATTAGTGAATTTATATATGGTGGTTCAAATTATTTTATCAATAAAAATGTAGATGTAAAAATAATTATTAATCAGGGTACTGGTGTAAATATTGCAAGCTTTAAAATTAATTCAATATCGTATAGCAATGGAGTTGTTTCTATACAAATGAATCACCATATTCCGTGGGCAGATGTAACATTTCCCCAAACAAAAACAACAAGTAATAACTTATATATTCCTGTAAGTTATGGTAACTATACAAAAAATTCTGCTACAACCTATGCATCTCCATTATTTGAAAGTCAATTAACAAGTGAAGCTTATAGACCAGTTTTATACAATAAAGATACACTACATAGATCAATTTATGTTGATGGTGTAGATACATCTTCAGATGCAGAGTTAGCAGTTTATGAAAAAAACTTTAATGTCTTTGTTCCATTAGAAAATGCTGAATCTGATACATCAAATACAGATGGAGCAGAACATGATAAATCAGATTTTTTACAAATAAGATCATTTCAACAAAGAGCTACTGATGCTACAGAAGTGAGTACTCAAACAGGAATTACAGTTTCTAATTTACCAAATGCTATAGATGGAGATAATTCTACCTATGCTTTTGCAAGTGTCAATATAATTCAAACAGATACAACATTAGTTGCTATTCAAGATTTTAGTTTTTCTACAGTTAGTGGAAAATCGTCAAGTCATATAACTTCATTAAAACAAAATACTGGGAATGTTTGTTTATTAGCAGAAGGCTTAGATACTTCAGAAACAGGAGTTAATATTGACAATGATGATAATGTAAGCGACTATGATGTTGTTAAAGTTGGCAGTGAAAAAATGTTAGTTACTAGTTCATCTAGCAACACATTAACTGTTGTAAGAGGTTTTGATAGTAATGCTCAAGCACATGACAATGATGATATTGTAGGCATAGAAAATACTATTAATGTTTTATATGTAAAGTATCAAGTTATCTTTACGACAGATGTAGGAAACAACAGTATTAGGCTTCAATTTCAAACAGATGGAAATGCTGATGCTGTAACTCATTTTAGTAATTTTGGAGCAGGGAACAGAATAAATGCATTAAGCTCTCACCCTGAAAAACTAAGAATAAGAATAACATTTACGGCTCAAGAAGCAGGTGGACAATTACCATCTTTAAATGCTACAGTTAGAATATTTGATGCTTATTTAGTTACTCAAAGAGTTTCTAATGAGCCACAAGATAAACTATTTGTTGCAAATGATGGATTTTTAGATAATGGTTGGATTAATGGAAGTACATTAGTTACAGGAGTGCATCAAGTACATAGAGATTTACTAAGTAGATTTGCTAATCTTGCTAACTCAGATCCAACTGGATGGTCTGATTTAAACACAGCTAGAACACAAAGTGGTAAAGAATGGCTTGCTAGATACTGGGCATTAGAGCCACAGTCACTACAAAAAACATTAGAGATGCTACAGTATGAAGGTGGATTTATATATCACAATGGAAAATATAAATTTGTAAAAAACTCCTATTCTGCTAGTGATAGTGAAACTTTAACTAAAAGTGATGTAAGCGATATAAATATTGGAATCACATCGTACTCAGATATACTTTCAAAAATGATAGTAAACTTTAAGAAAAATGCAGGTAATGATAAATATTTTACATCTACAACGGCAACAAATGCAACAACAAGAACTAATTACAGTATAGATGATGGAGAAAATCAAGTAGAGGTTAATTTAGATGCCTATGTAGCTCCTGCTATTCCCACTACACCTGCATCTAATCCGAATGATGATTTTTATACTTATTATGATAATATATTTGGAGAACCTAAATTAACTATAAAGGGTAGAATTGTTAATCCTGCTTATTACAATCTTGAAGCTGGAGATATAATAGACTTTTCAAATATGCAACCTGAAAAAGCTTTTGGTAAATCTTTTGCAAATGTTGCATTTATGATTATATCCTTACAGAGAACATCTGGAATTTTAAATTTTGAAGCAAGAGAAATTGGAGTAATAACATGAGTTATAATAGACTTACTGTACCTAGAGCTTATATTGATTTAATATCTTACAATATTTCAAATGGATGGAGAGACTTAGATGATATAACTACTATACAAGATGATGGAAGTACAGCAGTAACATTCGATGCAGGAAGCGAAGCTAGTATGTTTGACATGAAGCCATCTAATTTTGCTCAAATAGCGAGTAGCAATAGGTCTTTTTATATTCAATTTGATTTTGCAGTGTCTAGTGACAATTTATCAGAATCTAATTTTTTAGCAATTTTAAATCACAATTTAAATGATGCACAATGTATTTTTAAAATAGAATTATCTGATAATGCTGATATGTCATCATCAACAATAGTTACAACATATCCTAATCATACAAAAAAAATTAATGCAGAGCAATCATCAGTTGATTCTAATTATCTACAGCCAGCTAAAAATGGATGGAGTCTATTAACTTGGACAGAATCACAAGACAACAGATACATGAGAATTACTTTTCAGGATACAGGTGGAGCTAGTCATGTTTTTAATGAAGATGTTATAATGGGGTCAATTATGTTTGGCAAGTATATTGACTTTAGATCACCTAATATAGATATTAATACTAGCATAGTATATGATGGCACTTCGATAAATAATTCTGTAGGTGGAAATAGTTACGCTAATACAAATTATACTGGAGAAGCAAACTGGAATCATACATTACCATGGAATCTTACTACATCTTCTAACCAACAAAATTACGGCTTTAATAAAATGAATGGTAGGATTCAGCACTCATTAAAATTTGATTATCTTACAGATACAGAGGTATTTGCACCTAATTGGTTTGCAGATCAAGATAGCCATGCTGATTGGTATGACTCTGATAGTATGCACTCATCTTTTTTCAATAGAACATTTGGGCAACATTTACCATTTTTATTTTCTATTAATTCTACCAGTACAACAACAGGTGATTATGGTATGTTTAGGCTTGCTAATAATAGCTTTTCAGCTAATCAAGTAGCTAGTAGGATATGGAATGTAAATATGGATTTAATACAAACTTGGTAATTAAGATAATAAAGTTTTAGGATCAGGAATAACTATGTTTAAATCTACAGCACTCCATCTAATTAATCTTTCTATAAATACTGAAAACTCTTTTGTTGATAGTGTTTTAGTGCTTTCTACATTGAAATGATTTTTTATAGTAGCGTGCATTTCCTGTTCAGTATATCCCAATTCCTCACCCAGTATACCTACAATCTTCCAGTAATAGTTATTTTGCTGAGCAGAGCGTACACCAGTTTCTTTTAGTTCAATATAATATTCACCTTGCAACTTAGATATAGCGTTATCAAACTCTGCCCTATTTAGCAAAGACATCTTTCCATTTTTTATTGTACAAGCAAATCGCAGTCTGGACATATCTTAGCTTCCCATAGTTTTATATCAGAGGACTTCCAGAGTTCACCCTCAAATATATTCCATTTCTTACGGCACTCTGGACACCACCACAAATCTTCATCTGCTCTGATCTCATCTGTTTTATGATTTTCTCTAAACTTAGTTTCAGTAACTTTGCTATCTAAAGCATCAATTACCCATTGTATAGAGCCAAACTTATGCTTTCTTTCCTTTGCTTTTGCTTTCTTCAATGATCCCACCTAATAATAATAAATAATTCCGTGCATCCTGTATTCTGCTTACTATAGGCTCCTCTGATACTTCCTTGCCATTTAACACATAGTTCCTGATAGAGTCCATGTGTTTTAATAAATAAATAAGAGCAACTTGTTCTGCTCTTAAATTCATTCTATCTCCAATACTTTTAAAGTTTTTAAACTTATCCTCATCTGATACTGTATACTCTTCACCCTTAACTAGCATAAGTCTATTTTCTTCATCCTGCATAGACTTTGCCCATTTCATAAAGTCATTAACCTTCATACTGAAACCTTTCTATAATCTGTAAAAAAACATGAAAACCAATTAATAAAGCTATTGAAAATAAAAGCGTACTTAGACTAAAGAAAAAGAATGTTACTACCCATTCTGCAATATCAAACATTATCATTATCAGACTCCAAATGCTCTTTATAATCTTCATCATATCTTTCCAAGTCTTTAACTCTTTCAATGCTTATATAAGACCATGACTGGTCTTTGCTATTATACATCTTACTAACAAAAATATCAACTTCGTCATTAAGTTTCCAACCTGCCTCTTGCCATATCTCAGCAGGCAATTTAACTAATCCTAAGCTATTACTTTTTAGTGTATATTTTTTCATTTTACTTCTCCTCTATTGTATAGTTTAAATACTCTCTGATTCTTTTTTCTAATGTATGCAATCTCCATGTCATCAATCCCCATAAACATACCCAAAAAAAATTAGACAACAAGACATCAAATGCTTGGGTCTGTAATATTTCTGTAAAGTAATGTAGTATCATTTTATCTCCTTTTAAATAGTTAAGGCTCTTAACTTTTTAGCATAGATAGGGAAGGTCAAAGTCCGGCAAGAGCCTTTTACTGTTCCCTATCGCCACTAATATTTTGCCCCAGTTTTCTTTTAGTGCCAACCAACAGAAAACATTACATTTGTCATCTGACCACCAATATACCATGTCCTGATCGCTTATTGTTTTACTCACAGGTTTAGTTATTGATTTATTGGGGCAATTCATTAAATTGATTTTGCCATATCATCTAAGCAACTTACACATACATCCTTACTGCAAATATTGCAAGTAGATATTTTATCTAAGTCATCCATAAGATCATTGACTATGTTGCTGATAGCTGACAATTCTTTTTTCAATCCAATCCTTGATAGATCATCCATTTCTAACTCTGTATGATTCCATATATTGCTAATTTTATTTCTTAATTTCTCTAAGTCTTTCATATTTGTTCTCCTTGTTATATGAAATTACTAAATACATTTCTAAAAGTCAAATGTTGTTTGTTTAAGTTTCAATACTATCTCCTCGTAGTCATCATCTGTAAACTTAATCACAGTATTCTTTCTTTCTTTAACAGTCTCGTACCATTGGGTGCCACGCTTTTCAACTGCCCACTCTACAAACTCTGCAGGAGTTTTGTGAGCAGAGAAACTTGAGGAGAACACATGGCACCCAACACAGAGACAAAAACCATTATCTATATCCCAACGAACAGAACGTATGGAGCGTGAGTAAAAATGATGTGCATTTAGGGGTTTTGTCTTGTGACAATTTTCGCACATCCCATATTCTTTTATTTTGTCTGCCCATAATTTGTCGAGTTTCTTAGATAATTGTTTTTTCACAGAGGATTAAAATGGAGGTTTATCCTCTGTTGTTTCGGATGCAGACTTACCTTCCAATACATTAAGCAAATTCATCATATTTGCCTCTATAACAACTAAATCTCCAGTAGTAAGTATCTCATTCTTTTTGTCAATCATATCAACTGCTAACTTCAAACATACCTGCTTGTGTATATCATGGGTTCTGTTATCTATTGTACTGTTACCTGAGGTAGTCATGGTTTTAGGCTGAGTATCACCCTGAGGTATAACATTCCATGCAAACTTATTAGGAGCATACTCATCTTTCCTAATGTTTACTGTAGCACCACGACCAAATGTACTAAGTTTTTTGTGTAGGTTTTCTGTAGCAAAAAAGCTAGTTTCCTGACCTTCTTTATTTACTCCATACAGATACCAAGCACCATAAGCATTTTGACCCTGCTTTGGTTGATCGTATAGTAATTCTACGATATTATCTGCATCTTTTGATAACTTAAATGAATCTTTATTTTCCATTGTTTTCCTTTGATTTTAATATGGTTTTTACTGATTCTGTAATATCTTTCCATTTCTCTACATTATATTCTTCATATGTCTCCATAGAGGCACATTCCAAATAAGCATCACGCCCTTTAAAAAGTTTAAGATATTCCTCTACTCCTTCAAGAAGGTCATCAATGCTATGTCTAATTATCATCTGTTCACCTGCTGTATTTTCGTGACAAACTCCTTCATCAGTTACATAGTCATCCCAACAAACTGTAGCCATGTACACATCACTCTGATTCAACTGGTACCACCTTACAGTTATTACGTTCCAACAGTTTTACTACCATCATCCTGATAGCATCAATCTCTTCTTGAGTTAGTTCTTCTGGAAACTCTACTCTGAATTTCCCTTGTGTTATTTCTTTCATACGCTCTCCTTATGTTTGAATATAATATAATACAATAATATAAATCAAGTCTAACCTTTAATTAATTCACCCCATAGAGATGTTTTACCATCTACTATCTGCACTAAGTGAACTGTAAAGAATCCTGAATAATAAAAATCAACAATAGCAAAAGCGTGTTGCCAGTTATGTTGCCTATTACCCAACCAAGCATTTGACTCTGCACTCATGTCTTTTAGGCATCCTATTGACCAAGCTGACTTGACCCCATCAATATGGGTAACGGAAGATTGTTGTATGTCGTGATGATGTCCATACATAATATTACCACCAAGACGAAGGAGATGGTTACGAGTATGATTAATCCCAGCGAAATGATGTCCGTGATAAAAGTTAAGCTTACCAATTTTAAGCATCTTACCCAATGGGTGATATTTATAACCACGATCTCCCAATTTAATAGCGTTTTTAACCAAAAAATCCTTAGCAAGGTAGGGGTTTTCTTCAACAAATCTATTAAGCCAATCTTCATGGTTACCTTCAACAAAATGCCTCTCTTTTACGTTTGCTTTATCAAGTGATTCATCAATTATATCCATTCCTTTGTTTACTTCTTCTATCTCTTTTGTAACAAATGGTAATTGATACTCTAATGGTGGTCTTTTCTTTTTCTTCCATTGCCAATGTGATACTGACTCCCACTCTCCAGTATCTCCAAGATCAATATAACCATCAGGCTGTATTATCTCAATAGCCTGACAAACAACACTTATAGCTTTCATATCAGCCATAGGAAAATGTTTATCAGGAGTTACTATGTATCTTTTTACTTTCATGCTTTCCCCTTATATAATTTTTTAATAGTTTCCTTATATAATGTATCAATAGATTCATCATCTAATTCTTGCTTATCAAACGACTGTTTTCTAGTCATTACTATCAATGGTGCATCAGCCAGACTTGTTGCTCTTTTACCATTCTCACTACAAGTCATTAATCTTCCTAACCATTCCTCTTTGGTAATTTCTTCCAATCCAATAGTCATTAGTGGTTTTTTCATAATTCCTCCGATCTTAGCCACCTGTCTAATGCTCTATCCCATTCTTTGTAGGTAGCTTGATTTTTATTATATTTGACCCATATCTTGTCAAATTCTTCCCAGTTTCTTTTTCTTAGGTGTCTCAATCCACGATCCATACTTTGATTATTAACTCTATCATCATCAATCTCTTGCAACCTAGTTAAAAAGATTTTCTTTAAATTCTTCAATGTAGTCCTCATATACTCCTCTTCTTACGTCATACTTTAACTTAGCAGGTTCGTTATTTGTAGGTTTACCATTCTTATACTGAAACCTAATCTTTTGAACATGGATACCTGCGTAATCCTCGCTCTCACTTCTATGCCTATGTACAGTTATAGCGTTATCTGCTTTATTATACCAGTTAGCTGATCCTGCAATATCATATGGAGTTGGCACTACTGGTTTTCTATCTACTCCATTCTCCATTTTTCTTGGATGTGCTACAATCCAAATGTGCATCTCATTCATCTTTGCAAATGCACTCAGTTGCGAAAGTACCCTCGATACATATAAAGTCTCATTCTCTCCATCTCCAAACTTATGCTCTAATGTATTCCACGGATCAACAACTAATCCCTGCAATCCATATCTATAATTTAATATCTTAGCTTGATCCATGATGTTCTCTATTGTTACAGAATCCTCTTGTGTACCTATAAATTTAATATGGTCATTTAATAATTTCATTGTACTTCTAGCTGTTTTTTCATCCATCCTATCCTCACCCCAAAATGGCTTAGCAACAAACTTACCAACCAATTTAAGCAAATGATGCTTAACTGGAAAATTCTCTGCTGAGAATATACCAAAGTTCCACCCATAAAGTTTAACCATGTTTATCATAACTGCATCCATCCACTCAGACTTACCCATATTTGGAACACCAGTTATAATCGTGAGTTCACTAGGACTAACTAAATAATGGTCGTCTATTGCAGACCATCCAGTAGATAAACCTCTAACATCAGGTTTTAATAATAAATCAATAGCATCATCTTCTACATCTTGCACCATAACAACACCATCAATAGGGTAAGGATGGGCATTACTAACTATCTCTTGAACCTTATCTTCACCATATTGCATCAATACTTCATTGACATCTTTACATCCTTCAGGATATGTCACTCTAAAGCATTTTTCACGCCCTATACGCCTAGATAATTCATCTCTTAGGTGTTTACCTGCCCCATCAGAATCCGTGCATAATATAACAGTTTCAGCGTTCATTAAATGCTCTTCTGCTGATAATAAATAACTAAACTTTTTATCACTCGGCTTACTTCCTTCAGCAGGTGCGCCATCAGGAACAGACACCACATTCATAAATCCACATTCAACCAAAGATAGAGCATCCATCTCTCCTTCAGTTATAATGATAGTTTCCATTCCCTTCATGTTGTCAAATCTATAAAAACATTTCTCAGCGTTTTTTGATTGTCTAAATTTTTTATCTCCAGTTCTTGATTTAATATTAACTACTTCCCCATCTTTGTAAAATGGAAAATGAATCCATCTATTATCGTAACCTATCTTTTCTGCATCTACTGTTTGCCTACTTATCTTTCGATCCTCAAACCACTCGTACACATTTTCAGGTATATCTGTTTTTGGTGGGTCTGGTAATGTCGGCATTGGAACTACATCAGAAAAGTTATGTTCCTTAACTTTTTTCAATGATCCCTTCCAACCACAATGATGGCAGAACCAAATACCCTCATCAATGTTTACTGCCAAACATGGATCAGATGATTTTTTTCTGCTAGTTGAACACTTAGGGCATTGTGTCTTTACTTCCCCTGAAGTAGCTGTGATATAAATTCCGTTCTCCTCAAATGTCATTTTATCTCCTATTGATTTTTATATGAATGTAGAATGTTATTGTACTTTGTAATCCCATTACTAGATTTACTTCTTAATGCTTTGATTGAAAAAACATTCTTGTGCCAAAACTTATCTTCTAATGCCCACATCAAAACATTTTTCAATTCATCAGAATCATGTCCATCTTTTACAATCAAATCAAAAATTGTATTTACTGATTCATTTATAACAGATTCATTGTTCCAATCTTTTACCATGTTTGGAAACTTTAAATTCTGTGTAGAATAAAAATATTTTACTATTGTTTTTATAAACTCCAACTGTTTATCAGTTATCTCCCTATGTAAAGATACTTTATTCTTCTTATTAGAAGTATATATATATCTTATATTATTATCTAATAATATAGTTTGCTCATTGTTTACAGGGGGTGCTTGGTCTAATGGTAATGTAGGTGCATTATTCAATGATACCCCATTAAAAT
>CENR01005423.1_pt1 | contig 15927 bp, 9 predicted proteins | sample 530181 | NCBI WGS metagenome assembly CENR01 (sample SAMEA2619677, study PRJEB7988) | marine metagenome | biome: marine biome (ENVO:00000447); feature: surface water layer (ENVO:00002042); material: "saline water (ENVO:00002010), including plankton (ENVO:xxxxxxxx)" | depth 5 m | reverse complement strand
TGGGCCCAGAGGGACTTGAACCCCCGACCAAACCGTTATGAGCTCGGACAATTGGCGTAAATGCTTGCTCTCAAGGCACTTTCTAGTTCTTTAGACACCTCTAGACACCAGCAAGTTCTCCCAAACGCGCGCCAGATTTCACGGATAATGTAAAACTCAATAAGTATCCCAGCAAAGATATAAAGTACCAATTGAGTGCCCAAGATTTTTGTATGGTGATCACCTTTGCGGCTGCAGAGTTTTTGCCTTATCAGAATACAGTAAAGCATTGTTCATATTCTGAATTACACTATCAACCACATGTTTATCCGGACTCTTGCGAATTTTCTTAGCTGCTTCCGAAATTATTTTTCGGGTTTTGGTGCTCAAAATGTCTGTGTTTATCGTAACTCTGTAAGTATTACTCGTGACATCTGAGGCTTGAACAATATCGGTAGACAATGTATCTCTTGCTGTGCTTATGTCTGGCACAAGACTCTGTATTCTGCGAGCCACTTCGTCGCTAAAATCTTGTCTGTACAAGACCTGCATAAGAGTGTCATCAGGAGTGGCTTTTTCGAAGTAGTAGCTGGCTAAATATGACATAGATGGCATGCTGTATGTAAAGGTACGCCTTCGGCCAGAAGTGAGGACTGGCCCATCCTTCATTTTTATACGTGAGCCCGAAAATACTTGAGCTGAATGATTCAAGAATTGCTGTCGTTGCTGCTCTGTTAGATATGCAAAATTGATTCTGAGCCTAATCCTAGTGCTAGAGTCATTTAAGATGCCTGTTCTGTATAAAGGTTTCGATTCATTATTCATGTACTCATCCCAAGTTTTAGGAGGCGTAGGGGTGTGCACTGAATTAAAGTCTACAAACTCTAAAGCATTCTTGTTTATATTACCCTGTACCCCTAAAGCACGAAAACACAGATCTGCAAGCTTTTCTTGCAAATCGTCTACGATAGTATCGGGTGAGGGCGATAAGTCGGAAGTGCTTCCAACTACCTCTGAGGCTTTTGAAAGAAACGCTAATGGGGGCGATGACATTGTATTACCTTTATCGGTTTCCTTTGCCCGATCACGATCTCTGTCGAAAACACCGTCTATATCCATAGGGGGCATTACCATTGGCTCTGGGGCATCATCACCACCTCCCGTGCTGCCAAAATCGTCTCCACCCCTTATATCACCGAGCCTACTCCCAGGGTCACTATCTCCTCCACCACTGCTGTCATCACCTTGACCATTTCCGCTACTTCCTTGCCCATCATTACTGCCATTGGTGCTTGGTGGGGTTTTTTGGATAGGCCTCACATACTCGTCTATATATTGATCGTGTGCTTCTTGAATAGCCCACCTCATCTCAGCCTGTTGTTTGAGGCTATTCTCAAGTCGATACCGGGCTATTGTGTAGGCCTCGTACTCGTCAGTTGGCACTTCACTGTTAATAAAAATGTCTAGAGATGTTTTTATTTTGGCAAAGAGACTCGGGTTGACAATACCTTTGATTATTTGCAAGGCAGTACCTACTACACCATTGTCATATAGGTCGCCACTGTCAGTTTCTACATTAAATTCTGGATGCCTTTCTTTCATGGCATCGGATGCTGCGGAATACGCACTCTTTTCTGTATTTACCTGCACTTTTTTCTTGATCCACCGCTCAGTCAGTTCAGCAATTTCCAGTGCAGCAACTTCCATTTTATCTTTTGTTTTGTCACTAAGTTTGCTGGGGTCTATGTGCACGTTGCCGCCCGAGTCAACACGAAACGCTTTCGATATTTCAGCCTGTATCCATTTTTGCTCCCGGTCTCTTTCTGACTGAATTACCGCATCCTGCTGTAACGGGCTTAGCCTTATGATTCCAAGTCGTGCCATGCGTGACAACTCTTGATTGCCTGTTTCAAGAGCGTCGGGAATAATGGCTGAAGCAGTAGCGACCGCATGATTGAGCCTCTGTCTGACATAAGTTGGATCTGCCTTTGTTCTATTCTTAAGGTAGTGGTCAAGGTCATCCAATCGGAAATCGAGAGAGCCTTTGAAACCAATTTGACCTCTATCAAAAGTTGGTGGGGACTTTTCAGCATATACTCGCTGGTGAATCACTCTTAATTCTTGAGCAATACTTTCTGGGAGCCGTTCTGTTCGAAATAAGATAGCTCCCGATACAAATATAGCTGCATTTTTTGATGTATCATTATAGTGTTCAATAACAGTTTCAGGGGGGAAGCGGTTAGCCTCGCGCCGGACGTAGTCGCCGCGTATTATATTTACTTGAAGCCCCATCGCAGCTAGATATGATTCGAGCATTTTCGCTTCTGCATAGCGTACGCCTTCATCATATTCTAATTCTAATTTAGCGAAAGTCCAAGTAGAGTTTGAGCCTGCATGGGCGGTCATCCACGCGCGAGACCATTTGTTTTGGTATGTCTCATTATCTGTGAGATCGATTATTAGATTTGAATAATTTCGTATTTTTTCAATATACTCATCCCCTATACGCCAAGACCAGTTAACCTCGACAGTGTTCCCAATTTGTCTGGCAAATAAAGGCGTATGATCATTTTCTACAATTGGATGAGCTAATGGGTCTGCGCCAAATGAAGCCGCAGTGGCCCCCAAAGTGTTTAAGCTTAAGATCGACCCAGCAATAACGGCGTTTGTTTTATTCATAATGCAACCCTCTCTATAAATGCGTTTTTATTAAATACCACTTTCAAGCCAATTATGAAAGAAATATTCTCAAATAGCTGTTTTTGTATATCGGATTCATGTGCGTGACTAGACCAGGCCGGTAATCCCGGCTTGGTCGGGCCGAACCGGGAACGAAAACAGTGTAACCCAAACGCGCGCCATTTCAGGGGTTTCCAGCTCTAAATAGGAGTTTGTGTTTCCACGCTGGCAACTATTCGAGGGTGAGGTCGGATGCTCTGGGATGTTGCTGGGCTGGCAACTTGAGGCTGTGAGGCACTTAAAATGACTGAAATGGTGGGCCCAGAGGGACTTGAACCCCCGACCAAACCGTTATGAGCGCCCGGAAGCGCCGTGGATGCTGGCTTTCAGAGCATCTGGGTGCTCCCAGAGTTCCTCTAGGCACAAGCAAGTTCTCCCAAACGCGCGCCAGAATATTGCGCGGCCAGTGTTTGATGCTGAGATCATGGTGTCAGTATCGCCAAGACTCTTGACGAACAGGAAGCTCGTTCAGTCGATCGCGATGAGTTCTCCATCATGGTAACGCATTATTCACACTGGCCTGACTTCGCTTGAGTTCAAGCACGCCGAAGGCGATGCCGTTTACAAACAGGACGATATCAGGGTGACGCTCATACCCACCAGTGAGGGTTACTTCTTCGGCAATCGTAAAGTGATTCGCTTATAGGGGTACCACCTTGCTTCATCGTAGTGTGCAATAACACCACTTCAGATAGGCTCAATGGATTACTTGGGCTTCCACAGCGAACAGATGGATGGCCGCAACTACTCGCTTGGTGCTGTCAGGGGGCCCATCATCATTTCGTAGTGGGCAGGATGTCCAGACTCTGTGAAGATTCGTTCGAACACACTGAGATTACGTGAGACTGTCTGTTCCGACGCGGTGAAGTGGGCATCGTCCATGGCGGCGTGAGACCCCGCGTGTACCCAGGAAAGCAGTGACTGACAAAGGATTTTCTCATCCCCTTCGAACTGCTTGTAGAGTTCGTCGAGATTAACAGAGCCGAGAATCTTAAAGTAGTGCTCTAAGATTCGCCGCATGGAGTTTTCGACACGAATGCCAATCGCTTCACCCGATTCGATTGCGCGAACGGCGTCGCGCACTTCGTCCCACAAAAGTTCGTAGGATGTCTTTACCGGATTGTCGTCGCAGAGTTTTACACGAGACTGCGATTGCGACCGAGAGAGCACCCAGAAGGTCTCGTCACGAAGAACTCCGCCAGAAGGATTTCCGCTGAATGTCACTTCTTTGTGGAAGTAGACATTGTGTGTCAGAAGGAAAACTTGGCGGATGCCGCTGGATGAATCGCGAGCCCTCTGAAAAACTTCCCGAATGAGTGTGCTCACGATGAACAATACATCGCTGTCGAGACTGGACACGGGATCGTCGAAAACGACTACCCGATCCGAGGTGGTTCCAGAAGCGTCCAGGCTGCCATTTAGGAGATGATAAAAATAGAGAAACACGACGAATGTCTTCTCGCCCTCACTGAGTGTGCGTGACGCATCCTCTCCACTCTGACGGACCAGGCGATAGTGCTTGCCGTCTTCTGACGCGGCTAGGCTGAAGCTGGTGAAGCCGAACTTCGAGAGTGTACTGTTGATCGCATTGATCGTTGGCTGGATGCTTGTCGTCTGCTGCTCAAGACTGACGATCTCTCGCTCAAGCTCCTCGTACTTGCTGTCACACGCTGTTATCTGTGTGTTCAGGCTGGCAATGGCAGATTCCAAGCCTCTCTTCTTCTCCGAGTAATCGGCGAGATCAATCGCCAACTCGTCGAGGACGAGGCGCCACACTTCAGCCGTGAGGGTTGTCTTCTCGGAGGAGAGATTGGCGACCCTCGTGTTGTGAGTGGTAGTCCGGGTGTTCGCTTCATCAATCGCTCGGTAAACAGCTTCTAATGGCTCTTTGACACTCTTGAGCGTGATCGGTCGACTAGGTTCGTTTGTTTTGGCTGTGATCTGGAGACTATTCGTGTCAAGAGTCGATTTGATCACCTCGACCTGTGAGGTAAAGACCTTTGTATCGAGGTATTCCCCGGGTTTTTCGATAATCCCATTGAGTACGCTGATCAAGTTATCTGCATCGCGTGTGTATTGCTCAGAGAGCTGAACAATGCTGTTCTTGTCCTTGGTGAATGTCTCGTCGAAGTAGTCTTCCAGATCTGAAGTAAAAGATGGGGCTGTGTCTTGCTGGCAGAACGGACAGGCCCCATCGTTCTCTTTGAAGTACGGGAGACCCTGCTGCACCCAGTCGCTATTGCCTAGGCGTTCGATCATTGCCGCGATATCGACATCGTCCTTGCCGATGACTTTCTTCTGAAGCACCTCGTTTAACTCGTGAGCGAGGATGGACTCAGAACTCGGTACGGGCAGCAGCGGCTTTGCTTCAGGAGTGTTACCAAAGACTGTCAGTGCTCGATCCGATAGGTCTTCGAGTGGCTTGGATGACGCGGTATTCTCTGCGTGCTCTTTGAGAACTCGTGTCTTGAAGCTTTGCTTGTTGTTGCGATGCCCTTGAAAGGCCTTTTCGAATGACGGATCGTGCTTTTCAAAAACCCTCCAGCACAACTCCTTGAAATGATCTTCGAGGGTGGAAACCTCTTGCAGCTTGCCACTCGCGCCGTCCTGGCCCTGCAGCGTGGCTCGAAGCTTGCGGCGCTTCTCTGCCTCTGCACGCTGTTCTTCGCGCTTTTTCTCGATCTGTTCTTCTATTCCAGTCTGCTGTTCACCAAGCGTAAACACGCCGCGAAGCTGACCAAAGTTGTCATCGATAAAGTCACGGTTGAGCGCGAGTACATCGAGTGTTGTGCCGCCACGCCACCTCACGCTACAGGCGCTTCCGATAGCGGGGTCCTTGAGAACCCGGCCAAGCGTGCTCTTTCCGACTCCATTGGACCCAAAAACGTAGTTGATGACCTTGAGGTCATCCAGTGTCTGGGGAGCCTTGGGGTAGGTTGCGATATCGCCGATGGTGACTGACTCGATCATAGGTTGCCTCTCAATCAGCGTCGGTTACACCTTCTTGTGCTGACGTACTGTCGCCGAGGAGCGGCATGCTCAGTCCCTCGATTTCTTGAAGGCTCCTGCCAGCGATCCCCTGGAGGTCCCCGTACATACCCGCGGTTGCATCGATCACGCCGGTGATCTGCGCCTCACGCTTGGCCCACATCCGCGTCATGGACTTGCGCTCGCGATCGAGATCCGCCTTCATGTCGGTGAACTTCTCGACAATCGCTTCGACACGGTGCCTGAACGCCGGGCCCGTGAGATACTGGTAGACCAGGTCAGTTTTGGTCTGTTGACCCTCTCCCGCCTTACGGGCCATGGACACTTCCAAGGCCGCGTTCCGGACAGCGATTGCCACAGGCACCGCAAGTCCTGGGGCAGCGACCCAGACCCCGTCCACCAGGTCGAAGGTGTCCACACCATCAGGCAACGCCTGCGAGATGATGATCGCCGCGTCGGCCTTCGCCGTCCGCTGATCCTGGCGGAGCTTCGCGAGCCAGCCATCGCTCCAGTTTTTCGTGCGTTTGGATTCCCAGAGGATCAAGGCGCACGGCTGACCGTCCGTTCCCGCGACCCGCTGGATCACATCGCCTCCGAACTCACCCTTGGCGACCGGCTCAATCCGATCGAGCGGGAACCTGCTTGCGAGGAGCGTCTCCAGCTCCAGCTCTTGGACCTCGCCCTGGAGCTGTTGCGATCCCTGTTCGGCGCGACGCTTTAGATCTTCGATCTGTTTCTGCATCGACGAGATGGTCTGTTCCTTCTCGGCGACCTTGAGCCGGAGTGATTCCTCCGCTTCCTTCTTCGCCTGCTCGCGGGCGGTGGTAAGCGATTCCTGCACACGCTTCTCGACCGTCAGGTCGAGCTCGCGCTTCTGGTCTTCGAGCTGGCGTTCCTTGCGGAGCAGCTCGGCCTGCGCTTTCTGGGCCTCCGCGAGTTTGGTGTCTTTGGCTTGAAGCAGATCCTTCAGCTCCTTGAGTTCGGTCGATCGCGCATCGATCTCGTCGCTCAACGCCTCGCGGGCTTTCTTGGCCTCCGATGCTGCGATGGCAGCTCGCTCTGCCTTGAGCTGCTCGCGGACTTTGTCGTCGATCGCTTCGCGCTCCGCGTCCAGCTTGACGCGCTCCGCCTTCAGCTCGTCCGCTTTGGCTTTCGCTGCGGTCTCGGCCGTGGCGATCCGGTCCTCGTACTGGCGTTTGGTCGCCTCCACAAGGGGGGCGGCGAGGGACTCGGTGAGCCTGATCTCGGTCTGGCAGTTTGGGCAGGTGATAGTTGGGTCTTGTAGCGTCATGGGGCCTCGGGAATGTTGTGGATCCAGCAGTGTATTGTAACAATGCACGAACGACGGCGCAAGTGATGGAATGCCCTCTGTACGGGCCGATCACCGCTAATGCCACAGATCTGAGGGTTCTTTTCGAGATGGATCAGACCACTTCTAAACCAACTGGCCTGCCCCCCAGTAACCAGTACATTTTTTATGAGCCTAATCTCATAGTATGGGCGTATTTGAAAGGTGGGTAGACATGGCGAGGAAACGGCACACAGCCGAGCAGATCATCAATATGGACCGCGTGGCCGAGGTCCATCTGGGTCAGGGGATGAGCGTCACCGAGCAGATATACTACCGGTGGCGCAAGGAGTACGGTGGTTTAAAAACCTATCAGGCCTGCAAACTCAAGGGCCAGGAGAAAGAAAACGCCCTGCTCAAGAAGCTGCTGCCGGATCTCTCGCTCGACAAAGCGATGTTGCAGGAAGTCGCCTCGGGAAACTTCTGAGCCCGCACCGGAGACGCACAAGAAATCGCCCTGGATGCTAGCTATCAGCGCATCCAGATGGTTCCGTGAGCCCGCTAGACATCAGCGTGCTCTCCCAAACGTACGACAGAATCAACAACCTTAGTGAATGCGATTGATGCCAATCGCATGGTCACATGCTCTGGGCAGTGGATTCGTATAAATGTCTCTGGAAACCGATGAAGAGATTGCGGATATCCCCTACGGATCCGAGCTCATCGACAGCATCACTCACTGATTGATATCGAAGCTCCAGCAGATTTGGTAGTTTCTCGTCGTCAAGTTGGCCAACTCCGTGTTGTACATAGTGGCCAAGAACAAAGTCGACGAACTCTTTCTGTTTTCCTGTATAGCGAGCAAAGATGAATGGGCTGTGTTCGTCGACCCTCTGTTGTCGAGATTTGGTTGGCTTCGCGAATGCCACATATGCTAAGACATCGAACAGATCAGCGTTCAGTGCATCAATCATCTTACTGACTTCTGCGAGTTGAGCAGTCCCGTAACCCATTTCTTGTAAGCCATCGAGCAGAGCTTTGCGTGTATCTGGCAAACTCCAGATCCTGCGGAGTTCTTCTTCGTCCTTAAAGAGATCAGGAAGATCACCGTAAAGCCGTTCAATAAACTGAGCAGCAGAAATCGGTGTTCCATCTGGACTCCAGAAGGAGGTTGCCACCATGTGATCGATGAACCGCTCTTTCCCGTCGGCAAGTTTCACACGCGTGCGTTTGCGTCGTGGAGTATGTTCTTCTTCAGGATCAGGATCCGGCTCTGGAGACGGTGGAATATCGGGATCGTCTGGTCGGGGCGGAACCGGAACAGGTTCCTGGGGTTCACCATCCCATTCTGGATCGTTGAAGTGCTCGTATGCCTTCACAAAATCCCAGATCGTGAAATAGTCCTTGCCGTCGTACAGGCGCGTCCCACGGCCGATGATCTGCTTGAACTCGATCATCGATTTGATTTCACGCAAGAGAACGATGTGACGGACGTTTCTCGCATCAACCCCAGTAGACAACTTGCGAGATGTGGTCAGAATCGTTGGGATTGTCTTTTCATTGTCTTGGAATTTTCTAAGGAACTGCTCGCCTGCTGCTCCGTCGAATGCCGTGACCCGAACACAATAGTTCGTGTCTGTAGATGGACTAATCTGATTGATGAGATCGCGGACGATACGGGCGTGATCTTGTGTGGCGCAGAACACAATCGTCTTTTCTGTCGGGTCGACATTCTGCATAAAGATCTCAACACGTTTCTGCTCGCGTTCGCGGATCTCTATTGTCCTGTTGAAATCCCCCTCTTTGTACCGTTTGCCTTCTTCAATGTCACCTTCGACAATCTCATCGTCTGACGTATAGACATACTCATCGAGTGTGGTTTGGATTTGTTTCACTTTGAACGGTGTCAAGTAACCGTCGTTGATGCCGTCCTTTAAGGAGTAGGTGTAGACCGGCTCGCCAAAGTAGTCGTATGTGTCTGCGTTGATTTTTCGCTTCGGTGTAGCAGTTAATCCAATCTGGACAGCTGGAGAAAAGTACTCAAGGATGCCACGCCAGGTACTCTCGTCTTGAGCTCCGCCGCGATGGCATTCATCAACAATAATAATGTCAAAGAAGTCTGGCTGGTACTCACCAAAGCTGGGCTGTGGCTCGCCATCAGGCCCGGTCCCCGTCATGAAGGTTTGAAAAATGGTAAAGAAGATGCTGCCGTTCTTGGGCACGCGTCCCTTCTTACGGATTATCTCTGGATCGATACGGACCATCGCATCATCTGGGAATGCCCCAAATGAGTTGAACGCCTGATCGGCAAGGATGTTCCGATCTGCTAAGAACAGGATCTTGGGGCGTCGAGTTCCTGCCGTGTTCCCGGATCGCCAGTCGCTGAGATTCCATCGGCTCTGGAACAGCTTCCACGCAATCTGGAATGCGATCGCTGTCTTTCCCGTACCAGTTGCCAGTGTGAGCAGGATGCGGCTATCGCCTTGCTCAATAGCTGCGAGGGCCTCGGTGATTGCATTGTGCTGATAGTATCGTGGTTGCCATTGGCCACCCTTATCTTCGAAAGGCACTTCCCCAAAGGCTTCCCGCCAAGGGTTTTGTTCCTCGAAGACCTCAGACCACATTTGCTCAGGTGTCAGGTAGGCATCGACAGGCCCTTCTTGCCCTGTCTCCATGTCAACACGATAAAGCTCGTGCCCATTTGTTGAGTATGCGTACCGAGCCTGGAGCTTCTCTGCATATCGCTTGGCTTGGGCCAACCCTTCCGTTGGACCAAGTGACTCTCGCTTTGCTTCAATAACTGCGAGCTTGCGGTCCTTGTGTATGAGGACATAGTCAGCGATATCTTGGTCGCCTCTACGCCCCGATCCCATGAGACGGCCAAGCGTGATGACCTCTCGTCGTACACGGCTACCGTGGATCTTCCCCCAGCCTGCTTCAGCTAGCACAGGGTCGATCAGTTCTGCGCGTGTCTCTGCTTCATTCCGATCCATCAGCTTCCACCCCCGAATCGGCGTTTTAAGTATGAGACAAGACCAGGGCCTTTAAGCTCCTCACTCGCAGGATTCGTGCGGACAAAGAACTGGTCGCCCTTGAGAAAACACTCTTTAGAAGCAGGGTTGCATTTGATCTGCAACACAGGCGAGTTGGCTACTTGAACGACCCGGTAATCGATATCCGTGTAGAACTCTCTGCCAATCCACTTTTCGATGCGGTTGCGAAGGTGAAGCAGCATGTGATCTGTGCTGCCTTTAAATGACTTGGCGAGTTCGTTCTCAATCCCCGGAATTGAACCATCATCGGCAACACCCACCAGCAGCGTGCCTCCGTCAGTATTGAGAAAGGCAACGACGGTTTTGAGTGCCGAAGTTTCGACATAATCGGCTTTCTTCTTCTCTCGCAAGCAGTATGCAAGAGTCTCTTTGAACTCGACAGTCTTGGATTCTCCATTGCGAATGATGGCCCTGATTTGGTCCGCATCCGAGAGTTCCCCAACAACGCGTAGCATCTCTTCCGCACGGAGCGACGCCTCTGATGCTGTGCTTGGATTCAATGCAAGCTCGGATTCAAGCTCATGTACTTTGCTTGTAAGTGTTTCCAATCGCTTGCGGGCAAGGACGATGGTCTCCTGTTCTTGCTCGGATGGAATGGAAATTTCAACGGCAAGCAGATCCGCTTTTTTCACTCGGCGAATCCCCGCCCCAATCGCAAGGGAGCTCATGATGGACTTGCCCAACTCCGACTCGAAAAATGCTACGACGTATTCAGCCAGTACAGAGCTATCCAGAGTGACAGCGATGTAGTGCTCATGAGATGTTGGTATCTCTGCAGGGTCTGTTACCGCACGGCGAGCTGCCCGCTCAAGAATCGATATGTAGACCGTATTCTCCTTGAGAACATGCGGTCGGTTGCGACTGGCTTTCTCTGTCTCGATGGCGATTGAGCTCAGGGGGACTCTTTTGTATGACGCATGGTGCTTTGCAAGCTGATCAGCCTGCAGACGTTGGGATAGAGCGTCGATGGTGCGGAAATCACTGCGTGCAACCCGCACTCCCTCATGCAAGGAGTTGCTTGATGTGCCCTGTTTCAGAAACTCAAAGAAACGGCCAAACCCAGATTCCGCTTCAAAATCTGTGGCCAGCAGGTCATCGCTGCTCTGACGCGAGATCACGATAAGAACAGGTTTGACCGAAGTCATCGGAAGACTCACCGATTGAAAATGGGCGACTGCGTTTACAGTGAGTCCATGCTCACTCAGAATGCCCTGAACACCGCTGTGTTCAAGGGCATTCGACGGCATGAGCGACAACAGAAATCCATTGTCGGAAATCGACTTAGCAGCTGCAATGGTGTCAATCCAATGCGAGGGCAGGCGACTCATCTGGATCACATCGGATGATGTTGGCCTTTTGTGCCCCCATGCAAACTCTGCGAGAATCAAGTCCTGCGATTGCTCAGGCGATTCGATTTTGCCATCGATGGAAGAGTTGGTTCGAACAGATTCGGATGTCAGGACTGCAGGAGACCAACTGCCAACCTGCCATTCATTCTTTGGCTTAAAATGCTTTCGCCACTCGTCGACAAATCGCACCAGCTCTGGATGTGGTTGGTCCTGGTTATCGTCTTGTTTTCCGAGTGGTGCATTCATTCTATTGGCCCTCATAGCTCCTCTGGATGAGTGGGAGCGATCTATCCAACGATGATTGATCGTTGACCAATACCTCTAGATCACCAGTCCCCCAGTGCCCGATTCCAGTGACATCCCTGGTAAAGCCCTGCTCCAGTTCAATCGATGCAGGATCAACTTTGAGGTAGAGCGTTACACCTTTTTTCTGAATCGTCAAGGAAGCGAAGTTCTTGATCCGGCGGTAAGCAAAGTACAGCTTCAGCGGCTTCTCGATGACATCGTCGCCGAGCCCGGTGATGAATGACCGGAGCTCATGCACCAGCGCAGCGACTTCATCATTCATCTCATCGAGCACCTGATTGAGCGGTTTGTCTTTGCCACTCACTGACGCCTTACTCTTCATCTGTGGAGTATCGCTATCTGCGGATGGCGAAGCAGTGACTGCCGTTGCCAGCTCCAGCGCCAGTAGCCCATCACCAAACCGCTTGTATCGCACGAGGTCGATATTCCGATTGATCTGCCGTATCGCATGCTCGTCGAACTTGGTGAAGTCTGCGGCAACACAGATCAGCCGCGGTCCGCTCCAATCGATCGTCTCGGCATCTACCGTCCCGAAACGCTCAAGTACGAGCAGCTTGAACTCGGCCTTGTGATCCATCAGCCAGTCGAGATAGTACAGCCCCTGGCTTACCACATTCTCACTCTTGGATCGCTTGTATTCGATGATGACCGGCGAGCCGTTCTCGTCGATACCCAGCGTGTCGATCCGCCCATTGTGCACCGAACCAGTTGAGTGCTCGGAGGCGAGGAACCGCACCCCGAGCAGTGTATCGAGGTTCTGCTCGAAGAGCGTCTGCAGCGGCTTCTCCAGCCCGGAGGCTGAGCCCGCGATCTCGGTCGCGGTGTTGGACTGGATATTGAAAAGTTTGATCTCGCTCATGCGATGGTCTCGACACGGCACGCTTGCAACTCACCATTAAATGCCGCAATAAGAAGCGCATTCCGCAAATCTACCGACAAGGTCGCCAGCGTCGAGCCAGTGGTGCGCAGCATTTGGCACTTCCTTCTTACCTCTTCATTGTCTTCCACGATTCTTCTCTGATCAGCAGGATGCGGCAGTACAACTTGTAGGCTCCGTTGCTTTGTGATACCGATATATGACCTCGTGCTTCCCTGTTTGGCAATGCCAGACATGGCAGCCTGAAAGCTCCTACTGCGAAAATACTCTGCCAAAAACTGAGGGTGAAGACTGTCATGGTCTAAAGATCGGTAGTAGGTGACTTGGGGTGTGAGCACCACGTATTCGTACTCGGTGTTCAAGACAGCAACCCGACCGATAGTCCCCTTGTGGGACAGAAGGACATCTCCATCTTTGGCGAAGCCTTTTCGAAGCTGCCGCGACTGGTCCCAGCTGATGAAATGGCAGTCTGTCTGGTTAACTGATCCATCCTGGAGATCAGACGCCATGATGAACGGCACACCAGATGCCGTAAAGTCAGCTTTCTTCGGATGAATCGCGCCGTGGTTACCGTCAAGTGGCGGGGCGAGAAGACCTTCTTCGACCAGTTGCTCCAAAGTCCCCGTGAACGCGGTAGCGACATTGGCAAGGCGAGACTCAAGCCATGATGTTTCCAGAGTCTCGAGTGCCTTCGCTCGCATGTCCTGAGCATCCTCACGCCGCTTTATCGCCTCAAACGCTTCGTCGAGGATCGCCACGATCCGCTGCTGCTCGGCGAGCGGGGGTAGGGGGATTTCCTGCGACATGACATACTCGGGGGGGACACGCTGGTGGCCAACCGCGCCGCTCATCTGGTGGACGCCCCCCTCGATGAACGAGTTTTGGCTCAAGAAGTAGAACAGATACTCGGGAAGAATCTCGCCGTTGCTCCGCAACACGAAGTACTCAGAAGACCCGAAGCCGACGCCATTCGGAAGATCTCTGGCGATGCCGAGTTTGCCATTCTGGAAGCAGGGCGTGATCTTGGCGAGTAGCACATCGCCATCGGCGAAGTAGGTGTAGCCCTTGTAGACCTCGCCGAGCGATTTGATCTGCGAGGTCCGGACGGCCTGCTGCCGGATGCCGAGAGCCTCCATGGGCAGAAAGCCGACTTCGGCATTGTCATCGAGCTTCGCTCTCGCTTCTTTCTTTGGCGGGCGAATCGTGCAGAGGTCGCCAAGCTGTTTGGTCGTCCACCCCTCCCTCACAGCATCCCCCTGATGCTCGCGAGCACCTCCGACGCCTCGGCGTCCAGGGCCTCGATCTCGTCGAGGATCTCAGTCGGCGTGCGTGTATCGGTCTCGTCTGGGCGATTGGGATTTTTGGGCGACAGGTCAAGCGTCGCCGCGTCCAGGTCACCCACCGACACCGTCCACGACTTCTCGCTCTCGGGTCGGGTCTTTTGCATCTCGACGAACTCGGCGAGGTCGTCACCGTTCAACGGATCGGTCTTGCCCAGATTCCGCCCGGGGTCGAGCTGGTAGAACCAGATGTCGTTCGACGGCTTGCCCTTCTCGAAGAACAGCACCACGGTCTTCACCCCCGCGCCCAGGAAGGTCCTGGCCGGGCAATCGAGCACGGTGTGCAAGTCGCAGCTTACGAGCAGTTCTTTCCGCAATGCCTTGGCGGCGTTGTCCATGTTGGAGAGGAATGTGTTCTTGATCACCACTGCGGCTCGCCCGCCGGGCTTGAGCCGCTTGATGAAGTGCTGCATGAACAGGAAAGCGGTCTCGCCCGAGTGGATCGGGAAGTTGTGCTGGACCTCCCTACGCTCTTTGCCACCGAAGGGCGGATTGGTCAGGATGATGTCGAACTGGTCCTTGGGCTGCACATCGGCAATGTTCTCTTCGAGCGTGTTGGTGCGCACGATGTTGGGTACATCGATGCCGTGGAGGATCGAGTTCATGATCCCCAGCACATAGCCGAGGCTCTTTTTCTCTTTGCCGTAGCAGGTCTTGGACTGAAGCGTGGAGAGGGCTTTGGTGCTCTTGGCATTGGGGCGAAGATACTCAAAGGATTCACACAAGAACCCGCCTGAGCCACATGCAGGGTCATAGATCGTTTCGCCAATCTTGGGGTCAATGACTTGGATCATGGCGCGAATCAATGGTCGAGGTGTGTAGTACTGCCCGCCAGTGCGACCAGCATTACCCATATTCTTGATTCGCGTTTCGTACAGATCCGAAAGCTCGTGTTTTTCAGTCTGTGAGTTGAATCGAAGCTCATCAGCATACTCGAGTACATCGCGAAGGATGTACCCGCTTTTGATGCGTTGTTTGACATCGTCGAAGATCGCCCCGACTTTGTATTCGATCGTGTTTGGATCTTCGGTAGTCTGCTTGAATGAGCGGAGATACGGAAACAGCTCGTCGTTGACGAAGGACATCAAATCATCACCCGTCAAAGCGGTGTCATGATCAAACTCCCCGGCCGCATTCTTTGGTGCCGCCCATGCGGACCAGCGGTACTCCGGATCAAGGATCGGCTTGGCTTTTTTGCCTGCGAGTTCTGCCTCAGCGGCGCGTTCTGTCTCCAGATCATCAAGATATTTCAGGAAGAGGATCCATGCTGTTTGCTCGGCATAGTCGAGCTCCGAATCACAGCCCTCGTCCTTCCAGAGGACATCATCGATATTCTTAAAGGTCTGCTCAAACAATGTGGTATCTTTCCGTTCTGTATGTTTATCGATGTAGCATAGTGGATATCTGCTATCAAGCAACGGGCATGCTTGCCCGCAATCCTGCCTTCATTCTACTCGGCCTTCGCATTTACTATGGTGCCATCCTCCTCGATGACCACACGCGGGGCGGGCTTGATTGGGATCGTGAGATGGTATCGGGTGCCTTTTCGCTCCCCTGTGCGGTCCAGGGCACCATGTTCGACGAGATCCGCGAGATCGCGAGTCGCCGTTGCCGTGGGGGCACCGGTGATGGATTGGTAGTTCCCAGCGGACATTCCCCCCTTGAACCCTTCGGGACCTTCCCGCATCATGCGAAGGAGGGCCTTCTCTTGGCGTTCGTTGAGTTTGCCCTGGAGTCGGTCCAGCAGCTTGGTCTTGGCGAGGATGAACTCGACCCAGGCCTGTGTGCGTTGCTGGGCTTCGAGCGTGATGCCCGCAAACCATGCCAGCCAGTCGCTCACTTCGTTCTTCTTGTTGGCCAGTTCAAGCTGGTCGTAGTACTCTGTGCGGTGGGTGAGGATTGTTGCCGCAAGGGCGGTGAGTGTTGCCCGGCCCAGGCCTTGAGCGAGCGCCTTCTCCGAGAGTGCCCGCGCGATGCGACCGTTGCCGTCTTCGAAGGGGTGGATGCA
>CENR01029785.1_pt1 | contig 16073 bp, 17 predicted proteins | sample 530181 | NCBI WGS metagenome assembly CENR01 (sample SAMEA2619677, study PRJEB7988) | marine metagenome | biome: marine biome (ENVO:00000447); feature: surface water layer (ENVO:00002042); material: "saline water (ENVO:00002010), including plankton (ENVO:xxxxxxxx)" | depth 5 m | reverse complement strand
ATTCTTATGTCGTCTTTTTGTCCCAGCCAATTATAATCTAAAGAAGCGGTATAATTTAAATCGCCAATAATACCTGTAGCTCCTGATGGATAAGAAGATGAAACGGATACAGTCTCTGTATCTTGTAAAGAGCCATTTATGTAAAATTTAGTTTCATTAGTAGAATCGTTTCTTGTAAAACAGATGTGATACCAAGTTGATTGTGTTAATGTATACGTATGTGTTAATACATTAGAATCAGATGAAGTTCCGTTCCCTGCTCTTACTAACCATTCTCCGTTACTTGGTTTATACATTACACTTAATGTTCCTGCATATCCATTAGCATCTAAATTTAACTCTACAAATCTAAGCCTTCTTGCTACGCTCGTGCTACCTAAGTTAACCCATCCAGAAACAGATACATCAGCAGTTAATGCTGTAATTTTTGGTAATAATATTCTACTGCTAGTGCCATTAAAACTTGCGGCTTTATCAGTGGTGTCTATTGCTTTTCTAGCACTATTAGCTAGCCCTGTGTCATTAGCGTTCCCATCAAACTGGTATAAGGCAACTCCGCTTCCGTCTGAGAATATATCCGTAGTTCCTATTGTAGTAGAAGCGTGTGTTTCTCCGTATAGGGTAGTTACTTCGCTACTGCTTATTGCTTTGTCAAAGATTCTTAATTGGTCTATTTTGCCATTGAAAAAAGCTGTATTAGTTCTAAAAGAACCTATAATCATACTGTCATCATTAACAGATGCTCCTGTTGTAGTCATTGCAACATCAGTATCTACAACACTACCATTCAAATAAGTTGTTAATTTTCTACCTGTAGGATTATAAGAATAAGCTACGTGATACCAAGTATTAGCATTGATTGTAACATTAGTTAAACTTGCATTAGGACTTAAATAATATGTACCTGCTACTTGTCTTAAAGCAAATAGTCTAAAAGTATTAGCAGATTGATATTGAAGTGTAATTCTAAATGGTGCTTCCGATGATGCTGTTGTGATTCCTGTACCTGTAATGTGCATATTGGTACTTACACCGCTACTTAGACTTATCCAAGCTGACATAGAAACTTCTGTGTCGGTATTAGGTACAGGATTGCCGATAGATACATAACTACTGCTCCCATTAAACACACCACCTCTATTGATATACCCACCTACTCTTTGTGTGCCACCGTTTCCTGTATAGAGTACAGTGTTAAAGTAGCTTGATGGTAGATTAGTGTCTGCTGCGGCTGCTACAGGATATGATATTAATCTTTTGTTGATTGCCATTAGTCTAAACTTATATCGTACTTAATAACTGCTGCCTTTGTTGTAAGGGCATTGATAGCTGTCTCCTTCGTCTCTACGCTTGTTCTAATTGCTGCCCTGTCTGTTGTTACGTCAGAAGGGATAGCCTTTGTAGAGTCCTCTGCATTTCTTACAATGTACCAGTCAGTCTCAGACAGCTTAGAGTTTGCGTTTGCTTTTAGGTTAGCTATTTTTTGTTGTTTAAGTTCCGATACAGTTTGAGAGAATGTCTTGTTGCTTTTTGTATAAGTGAACTGCGTATTAGCAGAATCCCAGAAGATATCACTTAAATCGTGTACTCTGGAATCATACCCATCTGGCAATACAACATCAAATAGCCCGTGCGCTTTTAGCTGTGCGTCTGATAATGCAGGTGCATTTAGGACAGTCCCACTAGATGAGTAAAGTGTTTTGGGTACACCATTGTAAACTGTAATTGTTCCGTTCTTGTTTATTGCTTTTGTTCCCATAATTACGATGCTTCTTGACTAATTGTTGCCCATTGTTCTGTTGAGCCGTTGGTTGATACTAACTGTATTAGGTTACTTACTGTACCATCATATGTTCCTGTAATTGTCTTAACTGATGAAGGTAGTGTCAGGGTGTGATTTCCTGTGATAACCAAATCCTTTACCATTCCTGTAGATACGTTGGAGAATGTCAGTGTGGTGGCTGCTGATAGTGTTTTAGTAAACACCTGAGCTGCACTCCAATTTACATCAGTTCCCGACAATGGGTCAACCGTAGTGAACTCATCAGCCATTTTTCCGTATGATACAGCATCATCTGCTAATTGAGTAGTGTCAACGCCTCCATCAGTAATCTGAATGTCATCGGCATTTACTGTAATACCTGTACCAGCCCCTACGTTTAATGTAGCAGCACCTCCACCTTCATTCGTTCCTGTAAGTCCTGATCCTGCATTAACGTCTGTAATATCCGCAGCAACAACAAAATCTAAAGTACCGTCACTATCATCGTAAGTAACTGTAATGTTTGTTTCGGTATTGCCAGTGACCATTCCACCAACTGTGTCTTGGATTTTCTCTACAATATGAGACTCAAAATTAGTTTCGGTTACTGCCTCGGTATCTGTTAGATTGTCAGAGTCAGTATCACCATAAATCTCAGCAAAGTTCTTGCGGATTCTTCTAAACGCTTCTCTTAGCGTTATACCATCTCCTTCGTTATCGGCCGTACCGATTGATATGTTCTTCTGTCCAGTTGCCATTATAAGTTAATTAATTATTCATACAAGGTGGTTCTGAATCTATATCAATAGATAACTGGTTGGCGTCGTCGCCCCACCAACTACTACAATATATGACCGCCCAATTTATTGTGTTTGCCATTATCCAAATACATTATCAGTGAGATACCTAACAGAGTCCGTAAATATTCTAATACTACTCGTTATTGCTTTCAGTATTAAATTACTGTAGGCCTTTCCCCAGCCTATAGAATCGTCTACTTCTCCAAAGTGAGTACTCTCATATACTTTTCCGAAACTCATTCTTTTTCTTTTTTAAGTAACTACTGAGTTTTAATTCGTTCTTTTTCTTAGGCTTATACTTGCCTCTCTTATCTATAGATTCCACCCCTGGTACGTGCTGTCTTTATCAGGATAGATATCCTCATTATTGTTGCTGTAATATTCAGGAAACTTACTGGAGGCATTAAAGCTCATATATTCAATAAATCTCCTTGTGTAATACTCAGCATAATCTCTTTCCTTAGCTATTAGCTGATCTATCTCTACCTTGTTTGCATTCTGACTACTATCGCTAGAATGACGATATACTCCACCGTTTGCAATTGTGTAGGCCGCAAAGGGCAGGTACTCGGTCATAGCGTAATGAATTAACATAGGCTGCACATAGTCCGTGACTAAGGACAGATAGTCTCCAGCTAAGGTTCCTGCTATAATGTCGGTGGATATCTTATCGTACAAATCGGTACCCAAGTAATTTCTTACGTGCATTTCCTGAGCAAGTTTTATAAATTGGATGAACTTGTCGGTGTCCACGCTTCCGCTTAATGCAGTGTTCTTTACAAGGTCTTGTCTCTTTATGAATAGTGCAGTCGCCATTATTCTTCTGTTTCAGGTTGTTGTTCTTCTTCTTTTCGTTTAGCTCCAGTTTCTTTTTCAATCTCTTCTTCGTTTACAGCGTTAGTTAGGTCAGTGAATTCTAGTGGTTGGAGTGTTTTAAAGTAGATATCTAAATCGATACCATTGAACTCAAGCACCCTTTCCAGTTCGTCGAGTATGGTGACCTGCATTGGCCTAATGACGGTGTTGTCCATAAGGATGGATGCCGTTTGCAATTCATCAGCATTATTTCCGAGGCCGGTCATATCTTTTATACCTACCAACATAGGAGATATAATTCTATGGCTAACCATAACCTTCTTCATTGCCTCATCAGAAAGAAATTGGTACTGTTGGTGTGCGTCTGTTAATTGAACTGGCTCTACAGTTGCGGCCAACTCCTTACTGTCATTAAACGCTAGTATAAACTTACCTGCGTTGGATGATCCGCTAAACTTTTCGTAGATGGCCCTTTCTATTTCATCCCTTTGTTCAGGATCAGGAGTACCGTTGTTGAAGTTAATTAACATAGATGGAGCTAGTCCATTCTGTATGTTGTTTATGTGGTAGTTTCCTATCTCCTCCTCAAGCTCTGCATACTGTAAACCTCCCTGATAGTCCACCGGAGAGTAGTAGTAGAATCCAGCTCTGTAGGGCCGTATATAAAGTATCTCCATACCTTCTCTACTCGTTCCAAACGCAGGAATACGTTTTGGCTTACTGCTTGGTTTTATGTCATTCCAGTCAGAGGCATAGAAGTAACCTTGGACCATATTATCTTTTGCTTTCTCGGCCCTTAGGGTTTCTACAGGAATATGTTTTGCCATCACAATCTTAGTGTGGTCTTTGCTGTAGATTATCTGTAGAGCAGCCTGGCCCATCATTTTATAATCGTAGCAAACTTTTTTCATACAGTCCTTAGAGAATATTTGTCTCATTTCTTCAAACTCTTCAGGCTTTTTTTCGCTATCCGTGGCATCTAAACCACGCCCATATATCATTTCAGATATGCCGTTGACGGCTGCGTTATTTGTAGGGGAACCGTTATACCTATCTATGAGATACTTAAAATAGTTATTATCTTCACCGTACTCAACCCATTCATATCTCGTTGACTCTGAAACTTCAGGTGCGGTGTAAGACGATAGGTTTACTACGTGGATTAGGTTGTCTTTCATAATACTATAAATTCATTATCGTGGTCCTGGTTAGAGGTGTACTCGCCTTGGTTAATAAAGTACTTATCTAGTGCTGTTTGATCAGTGCAGAAGATAAGGCCTCTATAAATCTCTGTAGAGCCATCCTTTACTCTAAAGGCATACTGGCTACCTTCAACAAGAGAAAAGCTCCCTGTGAGTACCATATAGTCTCCATCGGTTGTCTTAGATACAGATACCGTAGTATCTTTTCTTTTAGATTTATCTGTAAGGGTAAGGGTAGGACTTGATGCGTCCGATCTTGGTATAATTTTAAGAGACTGATTGCTTGCTGTTGTTGTTAAGATGTGCATATACAAATAACTAAAGCGATACCATTTGTTACATAAAGATAATAAAAAAGGGGCACAAGGCCCCCTTTAATATTACTATAAGTACGCTTATGAATTTGTACCTTCTGTGATGGTTATTGTTCCGGATAATCCAGTGTAATCCGCAACACTGAATGGGAAGTCAACATCAACAGTATCTGAAGTCATAAATGCAGCTGGCAGCGTTTCCTGTGCAGTTAGAGTAAGCGTGTAGCCACTCAAGTCGCCCATAGCGGCACCAGTTGAAATTGTACCTCCTGTAACGTCAGCTCCGTGCTCAAGGCCCATCATCATTACATTGCCGTTGTAGTCTTCTATAGCAATGTGAGGACGTCCATAAGCTAATAGCTTAAGTTCTTTGTTGTCTTCTTTAGTTAATTTTTTTAAGGTAAGGTTCAATGTTTGCTCGAAGAATGTTGTGCCATTCTCTCTTGAAGCATTGACAGCTTGCTCGAAGCTACTATTACCTTTTACTTCATATTTGAAAGCCGTAAGGTTGTTGGATGAGTCTCCAGTCAAGTTTGTAATTTCATCGTTAGAACCTTTTGTAACAGTTCCTAAATCACCGAAATCTACAAAGTAGACATTCTTAATTCCACCAACTACGTCTTTACAGGGTTCTTTTCTACCAAGTGTTAATGTGCAAGCCATAGTTCTGTAAATTATAGGGGGCTGTTACACCCCCTGTTAATATTATTTATTAGTTAGCAGAGTTGGTGATTCCGTAAGTAACGATGTCTTCAATAACACCATACTGAACACCAGCAGTAAAACGCATAATAATTCTAGCGTTTTGGCTACCGTCTAGGTCAGCCATATCCAATACTTTTACTTCGTTGTGGTCAGCTAATAGTCCAGTTCCAAAGAATAGGTTAGACTTCTCAGCAGCTACAGCAGTATTGTCAGCTAATCCAGGAGCTCTAAATACTTTGATACCGTCGAACATTTCGATATTGATATCTTGGTTAGGTCCTAAATCTCTAACACCAGCAGCACCTACGTTGCTAGCAAATCCTCCGAGGGCTCTTTTGTAGGCCTGGAAAATGTTGGTAGACACATAAATGTGTAGGTCTTCTTTGTACAATACGGCAGAAGGAATAGCGTCAGCAATGCTCCCTAATTGAGCGATTACGTTTGAAGATGTTACTGTAGTACCTGCAACTTCTTGTGCAGCAGGCAGTGCAGCGTCAACAGCGATTTTTGTTGTTAACCCATCAAACTCACCGTTGTTAGAGGTGTCCCCTCTCCAAATGCTAGTTTCTGTTTTCTCTGCTACTTTAGAGGCTACGTGGCCAATCAAAAAGTCAGCAAATTTTGGTGGTACATTATGATAAGCAGAGTATCCCATTTGGATTGCTTCCCAGTCAGATACAAAATCTTTCTTACAGATTTGTAGGTTAACTTGTTGCTCCTCTGGTTGTAGGATACGCTCAGTTAATGTCAATGTAGAAGTTGCATCAAAGTCACAAGTAGCATCTTTAACGATATCGTTAGTAGCTAATTTCTTGATTACTTCTTTGAACTTTACATTTGGTTTTACAGTAATACCACCAGCAGCGATGGTACGACCCTCTAGCAGGGCAGCAGCGATATAATCACCAGCAAACTCCCCAGCGTAGGTTGTTGTAATTGAAGTAGTAGTTGCCATTTTTTGTTATTTATTTGTTTCCAATTCGATTCATTACTCTGTCAAAAGTAGTTTGCTGTCGGTCTGATCCGTACATAAATACTTTCTTTTCTTTTGTATCAATAGTAGGGTTGTGAGAGATAGGTTCTGCCGCAGGTTCTGCTGATAGCTTTTCAATTTCTTCAGCCATCATTTCTTTTTCTTTCTTGTAGGCTCCCATTTCCTCGTCAACTCTCTTCTTGAGTTCTTCCATCATAGATACAACTTTAGCCATATCTTCTTTGTACTGTGATACTTTTACAAACTCTCCCTCAGAATCTTCTGATTCCTCTTCTAGCTGATCTTCTTGAGGCTCTAATTCTTCTTCTTCAAGTTCAACTTTTTCCTCAGTAGCTTCTTCTGCTACTGGCTCTTCAACGGTAGGCTCTGTTACCTCTTCCTGGAGCTCAACAGGTTCTACAACCTCTTGTTCTTCAGCAACGATACCTTGAGCCTCTTCGTCTTCCTTTGTCAGTAATGACAACTTCGCAAAGATGTCATTCAATAATTTAGTAGATTTTGGACTCTCCATTGTGTGTATTATTTTAAGTAATTAACAAAATTTATTATAGGTGTTTCATTTTCACGCCTTCTTCTGAATGATAAACCACTCTGTTCCATTACCCCACAACTTAATACCTTCATAAGCCCTGTTTAAATCAGTAGCACTATTTGAACCATCTATGGTTTGTGAACCAACTGGTGTAAGATTGGCGTGTGTTGCATTAGTGAAAGTTCCATCAGTAATTATCCGTTTTGCTCTATTTAGGTTTTTACTAGCTGTTACATCAGGTAAAGTAAGTGTAGCAGTTCCGTTACCTCCACTCCAAGTCAAAACAATAAGTTCTGCTTCATCGTATACAGTCGCACCTAAATCATAAGTATTACCATCACTTACAGTAAGTGTAGTAGGTTCTAAATGGTTTACAATATAACGCTGTACTTCTCCTAGTGATGTTTTCTTTGTTGAACCGCTTTGTACTATTGGTAAATCTTCTGCTCCTGTAATGTTTGCAGCGGTTACTGCGGTTAATTCGCTTATTTTCTTATCTGCCATTATTGAAATAATTTACTGTTATCTTCTTGTATGAATTTCTCTCCTTCTTCCGTATATAGAAAAAAGAAACTTCTTGTTATGTTTCCTATCCCTTGTCCCTCAAGTGAGCCATCGCAACACTTGCTACTGTATGTTTTACCGTCCGCACAAAGGCACCCCCTTCTTCCTCCCTTTGGAGATGTTCTGCTAGGTGTGTATTTTCTTCTTTTTCGTATCATTACTTAGGGGATTTAGGATGTTTGCTTGGTAGTAGGTCGTAGTCCGTGGTGTATTTTGGATTCTGTGGTCTGCCGTTTCTTACCAAATATAAATATGCATTGACCCGAGCAAATGCCCACTGTGAAGCACTTCTGACTTTGGGAGAATGACTTGTGTTAAAAGCACCAAGACCACGCTGGTAAACACTAGCCAACTGGCCAACAGTAACACCATATCCAAGCTTTTGCTTATACTTCTTATTAAATTCATCTGCCTTCTTCTTTAGTGTTGCTCTATCTTTAGCTGAAACTTTAGCCCCAGTCTTACCTTTTGCATTTCCTTTTGCTGTTCCTTTACCTTTAGGGTTGGGGTTAGGAGTGTCTGAGGCAGGAGCCTTTGGTGACTTCTTAACACCCCCCTTTGGGCCAACCTCAGCAAGGCTATGTTCCTTACAAGGCATATACCAGGTCTCACCTTCATACTTGTGAGTGTGGTGTCCTTCACAACCAATATCCTTGGCCGCACGCTCGGCCTCCTCTACCGTAGAGTAAGCAGCCCTTCCGTCAATCATTACAGAGGACATCTTTATCTCTCCTAGTTCTTTTAACTTGCCCCTTGCCCATCTTAATGCTGCCTTACCACCCCAGGCATCATACATTAGCTTGCCGCACCCATCAGAGTAACTTTTGGATACCTCTAGGTCTTTAGCGTGGCGTGACAAGAAGCTGTACATTCTCTTTATCGTGGAGACAGTAAGGTTAGATTTCGATGCGATTTGTGAGGCTCTTCTTTTCCCTACGGCAGTACCGCAAGAGCCCCATCCATTCTTATCAACGTACTCAAGAACTCGTTTAGCGTTGTTTACTGCTCCCTGAGGGTAGTCATTATACGTAGCTAAATCTACTCGCTTAGATTCAAGGAAGTCCCTGATCTCAAGTAGTATTTCAGTGGCCTCGCTTTCAGAGATCATTTCCGACATATTAATCTTGTCCGTGAAATACCCCTCAATGGAGAAACCTTTAACGAGGCCAGTTTTTACATATTTTTCCCATACTTCGTCGTTGTTGACTTTCATAGAAACCATCCAAGTACCTACAGGTAAATCGAATTCATACTTTCTACTTTTGTCGTGGACACTGTCTTCAACTATCCAAGACTCAACGACTGTAAGTCCGTGAAGTGACGCTTCGTGTTCTAGGGTTGATTTATTCTGGTTGCCTCTCGATAAGAACAGTTCAGATGCTTTTCTAACAGTATCCTCTGAGAAGTATATGTAGTACTCCCCATCCTCATCCTCACGGTATATGTTCTTGTTAGGAATAAGAGCAGGACCCATAAGTATGCGTTTCTCTTTATCTACCTCTGCTAGGGTAACCTTAGGCTGCTCCTTTAGCGTAATAAAGTTCTCCTGTATTGCAGGCCTGTCTACAATACTTATGGCCTCTATTCCGGATAGAAGTGCTTCCTCATCGATTAGTAATTCTATTATTTTCATATCTAATATATTATCCAAATACTGTTGCGTCTGTTTCTAATGCTCTTACCGTGTTTAGTCCTTTGTCTATATCATTAAAGCTAAACGATATCTCTTGCTTATCGCTTGCTTCGCTTACAGCTGTAGCTAACTGGTTTACTGGTGAGGCACCCACTACGTTAAACGCAGGAGCCTGTACCTCAACTCCACCACCAGCACCGCCACCGCCTCCTTTAGGCTGAGAAAAACTGCTTATAGTTGTTGCTAGTATGTTTGCAATTCCTATAGCTGCTCCAACCTTAACCCTTGATATATCTTTAAGCATTGCTGCTGTAGATGCCGGCTTTGCAGGGTTGGGAATTCCAGGAGTTAAAAACGGAGGTATTGCTGCGTTATTTGCCAAGGATGTTGCTATAGCTGCCTGAGAATTTACAACAATGTCCGCGATAGCAGAACCTTTTTCCACGATAAGTGCGGCCTTAGATAGGGCCTCATTCTCTCCAGCTATTGTGCCTAGTAGCTGAGATATACCTTGAGCAAACCCAACGTACTCCATTTCAATTCGCTTTCTCTGTTCGATTCTGTCTAGTTGGCGTTTGTTTATTATTTCCCTTTCCAGGTCCTCGAGCCTTATCAATTCTAAGAGTGATTGCTTTCTTTCCTGTTCTGTTCTTGTTGTATCAGCAGCGGCAAAGCGAGTAGTTTCAATGTCAGTATTGATTTGATTGAGCCTAGCTTGATAATAAAGTTCATCAACACCACTGGCCTGATCAAGTCTATCAATCCTAGCGTTTTCTATATTTCTCTCTATAGAGGCTAGCTGTCGTGCTTCTTTGTCTTTTAGAAGTATTCTTTTTGTAACAAAAGCATTATCTATTGAATCTAACAATTCAAGGTGCTCAATCTTAGCGTTAGCCATAGACTCATTAAATTCTGCTTCAGCATCCTTGATAAGTTCATTAGCATTTTCACGTCCTTTTACCTGCTCCTTAAACTCTTCTAACCTGAGTGCCTGTCTTTCTCTAAATACGTCAAGCCTTCTATCAGCGTCTTCTTTTGCAAATCTTTCTTCTATGTCAAGTCTTTCCTGAGCATTAGTGGCATTTATTAGTTCGGCCTGTCTATTGAAATTCAGTATTGTCTTAGATAAGTCAAGAAGTTGTTGCTTAAATCTTTTTATTCTTCTTTCGCCTTTATCCTTGTCTTTGTCTTCCCCAAAAGTAACTACCTTTAGAAGCTCTTCGTATAGTTTATCTATTACTATCTGAGTCTTAGATAATTCTTTTTGCCTGTCTTTTTCACCCTTAACCAATCCTTCTGTAGTGGCATTATTTAAATCACCAAAGTTTCTGACTAATAAAAATATAGATTCAAAAACATCTATATTTTCAGCTACAGAAGTATTTTGTATTTTAAGCAACTCTACAGTTTCCTGTTCTATGGCTTTTACTAGTGCTTGTGTTTGGGCCTGAACCTTAAGAAGTTCTATCTTTTGTTGTATTTTTGCATTTGATTCTTCTGTTATCTTGCCATTTTCATCAAGAATAACATTCAATTCCTCATTATCTTTTTTTATTTCTTTTAGGACCTGTGTGCGTTGAACATCGTTAAGACGCTTGTCTTCAAGTAATCTTGTTAGTGTTGTCAACTTACCTATCTGAGCACCATAAACGTCAGTGGCCTCGCTAAGTGCTTTCCTTAACTTTTTAACAGCCTCTGTGGCTCCAAATAAAGAACTTATAAAATCTTGTACCCTTTTAGACTGGAGAGCAGCTATGAATAACTGGACAGCTAACAACACACCTCCAGTACCCATTAATGACTTTCCTAATTCCTTTAAGGAGTTTCCTACACTGTCAGTAGTATTTATAAGGCTACCAAACAAAGAAACTAACTGAGAAAGGTTGTTTGCAACAGCTGTAAATCCAAAACTCAAGTCGGATGCCAATCTACCAGATTCAAGCAAGATGGCGTTTTGTAGGCCAGCCTGTGTCCTGAATTGCTTCATCTGCTTTAAGGTTCTTCCTTTAGCATCTGCTAAACCTAATTCAGATTTTGCTGCGGCAGTATTTATATCACGCTGTATCTTTATACGCTGATTTACTATTTCTAAATCAACAGCCTCCTGCTTTTGTAATTTTGCCAACCTTCTTTTAGCTGCGGCTAATTCATCAGTTGACTTTTTAGTATTCTTAAGTTGTTGCTGTGCTTCTCCTGAAGAGACATTAATCCTAATTACTATTTCCTCGGCCATATCTGTTTCGTTTTACTGATTCTCTTACACCTTTTAGATTACTAACTAGGGCATACTTACCTTTAGCGATATCTATCTCTTTCGAGTGGCCGTACCAACCGTCTGCATTAAGCAGTTCAATTATTGTCTTTATCATTCTACTATTTCTTCTGGTGCAAGGTTTATGAGTTCTAGCTTAGTCTTACCATTGACTAAGTTTGTTGTAATAGAATTAATCCGATAGATAACATCTTGTATCTTTAACTGATCGTTTAACTTTAAGGTAGAAAGAACTCTTCCCGGTAGGAAAGCATTAAAGTTGAATATACGCTTATCCTTGTTAAACACACTTTGTATGTAACTCCTATAGAAATTAAGGAACAAAGACTTTGTGTCTTCTGTTGCAGGGGCAAAAGTAAACTCATCTACTTCTGCGTCAAAGGTTAAATGAAAGTCTGCCGACTCTGCAAAGAATCCTTCAGAATCTACCGCGATTAGCTCATTAGTGTTTGATGGGCGATAGTAAGTGTCTAAAACCTGGGCAAGACTCCCAGCCCCATTGATAAAATTAAGATTAGTGGCACCAGTTACCTTTATGCCATAGAATAGTAATGGCTTTATGTTTTTAGATTGGTAGTCCCCTTTAGGTGGGGTTATTACGTTGTTGCTGCTATTTAACACTGCATCTGTTGCCTGGAAGTCACCTCCAGCAGCGTAGCCCCACTGAATGTCTGTGGTAGAGTCGTCGCTTAAGTCTCTGATGTGCTCGTACTTTAACATCTCAAACGGAACCTTTATCTCATAGTTATCACCAAAGAACACTTCTTCATCTATCTTGAACTCCTCCCTCAGTAAGTACCTAGCATCACCAAACTGCTCGGCAAATGTTTCTTTGTGGTTTTCCCTTAGCAGTGTGCCTGAGTCTTCATATTTAAAATGAATCTCAGAAAAGGGTAGCGAGGTGTTCACCTTGTGCTCTTGGATATCTATGTAGTCGGTTATGTCTATTATGCCTCCAGATTGATTATTTACAGCGTCGCTATAGAAATCATCAAGTGTTACTATCTTGATCACGTTTGGCTCTCCTTGTGAATCTACACCGTACTCTGTATCGGTTTCGTCGTCAATGACGAAGGCCGTTAAGTTGAACATCTTCATAAGGCCATCGAGGAAGTCCATAATCTTAATATCCGGCATATTAGACTGTATGGTTACGGTGGAGCTATCCGTGTCAACGCTGTCAGTAAATACCGACCTTAATGTTTCAAGTGGCTTTTCTTCCCTGGCCTCGAAAAGTATTCCTGTGCCAGTCATTGCACTCTTTGACTGTAGCTCAAAAAAGTATCTTTTGTCTTTGTTGTGGCCAGAAAAGCGAGAACCTGTCAACTTAAACTTTTTGGCACCGGTTCCCTCTAAGACAGCCACAGATGCTGATGGGTTATCCTCGTCCCTTATGAATAACCTATAGGGAACATTAACATAGAGTGATGTTGGATTGACCGATACTCTAAAATTGATGTTGGTTCCAGCGGTTCTAAATTCGTCGGTGAAGTCAGAGCTTATTGTTATGAATTTGCCTGACGCGGAAATAAAGTCAAAGTCATCGTCTATACCAGGAAATAAATTTATGTTATCATATATGGCTGAGAAGAAGTAATTATTTCCATCAACCCTCCCTATCATATTACCTGCATTATTACTAATCCATAGGTAAAGGTTAGATATAGCACTATTGAATCGAGAGAAGAAGTCCTTAGTCCCAGGAATGTCTGAAGCTATTAGCTTTATGTCATACTTAGATTCAATGGCTTTTATAATATAATACACCTTTATGGCTGGCTTCAAGTCCTCCTCGCTAACGCCCCTTAATGTTTCTGGAAACCCATACAGGTTACCGCTAAAGTTTGTTGCATCATTATTAACAAGGCTTGAATCATAAAATAACCTTTTCTTTGATGTTATAAGTGGATATATCAACGACTCAGTATCTCCAGATACAACTAGACCAGGTCCGTCTGTATTAGGTGTAAATCCATCTCCTTTAAATATGTTTTTTATTACCGTGTTGCTGAAGGTGTGGTCAAAGTCTGTTAGGTCGAGGTCGGCCAATGTATCATCTCCTATCTGATCCGATAGCTTTATTGTATTGCCAAAGAAACTAATCTCGTAACTATAAGGGACATTGTTCTTCATATTTACAGTCTTGAGGAATATCCTGCCACGCTTATATAGCTGGTAGTTAAGATATATCTCCCCCGGCTGTTTTATCCTAGCATCAAACCCATTATCTATGTGGAAGTTATAGAAGTGCTTAAATATCTTGTTGTTGGTTGCTGAGGCAGGTAATAGAAATGGTTTACTGTAGTCCGTAAAAACCTTGCCAATGTCTTTGGCATCCTGGATGACTCTCTTTACCTCAACGGCCTCCTCCTCAAAGAGGTCTACTCGAGTTCCCTGTATGTACAACTGAACCTTGTTCATTATCTAATATCCTGAATAAAGTTATGGGAAAGCTCAAAACCTAACGTGAAATTAAGTAGCTTCTCATTCACCTCCTGCTGCTCAGTGAAACTTAGCGAGGTTGGTTTGGCTGGGGTTGGTTCTGTAAAGCCAAACTGGTTAGGTTGGTGTACCCAACAGAATTCAGTGTTTAGTAGTTGTTTTATTACTTCGTTGTGATCCTCTGACACAAATCCAGTGTTCATTGTGAGTGTCTTCTTGGCCCTAGAACTTAGAAGCATTGTAGGGTTGTCGTAGGTATTAAAGTTTGTCCCTGTCGCTAGGTGTTGAATTGTTGTCTTTCTGTGTTCGTCCCTCTCTACGCTCATACCTCTGTCGGAACGCTTAAAGAACCAAAGGTCTTGAATAACACCAAACTTATTAAGGAATGACACCTTGAGTGGGTCATACTTACATTCTTCTATTTCTCTTATTTCTCTCGAGAAACTTGTTCCATCTTTCTTGGTAACAACAATCTCGTCGACACTGTCAAGCACAACAACATCCTTACTGGTAAATCCATCACTATCGTCACCTCGTACGGCCGTGGTTGTTGTGTCGTATATGTCTCCAGCGTTATCTGTTCTTAGTGTTGTATTGTCTGTACGTATAAACTTTACATTACCGCCGTACTTAAATGTAGACACTACGGCATTATTCTTTTTATAGTCTACCTGGAATACTCCATTCTCTGCCACGTAAAAAGGAACGTACAGTTGTTCTCCTTTTAAGTGATATATTACATTGTTACTTATAAGGAAGTTGGTGGATAGGGTGGGGTTTGTGTTAAGGTTTGTCTCTGCGTTGGTGTCAAACAATTCTCCATACCCACGGAAGGCAATGTACCTTCTAGTTAGTGGGCTCCCATCCGTTGATGTTATCGTGTTGTCTTGGTCGTCCTCAAAGGTCCTGGTTAGTTCTGTCTGTACCCAGGCCGTTTGTATTATCTTGTCATAGTTCCCAGTGAAAGATATATCTATGTAGTCCCTTACTAGTTCTGATATCTCAAAGACAATCGTAGGCTCTGAGGTTATCCTTGTCTTGGTAAGGGTATACTTAGGGTCGCCCTTGTTCTCTTGGCTTCCTGTGTAGATATATAAATCTAACTTGGCTGATTTTAATTTTAGGGCCATACTACGTTATTGGTATAAAATATTCTTGTCCATTTTGAATAAAGCTCTTACCTTCAACGAAAACCCTGTTGTCAAAGAAGCTGTTCCCTGTTGTACTGTTCTCGGTCCAGGTAAAGGTCATATCAACACTCCCTCCACTTATGCTTGGTATAAGAAGGTGTTGGAATATAGAGTCAGGAGCATCAGGTGATTTAAAGAATCCAAACTGATCTACTTCGTCTAACTGTAGGTATCTGTCGTCTGTCCCATCGTTAAATATTCCTGCCCTTACCGCTCTAAACCTTGATGTGCTTAAGTACGGAGAACCTTTTAGTTTGAATGTTATAGAATTAAATCCCTCTTGGATGTACTGAGCTCTGTCTATAAAAAGTGCAGGATCGCGGTCGCTGTTCTGCCAAGTAAACTTACCACTGTTTATTGTGGGGCGTGTCGCCGCATCAGCTATAACGATTGCTTGTTCTGCAACACCACCACCAAAATTTATAGATTGTCCGTTTATAATCAATTCATTACAAGTAAATGTTAGAGGCACTAAGAACGCTGGTATGTTTATAAGGTCTGCCGTCACTGCTGTTGCTGAGGGTTTGTCTGGACAGACGAATGAAAGTGCGTAGTCGTCATTCTTTAAGGGAGCCGTTACGGTTACCCTTACCGTTTCTGGTGTTGCTGTTGTTTTAAATATCTGTATTGATCCACTGGTTCCTCCTGAGGTCAGCGTCATATCGCTAGCGGCAATGCCTGCGTCAAGTAGTGCCTGCTGGTAATTAGAGTCACCAACGAAGTCACCGTTTTCAACATCTATAGTAGTACTATCCCAGGTCGCAGATATTTTAACCGGAACGTTTACGTCGTATCCAATTTGTATGTTACCTGTTCTGTTTTCTGTTTGTATATCAAAGTGTCTAAC
>CENR01028659.1_pt1 | contig 16089 bp, 17 predicted proteins | sample 530181 | NCBI WGS metagenome assembly CENR01 (sample SAMEA2619677, study PRJEB7988) | marine metagenome | biome: marine biome (ENVO:00000447); feature: surface water layer (ENVO:00002042); material: "saline water (ENVO:00002010), including plankton (ENVO:xxxxxxxx)" | depth 5 m | reverse complement strand
CGGATTATGACGGCGAGCGTCCGGTTCGCGTCACGGTAGGCGGTATCGCCAAAGATGGCCCGGAAGACCGGGGACTGTCAGAACGTTGTCTGCTGGGTTTTAACTCGGTACCTCCGTTCACCCCCAGTATGTACAACAACAATGTGCAGTTGTTCCAGAACAAAGATTACGCAGTTATCTACAATGAGATGATCCACGAGTCGCGAATTGTCCGTTTACATGACAAAGAGCATATCCCCGACGATATCCGGCAATGGACGGGTGATTCCATTGGCTGGTACGAAGGCAACAGCCTGGTTGTTGAAACCAAGAATTTCAACAACAAAACACAAACGTTTTATGGCACTGGTACGGCTGGGGAAAGCAAGACCCTGATCGAGAAATTTACCCGTCGCTCTGATGCCGTGGTGGATTATGAGTTTACCGTCATCGATCCGGAAGCTTATCAGGACAAGCTGGTAGGCACCTTCCCGTTGATTGCGACCAATGATCAGATTTTTGAGTATGCCTGTCACGAAGGTAACTACGGTATGTACAACATTCTGCAGGGACAGCGTGTTGAGGATGGAACCTGGGATCGCGAAAATAATCGCGTCATTGGACAGTAACAGTATCACAGCAAGGAAATTGGGATATTCATGAAAACGCAACTAAAAACAATATTGGCAGTGACTGCAACTGCCATCGCTGTGAGTGCCTTGTGGAACGTGAATCAGGGGCCAGCAGAAGCACAACAGAGTCAGGGTGGAAGTGATATACCGCGAACGCCAACCGGTAAACCGGATTTCAATGGTATCTGGCAGGCAATGACCTCCGCTTATTGGGACCTTGAACCGCACGAGGCGCGACATGGTCCTACGCTGGCGCTTGAGGCTGGTGCATTCATGGCAGTGCCTCCGGGCATGGGTGTCGTTGAAGGAGGCGAAATTCCTTATAAGGATGGCATGCGTGCCCGTCAGGTAGAAAACAAGCAAAACTGGCTGGAACGAGATCCGGTCCGCGAATGCAAGTTACCAGGTGTGCCACGTGCCACTTATATGCCTTATCCCTTCCAGATTTTTCAGGCGCCTGATGCCACATTAATAACCTATCAGTTTGCCGGTGCTGACCGTATTGTGCATATGGATGCTGATGTAGAAGCTCAGGTAGATACCTGGATGGGCACCAATAATGGCAGCTGGGATGGTGATACGCTGGTGATCGATGTGACTGGCCAGATTGCTGATACCTGGTTTGACCGTTCGGGTAACTACCACAGTGGTTGGGAAATGCATGTACAGGAACGCTACACAATGATCGATGCCAATACCATCGACTATTCCGCAACGATCAATGATCCGCTCACTTTTGAGCGCCCCTGGACGATTAATATGAAACTGTACCGTCACCAGGATGAAAATATGGAATTGCTTGAATTCAAGTGCGTCGAGTTCGTTGAAGAATTGCGCTATGGCGACTTGCGAGCGCCTGGATCAGAAAGAGGCGATGGCGTAACGCCAATCTTCTGATAGCACACTACGCCAGATGAAAGCCCGGTATTTTCAGGTTCCGACCTGCAAGTGCCGGGCTTTTTTCGTTATCAGTTTTAAATGGCTCTTCAGCGCATGAATTCGCCATGATCCAGGTAGTGAATCACTTGGTCGATGACATCATTATTATTCATCATCAGGGGGTGGGTAGTCGGCATCACGATATGATCATTCATGCCAGCCAATTTGCTGCGTTCGATGGACACCTTGCCATCATCGTCGCCGGGTATCAGTAATGAAAGTATCCAGTTAATACTTTTACTACCTGCAATGATGCCGACATCAAAATTCGCTGGGCCTAACTGCTGGGGAACACTTCCTGTTTCAGTGCCCAGCTCCAGGCCGGCATCGCCGTTGAGCCAGTGAAAGCCAGGAACGTCGCGCAGCTTGTCAACCACCTCGCTGCCCTGGTTAGGTGGACCAAGCATGACGACGCGATGCAAGCCGTCAATGTCATGCACTTGCAGATATTGTCTCACCAGTATGCCGCCGAGAGAGTGAGTCACAAAACTGATTTCGGTGTCTGTAGCGCACTGCTCCAGGGCAGGAGGAATGGCTTTTTCCGTCAGAGTTTCGATGGCAAAATCTCGCGAGGGGTAGCCAAGATTGACAGTGGTATAACCTGCAGTGGTCAATTTCTCGGCCATTTCATTCATTGAGTCGGCTGACCTTGCCAGACCGTGCAGCAAGATCACACAGGATGCGTCTGCCATACGGCAGAACAGAAAAAGGATGAGCATTAGCGTGGCTTTCATGACGCCCAATCTATAATATCTTTGCTCATGATGTCACCTGATACTGCTTAAACCATGATGCCCATTGAGTCACTTAGTCAGTTCGATTTATTAATCCGCATGATGGTACTCGGCCAATTACTGTTGTTAGGTGGTTTGTTGTTGCGCGAGCCGGCATCCTGGCTACGACTTCTGCTGCTTGCCTGTGGTTTGAGTGTAGCTGGCCTTGTGATGTTAACCGCACCCATACCGGATGAGCAGTATGGTTTGCTACGCAATGTTCTGTTGATTCTGACAGACGCCTTTGCCTTCATTTTCTGGCTACTGATCTGCCATCTCTTTGAAGATGATTTCAACCCAGGGAAATGGCCAACACCGGTTAAATGGCTGCTTGGGCTATTCGGATTGGTGTATCTCTATGCATTGGGCATTCAGGCTGGTGGCAGCATTTTACACGATCTCATTCATGCCATTAGTCTGGGCTTGGTTCTTCATGCCGCGTACATTGCCTGGCGCGGCTTCAAAGCAGATTTGCTGGATACACGGCGCCGCGCCAGAGTCATGGTGGTGCTGGGTATTACGCTATACAGCACGATATTAGTGATATTTGAGTTTGCAGACGAGCGTTATCGCAATGCCGCGGTGTTCGGTTTGTTTAATGCGACGTTCTTGTTATTGATTACAACGATTGCAGTGGCTCGTACCTTTCGTTTGCAATATGAGCCTGGCAAACCGGCAGCAGAAATTGCTGCGACAGAGCGGCAGGAAATGGCCAGGCCCCAACCCGGTGATAGTCAGCCAACCCTGGTTCGCCATCAATCAAAATGGTCGCCCGCAGATGCGCGCCTGTCAAAAGCACTGGATTCTTTCATTGCCGAATGTGGATATCACCAGCATGGTTTGACGATTTCAGGACTGGCCAGCCAGTTAAACTGTCCGGAACATCGCTTACGCCGACTTATCAATCAGACCCGCGGTTACCGCAATTTCAACAGCATGTTAAATGACCTGCGAGTGGCAGATGCTCGCGAGCGTCTGGTTGATCCGGCCTATGATGACAAGCCGATACTGAGTATCGCGCTCGATTTAGGTTACGATTCCATCGGCCCTTTTAATCGGGCTTTTAAAGCAAAAACCGAGCAGACACCGAGTGAATTTCGGGGTGATATTCAAAATCGGCGCTAACTTTTCATAATCGGCAAGATCCCTGAACAGTTGCCAGGCAGACTTCAGACAGAGATGAATAAAGGAGAGTTTCTCATGTCTGTTAGAAAGCTTGTTGCAACACTGGGCCTTATGGTCATGTTGACCCTGGTCTACCTGCTGTGGCCGGTGTATGGGTTTATTGGGGAGGACACAGCCTGGATGCGTAAGCCCTGGGCATGGCAAACGGTCCCTGCTGCACAAAACTGTCAGTCTGGAAGTGAGAACACCGCCCTGTCACAGCTGTCTGATCAAGCATGCTCTATGCTGATAACACATCAGGCAAATATCCATGCGCCTTCTCTTTCCGCTGCCATTGCGATTGAAGGTGAGCTGGTCTGGAGTGCTGCGGCCGGGTGGTCAGACCTGGCTTCAGGCGAAAGGGCAACGCCACAAACGCTATACCGCATTGGTTCGACTTCAAAGCCAGTGACAGGGACATTGCTGGCGCGAATGGTGAGCAATAAGAGAGTCGATCTGGATGAGCCAATTGGCAGTTATGATGATGCATTGCCAAACCCCGATTGGGCGCAACTGACATTACGCCAACTGGCATCACATATGGCGGGGATGCCCGAGTACAAAACCAACCAAGACTGGCTCGGTGTGTATCATTCCATTGCATTGCGCAGGCATCATTCAAATGTCAGGCAAGGACTCGAACTGTTTGATGGCAGTCCGTTACGTTACCCGCCAGGCAGCCAGTTTGAATATTCATCATTCGACACCTTGTTGATTGCCTCGATCTTGCAGCGTGCCGGCAGGCAATCTTTTGATGAACTGATACAGCAACAAGTCACCGGACCTTTAGGGTTATCTTCCCCTGTGCCGGATGCGGACGTACCTGAGCGAGCTACGTTCTACCAACTGGATGGCAACCGGGTTCAGCCATGGCGCAGTGTTGATCTCAGCAATAAGCTGCCCGGTGGTGGGTTTATGGCCAGACCGGCAGATCTGGTCATGTTAGGTGCAGCATGGCTGGATAATGACTTCATTCCCAAAGCAACACGAGACACATTTTGGACGCCACAAAGGATCAACAGTGGCGAGATAAACGAGCAATCATATGCCCTCACCTGGCGCTGGCGCGATGAAGGCAGTTTTGCGCACCATGGCGGTGTATCCAAAGGTTCGATGGCCTGGCTGGCCGTTTATCCGCAGCAGTCCCTGGTGATTGCCATGACCATGAATGCAACCTTGCCGGTGTTTACAGATTTTTCATCCTTGCAAACTGAATTAGTGGAGTTATTTTCCAAGGCTAATGAGGTGCAGGCTCAAGTTGTTGAGAACTGACTGAAAAGATCGAGTTTTCTTCAGGGAGCTAATAGCTGTAACAACAGTGTGCGCTGGGTTTTCCATAGCTCACGTAAGTGTGCTTCATCTTTTGCTTCGTATTTCAGCGCTTTGGTTGTGCGCTGAATGTTCTCAGCCAGCGCTGTCATATCAATGCCCGCACGGGTAATGGCAGGTTCATATTCCTGTAACGCTTCCGCAATAAGGTGCTGATAACGCTCTGCTGCGTCCGCTAATTCATGCCGGCAAGCGGTATTAAAGCCACTGATCACATCGTCAGCATCAGGCGAGCTACACAGCAGGGCAAAGTGCTTGCCTGCGATGCTTTCAAAGATGACATCCAGTTTCTGTTCCGCACTGTCGGCAGTAGCAAAGCCATTGATAAGATCAGCGACCGTCTGGTCAGCCAGGTGGCGTGTGGCAGCACGAAGCAACTCTTCTTTATTGGCAAAAGCAGCGTACACAGATTGCCTGGACAGTCCCGCTTCACGGGCGATGTCATTCATTGTCGTACGGGCCATGCCGTATCGAAAAAACAGCTTAAGTGCTGCGGATATAATCTGGACGTCTCGAGTGCTCATTCTTACATCTTTACAAATATTGACATATTGTCAAGACGGCATGCTAATATACTGGATAACAACGTCTTGAAACATCAGATTGTACCACCTTGATCCCCAGCCACGGGAGGCAACATGGCCTATACATTACTCATTAACGGTGAATCTCACGAGCTGGATGTCGATGGCGACATGCCGCTGCTGTGGGCGGTTCGCGATCATCTGAACTATACCGGCAGCAAATTTGGTTGCGGTATGGCCCAGTGCGGTGCCTGTACCATGCAGATTGACGGACAGGCGACACGAACCTGTGTGTTGACGGTAGCAGCTGCTGAGGGCCGAAATATCACGACGATAGAAGGGTTGCAGTCCCCACAAGGCCAGGCCCTTCAGAAAGCCTGGGTAGAATTGCAGGTGCCTCAGTGCGGCTATTGTCAGTCTGGGCAGATCATGTCAGCAACCGCTTTACTCGAGCAGAATCCCAGTCCCAGTGATGCGGACATTGATACAGCCATGTCTGGCAACATTTGCCGGTGCGGGACTTATTCCCGTATCAAGCAGGGCATCAAGCTTGCTGCCAATGCCGTTCGTGACAATGAAGGAGCTGCGTAATGAAAGCGTCCAGATTCCAATCACAGGATAATATCGACACAGGCCGACGTCAGTTTCTCAAGCTGTCTGCGGCGACAGGGGCTGGTCTGACGCTCGGGCTTAACCTCACAACCAGAGCATCAGCACAAGCAGCTGCTTCACCAGCTCTGCAGTTTAACGCCTTTGTGAATATCAGCCCGGACAATACCGTGAATGTTTATATCAAGCACCTGGAAATGGGTCAGGGTGTGTATACCGGTCTGGCCACCTGTGTTGCTGAAGAACTTGATGCAGCCTGGTCCCAGGTCAAATGCGAACATGCACCGGTGGATACCGAAAAGTATGCCAACCTGTTCATGGGTCAGCAGGCCACGGGTGGCAGCACAGCTATCGCCAACAGCTTTACACAGATGCGTCAGGCGGGTGCCACAGCACGCGCCATGCTCGTGGCTGCTGCTGCCCAGCGCTGGGGAGTGTCTGCGTCAGAGATTTCAGTGTCTGAGGGGCAAGTCTCTCATGGCAGCCACCAGGCCAGTTTTGGTGAGTTGGCAGTGGAGGCCGCTGCGCAACATGCACCTGCTCCCGAAGCGGTCAGCCTGAAAGACCCTGCCGACTTCACACTGATTGGCAGAGAAGATCTGGTTAGAAAAGATGAAGGTAAGCAAAACGGAACGGCTGTTTATACCCAGGACGTGCAACTGCCGGGTATGCTGACTGCTGTTGTGGCGCACTCTCCCAGATTTGGTGGTCGCGTCAAAAGTTTTGATGCCAGCAAGGCACTGCAACGCAATGGCGTTGAGCAAGTTTTTGAAATTGAGAACGGTGTTGCTGTGCTGGCGAAGGATTACTGGACTGCCACCAAAGGGCGCGAGCTGCTGGAAATTGAGTGGGATGACAGTGCCGCGGAAACACGTAGCAGTGGCACAATCCTGTCTCAGTACCGGGAGTTGGTAGATGAGCCTGGTATCGTTGCCGAGCGCGAAGGCGATGTCGCCTCACAGCTTAGTCAAAATGACAGTGTTGAAGCCGTGTTTGAGTTCCCTTACCTGGCGCATGCACAAATGGAGCCTATGAACTGTGTTGCCAAAGTGGATGGTCAGCGCGCCGAACTGTGGTATGGCTGTCAGGGAGCCACCAGTGACCAGATGGCGATTGCGCAGTTGCTGGGCGGAAAGATTGAGGATGTCAAAATCCACACGGTATTTGCTGGTGGTGGTTTTGGCCGCCGCGCCAACCCTTTCTCTGACTATGTTCTGGAAGCTGTCAGAGTGGCACGTGGAGCACAGGGCAAACCAGTGAAACTGGTCTGGAGCCGGGAAGATGACATGCAGGCAGGTTTTTACCGCCCGGCATTTGTCCACAAGCTTTCTGCTGCTGTCGATGACCAGGGAATGCCAACAGCATTTCAGGCCCGTCTTGCCGGGCAGTCCATTATGATGGGAACCAATATGGAGTCCATGAGTGTTGTCGACGGAGTTGATAATGCATCCGTGGAGGGCCTTGTTCACCTGCCCTACCAGGTACCGAATCGCCAGGTGGAAGTCCACAATACTCAAGCCGGCGTGCCGGTACAGTGGTGGCGTTCAGTGGGCAATACGCACACCGCTTTCAGTAAAGAGGTTTTTATTGATTCGCTGGCAAGAAAAGCTGGTCAGGATCCGGTTGAGTACCGCCTGTCACTCTTAAAGCATAATCCGCGTGAAACAGCTGTGTTAAAACTGGCAGCAGAAAAAGCGGAATGGGGATCGCGGGAATTGCCTGAAGGCTGGGGGCGTGGCGTTGCGGTTCACACCTCATTTGGCAGTACCGTTGCAGAGATTGTCGATGTTTCTGTTCAAGGAACAGAATTCAAGGTTGAGCGTGTTGTCGCTGCAGTTGACTGTGGCATCGCCGTGAATCCAAACATCATACGCGCCCAGATCGAAGGTGGTATTGCCTATGGCCTTTCCGCAGCCCTGGCCGATGAAGTCACATTAACTGATGGTAATGTGGATCAGACCAACTTCCATAATTATCGAGTACTGCGCATGAACGACATGCCGGAAGTGGAAGTGCATATCCTGCCATCCGGCAACGCACCCAGTGGCGTCGGTGAGCCAGGTACACCACCGGTTGCGCCCGCAGTCGCCAATGCCCTGGCAGCTGCCACCGGCCAAACACTGACCCGCTTACCCTTACGTTTAACCTAAACGAATCGGTTTATAGCCATTCAAAAAACGGCCGCCTGGAGCGGCCGTTTTTTATTTGTCCGGAAGCATCCAAAACACAACAGATACGGCACAAGGTCAGGACATCATAGCTCAGACCGCCCTTCAGCCGAAAACTCGCCTGACGGCTCATACAATTCGGCTGCGTTTTCGGGTGAGAAGCGCTAGGCAAAGCGTGGTCTGACTGGCTGCAACAGGTGGAGAGATAACCTGCCCGTCGCTCCGCAGTGCCCCCTAACCGCTCTGCCTGGCCCTCTCAGCAACAGCCGTACTGCTGTAACTGACAATCGCCCCGATTAACATCAACGATGCACTTAGCGCGAACGTTAAACGGAAGTCCTGCTGCCAGTCTATCAGCAGACCTGCCAATGCAGGGCCAACCAGTTGCCCCAGTGCAAAGAAAACCGTGACAAAACTGACAGCCATGGCCGCATGCTGAGGCTTGACCGTACTGGTCGCAGCAGCCAGCACAGATGTAAACAGTCCGGTCACAGAAAGTCCAACCATCATAAAATGAATCGTGAAAGCCAGTGTCGTCGGCCAAAGCACGGGTATCAGCGTTGCGCACATGGCGACGATCATGCAAAAAGTTAATGCCCTGCCGTGTCCCAGTTTGTCAGCCAGCCAGCCCCAGATGGGACCGGAGAAAATAGAAACAAAACCCATGATTGAGACCAGGCGTCCGGCATAAGCGGCAGGTATATCTGAATCCAGTGCAAAGCTATACATGAACAGTACCTGGACAATATAAGTCAGGCCGACTACGCCATAGACCATTGCCATTCGTACCACATGAGGGTTGCGGTAGGCCGTGGCCAGCCCCTGCTTCATCGTGATGTTTTCTTCATGGCGGGGAGGGTCGCGCAAAAACACCAGCACCAGAACTGTCACAGTTGCTGCAATGCCGGCAAATGTTGCCCAAATCATTCGCCAGGACGATTCATCGCCTGATTGTGTAATCATTGGTATGAATATGCCGGTCAGTAAAATACCGGTACCCACACCGCTGCCGGAAAAACCGATTACCATGCCGCGCCGTTCCGGGTACCAGGCGCCAAGCAATGATACCAGCGGTGTAAACGTGAAGGCGGTACCAAATCCCATCAGCACCATGCAAAGCATCAGCAGGGGGTAAGCAGAAAAAATGCTTAAACCAGTGTAACCAAGCACACCCAGAGAAAGGCCCAGCACGATAGCTTTCTTGCCACCATAACGACCGGCAAAGACACCCGCGTACAACAATAAGCTTAGATAACCCAGTGCGGTCAGCGTCCCCAGGTTAGCGGCCTGGGAGTAGCTCAGACCCAGTGTTTCGCGCATGACCGGCAAGATAAGACCATACGAAAGCCGCCCGAACACCACGGCACTCAAGGTACAGAGCATACTGATGGGAATCAGCAGGTAAATTGGTGGGCGATTAGCGGGTGTTGACATGAATCTGAGCCTTGTGGAAAGCCCGAAATTCTAACACAGATAATGGCCTGGAGGCTTGCGACGCAGCCCTGACATACTGCACTTAATATAGTGGTGCATTAATCAGCGTTATTGTCATTCCAGTCATACTCCATTTGCCTGGCTGTTTTTTGAGCAAGCTCCATGCTGGCCAGTTTGGACACTAGATGCAGGCTCATATCAATACCTGCTGAAATACCGCCAGAAGTGACCAATTTGCCTTGGTCGACCCAACGCTGTGCGGTTAACACTGTCAGAGCCGGATAGGATGCGCGCAAGTCTTCAATATCTTCCCAGTGCGTTGTCACGGTACGCCCAGACAATAGCCCGGCTTCGGCAAGCAGAAACGCACCGGTACATACAGAAGCAACAGACGTTGCGCTTTCAGCCGTACTGGCAACCCATTCGATAATATGGGGTTTCTTTATTTCCCCAGTGTGAACGCCGCCCGATACAATTAAAACGTCAATGGCAGGGTGGTCGCTGATGCTATAGTGAGGTGTGATGAGGAAATTTCCTCGGGCGTGAATCGGTTCTCTGTTTTCTGCGATTAAAAAAACGTTAAACAGATTTTCAGGACAGGATAATCGGCTGGCAGTTGAAAAGACTTCAAATGGACCGGAGAAGTCCAGCACTTCAGCGTTGTCGTAAATGTAAATGCCGATATTCATTTTATACATCCTGTATCAACCAAATAACCAGCCATGAATCAACCGGCCTGGTGATAGTGTAAACACTCCAGCGACCAAAATTACGCCATGAACCTGACTCTCAGCGAGTTAATTAATCAGTCGATGGGTTTGCTGCGCAATGACTTGACCTTGCCGCGATGTGTTTTGTTATCAACCCGGCGTCTCTTCGCTGCACGGGGTGGTCGGGTAGGTCTGCGTACCTTTTTGGGTTTTGTAGCAACTTTTATGAGCTCGACCAGCCGAGCGAGTGCATCAGCGCGGTTTTTCTCCTGGGTGCGGAAATTCTGCGCTTTAATGATGACCACACCCTCTTGCGTGATGCGCTGATCATTCATGGCCAGGAGCTTTTCCTTACACCAGTCGGGCAAAGAGGATGACTGGATATCAAATCTCAGGTGGATAGCTGAGGAGACTTTATTGACATTTTGCCCACCGGAGCCTTGTGCCCGGATGGCAGACAGGTCGATCTCGTCATCTGGAATTGCAATAGTCTCTGAGATAGTCAGCATTGCGATTAATCCTGGTTGAGCCCAAGTTCCTTTTGCTTCTTCTTTGTCAGCCCTAAGGAAACCAGGTAGTGAGATTGTGTCAGGTAATACCTTAACGGTTCGTCATTCATACTGAAGTTATCGTATTTCTGGATCCATTTAAAGCCGCGGGAGGCCAGGTAGGGTGCTGGCCGGTAACCGGGTTCGTCTTTAAGGAAATGATAATTTTGCTCAGAGACTTTAAAGCTATAGGCAGGTTGCCTGGATTTTGACCATCCAGCGATGGCAAATACTTTGCCGCCGATTTTCCAGACATCAGCACCTCCCCACTGAACGACATGGGTCGTTGCAGGTAATGAGGCACAAAATATATTGTACTCATCGCGGGTCATGATAAATATCCTGAGCCTGATTTTGTTTCCTGAATGGATAAACTTCTTGTGTCGTTACTTCCAGCCTTGTCGCCAGGCCTCCTCATTCTGTAACTCTCGCCAATCTATTGAACGATCTCGTTTGGACATAATGGCTTCAATGAGACAGTTAATCACATTTCCATCTTCATCGAATTCGACTTCAGTGATGATGAAGTGTTTTTCTTTGTTGACTGGTTTTACTGCTGTCCATTTACTGTTGAGTAATTTTCTGGGGTTAATTTGATTCACTGACCGTTGACCTCCATTAATTGAGATAATGACTAGAGGCGGCCTTAATGGGAGACATCTGTTTGTGGCTGTGCCTGAAGCATGAGTAAAATATCGGGTTGGCTAATTAACTTCTTGTATTTCGTAGTGACGCTCTACATTATTTGTCAGTTTACCCCAGTGTGAGCTTTTGACGCGTAGTTGATGCGCGTCAAAAGACGCTCTGTCTATGAACTCCTCATAAACATCAAATCTAAGCGGATTGTCTGCATTTTGATTAACTGCGAAAACGAGACAGCCGGGCTCTTCCAGGGTCAGTTTTATATGTTGGTTCAATTCGTTTTTTACAGCCATAAGGTCTGACTCAGTGACCAGAATGAACCCTTTTAGAATCAGCCTTGACATGAGTTATCCTCCAACCGTAGCTCTATGAATTGTCGCTACCGTGGCGGCTGCATTATTCATGGCTTTTTCGTTCCTTGGCATCTTGGCTATCATGAGGAAAATAAACTGCTTTGGCACGTTCATGCCATTGAGGATATTTTTGCATAATACCTTTGAATATATCGGACATCAGCCAGTCGTCCAGCCATTGCGCTAATGGCTGGTATGAGCTTGCATCAAACCACTTTTTGTCGACATGAGCGAACTGCCTTATAAAGGGAAAGATCGCTAAATCGGCCAGTGTTGGACCCTCTCCCATTAAATAACGACTGGTTTCCAGGCGAGCATTGAGCTGGGACAGGAAAATCTCTCCTTTTTCGCGATAATACATTTGGCTTTCTTCATAGCGATCTGAGTACTTATAGCGGTCCAGCGCCCATTTAAAGTCACCATCATTTTGCTCAATTAGATGAAATATATCGTTTTTTAATGCGTCAGGGAGCAATGCTTGCCCCCGCTCTTTATGTTGAGAGAGCGCAAACAGCATGATCTCCAGGCTTTCTTCCAGTACCTCACCGTTAGCAAGTTGCACTACAGGTACTGTCGCTTTGGGGCTGATTTTAATTAACGCACCGGGCTTATCTCGCAGTACCACTTCCCGCAACTCAAAGTAGTGATCAGGTAAACAGTATGCAATAGCCAGGCGAGCCCGCATGGCATAGGGGCAGCGCCTGAAGGAATATAGAATGGCAGACATATTATTCAGGTAAAGTTTTAGCGACTAAAGCCGATACTGAAACATATAGTCATGCAGAGCAATGAATTTTTCGCCCAAACAATAAATTATTGATGGTGGCGGTGGAATAACAGCAATAGACCGAAGAAAGCGTTTGCAGTCCAATCTTGTAGCCAGCTATTTGCCGATTCTCTCACCCCGAGTCCCAGATTCAAGATTTCAATGAGCGAGTGCTATTGCGCTGGCAGGTGATCAAGCAGTTTGATCATTGTATTAATGGAGTTACGTCATGCAAATGTTTCACAACCTGTCTTTTAAGTGGAAAATCAGCATACCCTTGTTGCTGATTGTGTTGATTTTCATTATCAGCTCAACGATGGGTATTACCTCCTCACGTCAGATAGCTGACGATGCAGATAAGGTTGGCAACGTTTTCTTACAGCAAATCGTTCTGCTGCTGGAGGCTGACCGAGATCTTCATCAGGCGTTGATTGCTGAACGTTCTCTTGTCCATGAAGAAGGCGCCAGTACCGAGCAGCGCCAGGTTTATGAAGAAAACAGTGCACAGTTCAAAGAGCGGGTAGACAGCGCGCTTGCGCTTGGCGAACTGGAAAACCTGGACTCTCATCGAAGTGAGTACGGCGCTTTATAATCGCTGGTCTGAGGTCAGTAGTCGCGTCATTACCTTGATGGAAAATGGTCAGATTGAACTGGCGGCCAGACTCAGTCAAACGGACAGCAGTCAGGCCTTTGACGAGCTGCGCAACCTGATAGATGTTATTCAGGGGGAACAGATTGCACAGTCCGACTTCTACACTGCGCAGGCAATGAGTCGCAGCACTGATGCAGTTGTCAGACTGGTGATGGCTACTATCGTAGGTATGATTATTTCTGTTTTGATGGTGGTGTTTGTGCCGCCACTGATCACAAAACCTTTGTTGATCATTCGCAAAAATGTCGAAGGCATTGCTTCAGGCAATGGCGATTTGACGGCGCGAATTGCCGTTAGCAGTAAAGATGAAGTGGGAGACCTGGGTGAAAAGTTTAATCTTTTCCTCGACAAGTTGCATACCATGGTCAGTCAGATCAAAAACTGTGCGCTGCAAGTGTCGGACTCCTCCACAGGTCTGGCCGAAATCTCCAGCATCAATCGCAATGCCCTCAATACACAGAACAAGGCACTCGATACCGTCGTGAGCGCAGTTCATGAAATGTCCAAGGCGATTGGTGAAGTCGCACACAACACCACACTGACAGCAGAAAAAGCCCAAAACGCGCAGGTTCTTAGCAGTAACGGCCTGGACACTGTTAACAAAGCTGTCACTCAGATCCAGGAAGTGTCTGCGCAAGTGGAAGGTGTTTCCGAACTGGTTGCCGGAGTCGAGGCGCAGGTTATCAACGTCACATCAGTGTTGGATGTTATCAAGGGAATCGCGGAACAAACCAACCTGCTCGCCCTGAATGCCGCAATTGAGGCAGCAAGGGCCGGTGAGCAGGGCCGCGGCTTTGCCGTGGTCGCCGACGAAGTGCGGACTCTGGCTAACCGCACACAAGAGTCGACTACCGATATTCAGGCGATGCTGGAAAAACTGCAGTCAGGGGTGTCGAATACTGTGGTTGCGATGCGCACCAGCGCAGGTGCAGCACTGGACTCGGTGAATACCGCCAATGAGGGCGGCAAGGCACTAAGCGAAATTAACGACTCCGTGGTATCAATAGCCGATATGACCGTGCACGTTGCCGCTGCGGTTGAAGAGCAAAGCGTGGTGATCGAAGAGATCAACCAGAACCTGGCCTCGATCAGTGAGCAATCTGTTACAACTTCTGATAGCGCGACGAAAACAGATCAGTCCAGCCAGGATTTGGGCGTGGCGTCCAGCGAACTGATGGCCAACGTAGGCAACTTTAAACTGTGAGTTTGCTCCTTAACCCGGGTGCTGTTCCAGCGTACAAGTAACTTTTGCTGCTAACAGTGATCACCTTATCTACTGGTTGCAGCAAGGCCAACTCCAAAGAACACAAAAACACTACCACTGATCTTGCCCAGGAGCGATATACCTTTTCTGAGGAAAGCCTTCTTTTGGCAAGAGAAGCAAACGTGGCATATGCGGTATGTACTTTGAGAACAAGAATGCCGAATGTTCCAGCCAAAAGGATAAACTGGGAAATGTAACTTTGAAGACTGAGGAACCAGCCCTTTTGATCGGAACATCTTAATACCCAGGTACATAAGGTAAACAGCGCCAATAATTTTGACAACAGTAAAAGCAGCAAGAGAGCTGGCAAGAAGAACATCAATGCTTGTTGCAGAAATAGCAGCTACAAAAATAATGGCCAATGCTACACCGGCATAGATGAGATAGTTATCCATATATTATCCTAGATTGAATATTGCTCTGTTTCATACTTTCGCAGTTAGCCTTTAGGTATGGTATCAGGGCGAATATATGGAAACATGTGTGCCACGTAGTCTGCTTTACCAAGTTCGATCTTCTCGCTGCGTAATATGGCATAAGCGGTCATGAGGTGGAAATAAAATTGGGGCAATGCCCAGTCACGGGCATATTGTTCGGTAGTCAGGTCAAGAATCATTCCGTTCGGAAGTTCATGAGCCAGAGGTTTGTCCGTGTTTGCATCCAGGGCATCGGGGGTGAGGCTATTGAGTAGCGCGACTGTTTCATCAATTCGTGCTTGAGCATCCGCGAGCGAGCCAGGTTGCTCACCGGCATTTCGCCCCTCTTCCAGCAGTTCATTGACAGATGTTGGGAAAGCCTCGCCTTTAAGTCGGAATATGCCTTCCTGGGCCTGTACGCAGGCAAAGCGAATCTGAGTCGAAAGCGGAAACATATCGGGAGCCAGGCGTGCAGATAATAGCGCCTCCGCCTCTGTTTCTGGTAATTGTTCCTGTGCTTTTTTCAGCCAGCCGGAGAGTGTGCCAAGCATTTGTGTATAGGTTGGGACGAGCAGGTTCGTGAGAGTCATGAACTTTCTTCCTTATCAATTGATTGTTTGAGCTGTGAACCAGGCCGATTATTCTCCCGCTCCAAAACTCAATACATAGCACACCCAGTGTGCAATCGCGTGAGCGATTATCCCCGCTTCCAGGCCGTATCGCCAGGAATCGAGAGTCACATTTCAAGCGCCCAGCCCAGGGAACGTGTAGAATGCTCGCCTATGACAGTGACAACCCCGGAAAATCGAGAATTCGATGTGGTGATCATCGGCGCCGGTGCTGCCGGGCTGATGTGTGCGGCGGTGGCAGGTGCGCGCGGTCGACGTGTGTTGTTACTGGACAGTGCCAACAAAGTGGGCAAAAAGATTCTCATGTCGGGTGGCGGTCGCTGTAACTTTACCAACATGCACTCGACGTCGGACAATTTTATTTCCGCCAACCCCCATTTCGCGAAATCGGCCCTCAGCCGCTATACCCCCTGGGATTTTATCGCGCTGGTGGAAAAGCACGGGGTACCCTACCACGAAAAAAAACTGGGCCAATTGTTCTGTGATCGCTCGTCCAAGGATATCGTTCGTTTGTTGCTGGACGAGTGCGATGCGGTGGGTGTTCAGGTGCTCACCCAC
>CENR01073744.1_pt1 | contig 16110 bp, 9 predicted proteins | sample 530181 | NCBI WGS metagenome assembly CENR01 (sample SAMEA2619677, study PRJEB7988) | marine metagenome | biome: marine biome (ENVO:00000447); feature: surface water layer (ENVO:00002042); material: "saline water (ENVO:00002010), including plankton (ENVO:xxxxxxxx)" | depth 5 m | reverse complement strand
TAAACTCCGGCGCATACATACTTTGTATAGTGGTAATACCGTTGCTAAACGTTCCTGCGTTGTTTACGCGTAGGTCGTATTCAAACACATAAATTCCTTTGCGAAGCGTATCAAAAAAGAAATTGGTGCTGGCATCTTTTGTAGCCTGGTAGTAGCCTAATCCGTCCTGCCATTTGTAAGTAGACAATACATCTACGGGTTCCAGTCCTGCAGCGCGCATATCTTTCATATGCACAAAATCCATGTCACGGTTCGCTCGTAACTCTATACGTACGCGCATCAGATCGCCCACTTGTACGTGTGTCCCTGTTCTGATCTCTGAAAGTTCTTCCCCAGTAGCGGTATTCTTTTTTAAGAACAATTTCTTTCTTAACTGCAACGGAGTTTCAGCCTTTGTAATTTTATCAAGATCTTCAAAATACTGCCAGTACAATCCGCCCCAGGCAATGCCTTCGCCTTTTTTCTCCATGGTTACGGTAGCTTGACTTTCAGAAATTTCTGAAGCATTCCAACTGGTTTTAAAATATCCTGTGCCCGCTTCCAGTTGTACGTTGTCTAGCGTAGAAGGATCGATCACTTTGGTACCTACGGCTACCTGTACAGCTTCGGTAACAGAAAGCCAGTCTGTGCCTTGTAACAACAGGGCATATACCGCTTCACTCGTTGCCTTAGTTGTACTCCATTGGTTGGTCTGTTTGTTTTTAAGTAACCAGACTTTTAAATTGTCTATAGTTTCGGTGTCCTTTTCTATTTCAGAAAACACTTCTACCATCAACGCCTGAGTTTCTACAGGAGCCTGGTACCAATACCAGGACGGGGTATTGCTCTTCCAGTACATTCCCAGTTCTTCACTGGTAATGCTGTTTTCTTTCAGCGCCTTGGTGATTTTTGAAGCTGTTGAAGTTTTTCCATTCCGGTGCAATACCAGAGCGATCATTCCTTTTAAATATACATCGCGCGTATTCCAATAGGTTTCCATCTGCCCAAGATAATAGGTGCTTATTTCCTCCACTTCCTTGCTTTTTTTGAATTGCGGAAAGAAACTACGCATATACAAATAGTGTGTTTGCATACGGCTTAAATGATCTTTAGTATAATCTGGCTTCTCCGTGTATTTTGAAAGCTCCTTATACTCCTCTATAAATGCAGCATCCAGGTATGAAATTGCTTTTTCAATCATTTCTTGTTCCTGCACGCTACCCGTAGTCGAAGCGTCTTGAACCTGGTCCCCGAGCGGAGCAGAGGGGCCGATTAACTTGTCTAAATGACCAAATCCGGTCACAATGTGCTGCGTAATATACCTGTTCGCATACCCACCCTTAAACCACGGCCAGGCGCCAGAATTCATCTGGTTTTGCTGTAACTTCATCATGCTTTCCCCTTGCTTGCGTTGCATCAGGTTGAGGTCAAACAACAGCGCAATACGCTTTTTTTGTTCGCTTTCACTTTGAGCGTCCCGTAGCCAGGGTGTTTCCTGTACTAACAACGATTTCAATTCTTCGTTTTTCTCCAGATTACTCAACAGTGCATCGCTGTTACGCCATTGATCAAAAACAGCTTTTATACGCGGATTACTATTCGCTATATGGGATGCCAGGCTATTGGCATAGTAGCGTGCAAAGGTTTGTTCATTACATTCATATGGGAACTCCATCAAATAAGGAAGTGCCTGCACAGCATACCACGCTGGATTGGAGGTAACTTCCAATGTTAGTTTGTGGTGCTTCAACGTTGCTGAAGTATTGTTCTTTAACTTGTTCAGCGTAAATGTCCTGGTCTGGTTGGAGCGCACCCACATAGGCAAGGTTTCGGTTACCAACATTCTATTGCTTAAAACGGGAAGTGTGTTTTGTTCGCCATCGCTGAAGCTCTCTGTTTTGGCGATTACTTTGTACTCCACGGCTTGCACAGTCGACGGAATTTTTAACCGCCACGATACCTGGGTGTTGTTGCTTTTGTCTACCGAAAAGTCTTTCACAGCATTGGTATTTGCCAATGCCACATCAATAGATGCGCCCGTAACAGCATCGCTTAACTGCAATACCGCTTGTCCTGAAAGCATTGTATCACTGAGGTTCGAAATTTTACTGCTAATGACAATTTCGTCCCCTTCCCGTAAAAATCTGGGCGCATTGGGTGCCACCATCAATTCTTTTTGTGTCACGGTTTCAAACGTGGAAACCTGGGAGTCCAGTTCTTTGGTATGCGCCAGGAGTTGCAGTTTCCAACGTGTTAAAGCTTCTGGCGTAGTAAAGTTGAAAGAGATGTTTCCCTCAGCATCTGTTTTTAACTGCGGAAAAAAGAAGGCCGTTTCCTGCAGGTTTTTACGGATTTTTACGGCGGAGAAGTCTGTTGGTGAAACTGAAGTAGAATCTCCTGTGATTTGAACACCAGCAACTTTGCCATTTAATGTCCTCACAACATCTTCTTCAGGAGCACTTTCCACAGTTTCAGCATTTAAAGTGCTCACTGCATATCCCAACGCTTTTTTCTCTCTTGGGATGCCATATCCTGTTACTACTACTTCATCAAGACTTTCACTATCTTCCCAAAGATGAATGTCAATTACATTATTTGTATCAATAGCTATCGATTTTGTTTTAAAGCCAACGTAACTAAAAAGTAGTTCCTCTCCTTTTGCTACTTGAATTTCAAAATTACCATCAAAGTCGGTTTGTGTTCCTCGGTCTGTCCCTTTTACCACCACATTTACTCCAGGCAAAGGCAGCCCCTCTAGATCATAAATAGTACCACGAATGTAACCATCTTTTACTGCCGATGAATAACGCGATTTTACTTGTTCTCGCAATGTGTTTTTATAGTTGTTATACCGCCAAGTTTGTGCTGTAATATTAAACCCAAACCAGTTAAACTGATCAAAATTTTGTTCTCCGCTACTATAATTTCTGTAGGGATATTGCAGGTAGAGAGAGGTGCTCTTAAAGCTATTTCTGGCATTGGGACTTCCCAACGAGCGATACTGCAAAGATGGTCGCGGATTAAATTGCCATAGGTGTGGTGCAAACTGATCCAGGGACATATCGTACATGCTCGCAAGCAATTCTGCCGAAACTTTTTCGCCATTGGGACCTTTAATGGTAAAACTCCAGGTTTCCGGAACGCCGGGCTCCAGTTTGTCTCTAAAGGTTTTGGTTTTAATAGAGAGTTCGGTTTTGGGAGCTGGTACTTTTATAAGTGTAGAACCTCCTTCAAAGCTATTAAAAGCCGTCAAACTATAATGCATGGCAAATCCGCCCACATCTTCAGCCAGCACAGGTATCGAAATAGTTTTTGAATTGTTATCCAACGCAATAATAAACGTCTCTGTAACGTGTTTTTTCTTCTCCACGGAAAGCGTCACGGTAATGGCTGCATTCGATTTTACTGTTGCAAAAACCTTGTCGCCCGCTTCATAAGTTATCTGATCAAAAGAAATTTCAAACAACTGGTTGTCGGCCGGAGTTTCGTCTTTATCACTAAACAATTGCGTATATTCTTTTGAAAGCACTTCCTGGCCAAATTTGTCCGAAGTTTTGGCAACAATAACATAGGCTCCCGAAGCCCATCTTTTAAAATTACCCAGTTCAATTTCATCTATAGTTTCGGTATTCACTGTTTTACTGAGCACCTGCTCGCCCTGTTCCCAGGTTTGGATCTTGTCTTCATTCTTATACGGATCGTGCGGAAAGAGCTTTCTAAATTCTACTTTACTGTACTCCTGATACTCCGGTGCGTTCCATGGGCGCTCACGGAGCACCGTTTCAGGTGCTTTTAATTTGTAGATCGTTACCGTTACTTCGGCAGGCACTTTTTCACCGTTCAGGTTTTTGGTCGAAAGTTTTAGGGTATGGTCTTTTACCTGTTTGTCTAATCGTTCCGGGGCTTGCAAGCCAATGGTGAGCGCGTGATAACCTACGTTTACTATGGTAGTAGTGCTTTGCGTTTCACCATTGATATCGGTTACCGCTGCTGTTACTTCATATTGAAAAACGGGCTGCCCTTCTTTGGCTACCTTAGGGTCCGGGAGGGCTTTAAAATCTATTGTGTATGCGCCCTTGTTATCGGTAGTAGTTTCGCCAAAGGTGATCTCCTGTCCTTCGCCTGTATTTTGAGGTCTTCCCCAGTAGTACCAACGAGGGTATTGCACGTTTCGGGTTACTTTATAGACCACTGTGGCATTGGTAATGTTGCTCCCTGAAAATGAAATTGCTTCTCCTTTAACAGTGATCTCATCATTTAAACGGTAGGTTTCGGTTACAGGTTTAAAATTGGTTTCAAACTTGGGGCGCTTGTATTCTTCTACATTAATGTAAACTTCAGAAGAAAGATTTTTGGTGTCTTCAGATTCAATTTCAAGGTGAAACTGACCTGTTAAGACTCCGTTTGGTAAGACAAATTCACCTGCTACGGTTCCAAATTCGTTGGTTTTAAGTTCTACTTCGGTTACGTCATCATAATTTGCATCATACAAAGTCACAAATACTTTTTGGTTAGGAACCACCTTGGATTCCTTGTTCAAAGTTTCGGCTACAATCCCTTTAAAATAAACGGTTTGTCCGGGTCTGTAAATGCTTCGGTCTGTGAACAAAAAGCTTCTGTAGCGATTTTCATCTCCCTCATGATAACGATTGTAATTGTAATAATTATTGAATTCGGCAGTGTCATCCCCCTTGCGCACCGTCACGGATAGATTGTAATACTGGTTGCCATCTCTGGGTACTTTTATAAAACCTCTCGAGTCACTAATAAAATTTTTGCCATATCTTTTTTGACCATCTTTTACTACACATTGTGCACTGGAAATAGGTTGTCCGTTATTTCGGTTAACTATTTGATAATAGGTGTCATTTTCATCTTGCGTTTTCACAACAGCAAGATTGGTAAACTGCAGATCAGTATGCTCAAAAAGGCGTTTGTTGTCGCTATTACCTGGCGTTGCCATAATCAGATAACGCCCCTGCGGAAAACCCGGAAGCAGGATTTCGGTGCTGTGATTTCGGTAATCGCCTTCGTCTTTTAGTTGCTGTGTCCATTGTTTTTCCAGTTTTAATGCTGAAATAAAATCCCGCTTTTTTTGTTTGTCATAGATCTTCTGAAGCGCCTCACTTTCTTTTGCTGAAATTTTATAGACGGAAAGCTGTACGTTTTTTACATTTTTGTAGGTCACCAGTATTCTACTATCTTGGGCGATAGGCAAATAGGATTCCAGTTGAAGCTGAAGGGATGGCTCGGTGATGCTTTGTTTTAATTTTTCGGCTTGGGAACCTATGTGCGTGTCAGGAAAATCTTTAATGAGTTGCTCACAGATTTCGAGGGCTTCTTTTTTTGCCCAGCGATTTATATCTTTTTCACCCTGTAAATACCCATGACTAAGATTGTCTGTATGATACGCAATGTTATACTCATAAATTGCTTTTGCGTATGGAGCTTTAACCTTAGCCTTACTGTTTTTTAATGTTTGAAGATGAATAGCATCTTTTTGGGGGTCATTTGAATGGTAATAAACAAAGCCTAATCTTTTTACGTCCACCGATGCTAGCGGAATTTCATTTTTAGTATCTGAATGAAATTTTAATAAATTTTGATACAACTGAAGGGCCTTCAATTCCAGAGAGGTACTGTCTTTTGAGGTCAATTTTAAGCGTTGAAACTCCTGAAGATCTCCCAGAAATTTCGGGTCATTTACTTCAAACGCATAGGTAGGTTTTGTAATGGAATTTTCATTATTTGTGTAAAATGATAACGCATTATGTGCCAGAAAATCATACAGCGTAGGTCTTACTGTGTTAGAGCCTTCATAGGTGGTTAGAATAGGTTCGAAGGCTTCAGTAGTAGTGGTTTGTAAAATATTTGAATTCTCTAACGATGCTTCGTAATACGAGGAAATTTCAGCAAACAGAGTCTCTAAATCCCATGTTCTAAAATCTACGCTCCCTGAGCTTGTCGAAGGGTCGGTCTTGGTACGGTCGTAAAACTGGTAACGGTTTTGTTGAAAATAGTCCCAGTACACCTTTGCCAGCATATTTTGCAGCACATTTTTAGCCGGGACTTCGGTTTTGGTGATCATTGCTTTAAAGTCTTCCACCACCGAAAGCTGGGAGTCCTCTTCCAGAATCATGGCAAACTTGCTTTTAAATAGCAGTGTTTTTATGAGCTGCGCCTGGTTATTTTCGGCTTTGGCTTTGGTTTCAATCTGCTGGACGATCTCTAAAGCAGATCTGGGGGTGTCGGCTAGTTCCAATTTCTCAACCTGATTCCAGAGTACGTTGTAGTTGGTATTTTGTGCGGTACTGGATGCCATTGTAAATAGTGCAATTATAAGGGTGTATAAGATTTTCATACGTATAAAATTTTCTGAAAGATACGTTTAGCAGTACTTTCTAAAAAAGAGCTTTGAGCGTTTAGAGACAAAAAATGAGCCAAACCCACGTTTCAATTAGGTAACTTCGTTTTTTGGAACTGTATTTGTATAAAGTTACTAAAACCTAGATATTCCTAAAGGCGTATATACTTTTGTTTTCTAGGAATTATACAATGAAGTATATTTGAACCCACAAACCTATCCCAATGAAGTACGTACTTTTTTTTGCCCTGTTCCCTATGCTGCTTTCAGCACAGACTTCTTTTGAAAAAGCCGAAACGTTTTTTGTGACAGAGCAATTTAATAAGGCAAAACCGCTTTTTGAGCAACACTTAAAAGCACATCCAAACGACCTGAAAGCCCAGGAATATCTGGGGGATATTGCCGGCTATAAAAAAGACTGGGATACGGCGATAGATTATTATGAAGTTTTAGTGGAGGCAAACGATAAAAGTGCCAATTACCATTTTAAATACGGGGGAGCCTTAGGAATGAAAGCACTCTCCATTAGTAAAATTAGAGCAGCAACCTATATTGGCGATATAAAAGAGCATTTTGAAACCGCTGCCAGACTGGATCCAAATCATATTGAAGTGCGTTGGGCCTTGGTAGAATTTTATATGCAATTACCTGGGATTATTGGGGGAAGCCAGAAAAAAGCGACTCACTATGCCAATGAACTCCTTAAAATTTCCCCCGTAGATGGCTACCTGGCCAACGGTTATATTGCCGAATACGATGACAGACCCGACGATGCAGAGCGGTTTTATAAAAAAGCAATTGAGATAGGAGGCTCGCCCACAACCTACGAAAAACTGGCCGAACATTACGAGAAAAACAACAAGCCAAAAGAAGCCATGGAAACGGCAAATAAATCACTTCAAATCCATAAAAGGAACAGTTTGAATTATCAAATAGGGAAGATTGCCGCCCAGTATAATCTGGATGCAGCACTGGGTATTAATTGTCTGCAAGCTTATGTTGAAAACCATTCGGTACGGGACGGTGTTCCAAAAGACTGGGCATACTATCGCCTGGCACAGATTTATAAGAATTTAGGAAAAAAACAAACTGCCCTCCAATGGATTAACAAAGCCTTAAGCGATCGCCCGGATTTTGAACAGGCACAGGAGGAGAAGGAGAAAATACTTAGCTTGTAACGGCCCTTCGATATAATTTTAACTGGAAACTCTTTTTAAAATTCTAAAATTATAGATACTCTATTTTTTTGAGGGTTGCTGAGTTATTTAGTGACGGAGGAGTAAAATTGTATCGAAGTGCAATTTTCAAAACAGAATCCCCTAACTTTATACGTTCAAATACTAAACTACAAACCCTAAACTTCTCAACTTACTATGAGAGTACATTTTATAGCCATTGGCGGTGCAGCGATGCATAATCTGGCATTGGCATTACACAACAAAGGATATCACGTAACCGGAAGCGACGACGAAATTTTTGACCCCTCAAAGAGCAGGTTGGCAGCCAAAGGGTTGTTGCCTTCGGAATATGGTTGGTTTCCAGCTAAAATTTCAGCAGCCATTGAAGCAGTGATTCTCGGGATGCATGCTAAAGAAGATAACCCAGAATTGCTGAAGGCGAAAGAATTGGGTTTAAAGATCTATAGCTATCCGGAGTTTTTATACGAACAATCCAAAAATAAAACCCGTGTAGTTATTGGTGGAAGCCACGGGAAAACTACCATTACTTCTATGATTTTGCACGTGATGCATTACCACGACAGAGATGTAGACTATATGGTGGGCGCCCAACTGGAAGGGTTTGACACCATGGTAAAGCTTACCGAAACAAACGATTTTATTGTCTTAGAAGGGGATGAATATTTGTCTAGTCCTATTGACAGGCGTCCTAAATTTCACTTGTATAAACCCAACATTGCGTTGTTAAGCGGAATTGCCTGGGACCATATTAATGTGTTTCCAACCTATGAAAACTACGTACAGCAGTTTGAAATTTTTCTTAACGAGATGACCAATGGAGGAACGATGATCTACAACCAGGAAGACCCTGAAGTAAAGCGGGTGGTGGAAGACAGTACGGCGACTATAAAAAAAGTACCTTACCAAACTCCGGAATATACTGTTGAAGACGGCACCACCTTGCTTGAAACGCCAGAAGGTCCTATGCCAATTGAAGTGTTTGGGAAACACAACCTGAATAATCTGGAAGGCGCCCGATGGATCTGCCAGCTGATGGGCATAGACGCTGAAGATTTTTATGAGGCCATCGCCACCTTTAGTGGTGCCAGCAAACGTTTAGAAAAAATTGCCGAGACCGAAACAGCTATCGCTTACAAAGATTTTGCGCATAGTCCGAGCAAAGTAAAAGCCACCACGGAAGCCCTGAAAAACCAGTATCCCGATAGAAAATTAATCGCTTGCTTGGAATTGCACACCTACAGTAGTCTCACCCCTGAATTTTTAACCGAATACCAGGGCGCTCTGGATGCGGCAGACACCGCTGTCGTATTTTACGCTCCGCATGCCGTGATGATTAAAGGCTTAGAAGCAATTAAAATGGAACAAATTACCGAAGCGTTCCAACGAGAAGATTTAACCGTTTTCACCAACCCAGCCGACTTTAAAACCTTTCTCTATACTCAGGATTTTAAAAATACTTCGTTGTTGTTAATGAGTAGTGGGAATTATGGGGGATTGGATTTTGAGGAGGTCAAGGAGTATTTTAACTAATGTATGCTCCAAAAAGGATTTCTAACCCAACAAAATGTATTCAAAGTTTCCAGAAGGAGGTTTTGGTGGGCTGTTTTTGTTGGGTTGTTTTCATCCATAGGAATTTATACTTTACTTTCTTTTTTAAGATTATCTTTTAGGATTTTTGATAGTGCATATGGACATAGCGCAATTATAATAAATGATACTGAAAGGTATTGGCAAAACTTTTATTTTGCTTTAATAGCATTTACCATTGGTAATTCACTTTTCTTAGTCCAACTTTTTAAAAAACCATTTCAGTCTACACTTAAAAGCTACAAGAGGGGGCAAATTATAAATAATCAGTTGTTTCTTTCATTTGGATTCTTTTATTGGTTCTTTAAATTATTTCATTTAGTACTTTTTTTGGCTATAGGGTATATGGGAACTTCATTTTTAAAACCTTACCAATATTTACTTTTTTTAATTCCCGTTGTATTATTTCTTGAAAGTTGGAAAGCAATTCTACTCACTTTTCGAAAAAAGGCTTATTTGCCAATTTTTTATTGTGCGTTTGCTATAACAGTATTCTCTTTTTCCTTAGCTAATACAAGTATTTTTAATGTTAATGGTATTGACAAAATGTTGCAAAAAGTCAACCCAAAGGTTAGTCTTCCTGAAGCGTCTTTTCAGTCTAAAGCAACCAATACTCATTACGAATATCTAAAGATAATTTTATTGGAGGGTTTTTACATCTATCACATAGATGAGTTTAAAACAGATTTAGATGGTTTGGCGGTCTATCTGGCTGATGAAGAGCGAGGTCGTCCTGAATTATATGGCAGAAGTACTGTTTTACTTTTAGCTCCTGCGAATAGTACAATTCAACAAATAAAAAAAGTTGAAACGTTATTGTTTTTTTACCAACGAAGAAAGATTGGCTATTTGGTTTCAAGACCCAATGAAGAATTAAGTAGGTTTGAAAATAGATACATCTATCAAAATAGACCACTCACAAATAAAAATCTGGAACGATTTAAGGAAAGGTACAAGGCTTTATTGACTAAAGAAGCGCTTTCAATGCCACTACCACCAGAAATTGAAGCAGCGGATTATAACATTAAAGATGTGCTTGTTTCTCAAAATGGTTTCTCAATTGGTAATTTACCGGTTTCTGAAGAGGATTTAGTGGAAGAATTTATAAGGTCTATAGACAATAAAACCTACTTTAACTTCCTATTATTTAAAGACACTTCCTATCAAAATTATATTACTGTGCTTTCTTCTTACTTGCAAGCACTGGAAGATTTAAGGGCTAACGAAGCAATGGTCGTACCTGTTTATAAGAACATATTCGATATTCACCCCATAAATAAAAAAGCCTATGAAGAAGATCAAAAGCGTGTCCGAAAAATTTACCCATTTCTAAAAGTTGAAAACTTTTCATTTTAACTAACAAATCTCTCCGCGAATCTCTGCAAAGCTCAGTATAACGAGTCTGAAAACATGCTTTTTTGAAATCTGGTGCATACCAAAAAGCAAACTATAACGTTTTAAATAAACTAACCAACGCAACCTATCTATTCGATTTAAGACTTTTACTTACTAATCATAAAAATTAACCCTATGACAAAAATCTCATTTTTCTTTTTTGCCATCTCAATTCTATTTTTCACTTCTTGTTCAAATGACGACGATACAACTGAAATGCCTGAAGAGGAGGCTGGTTATTTCGCTTTAAAGGTTGGGAATAGCTGGACGTATAATGTATATCGTTACAATATTAGTAGCATGGAGTATGAAGCACAGGATTTTTTAGTGACGGGTACGATTACAGATACTGAGACTATAAATGGAGAAACGTATTATAAATTTGAATCTACATTAATAGGAGAGGGAACGTGTGATATATGTCTAAATGTTATAGGAAATAAATCTCTTAGGGACTCTTTAGGCTATTTAATTGATAGTAATGGTGTACCAAGATTTACTAAAGAAACTACTGAGCCTTATTTAGTCCGTGTCGAACAATTTGGAGAAGTATATGGTGAGTATGATGCAACTGTTAATGCCGTTGAGACTCCCTTAGGTGAATTCGAGAATGTTGATTATAATAAGTCCTACGCAATCCTTGAAGATGGTAGTATTTCAGCAGGTACTGAAAAAATGTATTACAGAGATGGTGAAGGGCTTCAGGTTAGAGTGATCTCACTTGTGAGTTCTCCCGATCCATTTTATATGTTTGCCTTAGCAGAGAGTACTATAGTTGAAAATTAGGAACTGGTGTAAATTTTCTCCAAAAAAGAAGCAATATTCTTTTGAGAACTTTTTACCAAAGCCCGTTTCGCTAGTTTAAAATCTTCAGCATTTTTATCCTGGGACAATTTAAACTTGCCTTCCCAAGCGGTAATTTCAATGTCAAATGCTTGAATGTATTTAATAAGGCGATCCATTCGTGGATCGTCTAGTGCTAGTTTAAACTTAGGGTGGGGCTGTTCTAAAAATCTAGTCATTTCAACCATAGTTTGTTTGGCAGCTTCAGGGTTGTTTATGAGTTGAATGGTTCCAGTAATATGAACACTAATATAATTCCAAGTAGGGAGTTGTGGTGTGCTGTACACACTGGGTGAAATGTAGCAATCTGGACCTTTAAAAACTACAGTAACTTCGGCACCATTTTTTAAAGTTTCAACTTGGGGATTATTTTTGTCGATATGTGCGACCAATTTCCCCGTGGCTTCATTATAAATAATTGGAATATGTGTAATAAAAGGTGTATTTCCTTCTGTAGAAACCAGCATGGCAAAGGGGTATGCCTTTATCACGGCAATCATTTTTTGGATGTCATCGGTTTGGTGGTGTGGAGGTGGATACATATCGATTTAAGATTTTAAACTGCCGATTTTAGATTGAAGAACTAAAAACTGTTTACTGAATACTCCCTACTGTATGCTGGAGGTAAGCTCTACAAACAACTTTTCCAGCGTCATGTTCTTCTGGTGTAGTTGGAGAATTTTGAGTCCGTTGTCGTGGGCAAAATCAAAAACTTTGCTGCGCATATCTTCTTTGGTTTCAAAATGAAGAAAATATACAAACCCGGCAGGATTTTCGACCTTAACCATTTTGGGTAATTTTTCCAGAGCCACGGTTTCCACACGGTAATCAAATTCAACTTCCACAATTTGTTGCTGGCCTTCGGTGAGCTCTTTTAGCTGTTTATCGAGCACTATTTTTCCTTGGTTAATAATAATAACCCGGTCGCAAATGGCCTCCACCTCCTGCATAATGTGAGTAGAAAGTAACACTGTCTTACTTTTTCCTAACGATTTTATAAGCTCCCTAATTTCAATTAACTGATTGGGATCGAGTCCAGTAGTAGGCTCATCCAGTATCAAGACATCTGGATTGTGCAACAATGCATTTGCAAGTCCCACACGTTGGCGATACCCTTTAGAAAGTTGCCCTATTTTTTTATGCGCTTCAGGTGTTAATCCTGTTTGTTGTATCACTTCAGCGACTTGTTCTTTGGTGCTACCATAGATGTCGGCATTAAAGGTGAGGTATTCTTTTACGTACATTTCCAGATACAACGGATTGTGCTCTGGCAAATAGCCAACACTTTTTTGCACGTTCGTTGAAGCTTCAGCAACAGAGAATCCATTTACGCTAGCTTCCCCTTCTGAGGGAGAAAGATACGTAGTTAAAATCTTCATCATGGTAGATTTTCCTGCTCCGTTGGGACCTAGGAAACCAACGATTTCTCCTTTTTTAATTTCAAAAGAAACGGCATCCAGCGCTTTTTGTGCACCGTACGTCTTAGTAATATTTTGAACTGTTATAGACATAAAGCAAAGCTAAATATAAAATTTTCAAGAAAATAGGTTGTTGGTTGCAAGATTTCTTTACCTTTGATAACACAATAACGAATAATGACCAATTTACGTACATTTTTTAGCTTTTGGTATTTCTATTTTAACAATAGGAACGGGAGCGCTATGTAGGTATTTGTAAAAACAATATATATTCTCAATCCCGGACAAAGTGTTCGGGATTTTTTTATGCTAAAAATTAAAACGTTATGTCTTTAAAAATCGCCATTCAGGGAATTGAAAGTTCTTTTCATCACCTCGCAGTACAGCAACTATTTCCAGAAACGGAATTAGAGTTAGTGCCCTGCCCTTCATTTGACAAGGTAGCCGAAAGCATTACCAACTTTAATGCAGATTTTGGAGTGATTGCCATTGAAAACACCATCGCAGGGTCCATTTTACCAAATTATGAACTTATAGATTCCAGCAATTTGAAGATACTGGATGAAACTTTTCTCACTATAAATATGTATTTAATGGCATTGGGAGGCGAAACGTTGCACACCATAGACGAAGTACATTCTCATCCCGTAGCATTACAACAATGCAAGCAATATTTACAGAGGTTACAACCGCATTGTAAAATAATTGAAGGAAAAGATACAGCTTCTGAGGCGAAGCGCATTAAAGAAAACAGTTTGAAAGGAGTCGCTGCTATTGCTGGAAAACAAGTGGCCGAAAAATATGGATTGCAAATTCTGGGGAAGAATATTCAGACGATAAAAGATAACAAAACCCGCTTTGTAGTCTTAGGAAGGGAGTCTGAAACAATTGTTCCTGAATTGAACAAAGCCACCCTGAAATTTCAGTTAGATCATACCATTGGGAGTTTGTCCAATGTTTTACAATTGTTGAGTACCTTTGGCATCAATTTAACCAAGATACAGTCGTTTCCTATAGAAGGGAAACCCTGGCAGTACTCCTTTTATGTAGATGTGCTTTTTGACAATGTGGCACTTTTTGAAGAAGTAACCACGATGCTCAAAAAAGCAGTATCACAGTTACGAATATTAGGAATTTACAAACAAAATCTGGAAAATATACCCAGTACGTTACTGGTAACGACAAGCTATGGAAAATAAAAAAGAATTAAGAAGTTGGTTAAACGCCTTTGGACTGGATCACCCATTGGTCATCGCAGGCCCGTGTAGTGCCGAAACCGAAGCGCAAGTATTAAAAATTGCACATCAATTAAAGGATACCGATACCACGGTGTTACGTGCCGGCATCTGGAAACCAAGAACCCGCCCGGGAAATTTTGAAGGAGTTGGCGCTTTAGGGCTAAAATGGCTTCAAAAGGCGAAGGAAGAAACTGGCTTGCTCACTACTACCGAAGTTGCCAATGCAAACCACGTAGACCTGGCTTTAAAACACGACATAGATATTTTATGGGTAGGAGCACGTACTACTGTTTCTCCATTTATAGTTCAGGAACTGGCAGATGCGCTAAAGGGAACCGATAAAACGGTACTCATTAAAAACCCTGTAAATCCGGATTTAGCGCTGTGGCTGGGGGCTGTAGAGCGTTTTTATGAAGCAGGAGTAAAAAACTTAGGGGTAATTCACCGGGGCTTTTCCACCTATGAGAAAACCCGCTACCGCAACAACCCCGAGTGGCAAATCCCAATCGATTTGCAAAATCGTTTTCCGGATCTGCCCCTTATTTTAGATCCTTCGCATATTGCTGGTCGTCGCGATATTATTTTCGATTTGTGCCAAACTGCACTGGATTTAAACTACGACGGTTTAATGGTAGAAACGCACTACGATCCGGATAATGCCTGGAGTGATGCCAAACAGCAGATCACACCCGCTTCATTAGATCAAATGACGGTCGATCTTCGCATTAGAAAAGAAGAAGGAGATGCGGTGGAATACAGAAATAAGCTAGCCACCATGCGGGCAAAGATAGACGTGATAGATCATAAATTGCTGGAGGTTTTAGGGAACCGTATGAAAATAAGTGATGAAATTGGAAAGTTGAAAAAACAAAACAATGTAGCTATTTTGCAGACGAAACGGTGGAATGAGATCTTAGGTAAAATGATCTTGCAAGGAGAAGATAATGAATTGAGTGAAGAGTTTATTTTAAAATTATACAAAGCCATTCACCAAGAATCTATTAATCATCAAAAGAAAATCATCAATAACTAAAAGTTTTTGCAACTTTGCGGTATGAAAGGAGTGGTCTACAAATCTACTGGAAGCTGGTATACAGTGAAATCGCAGCAAGGCAGATTTTACGAATGCCGAATTAAAGGAAAGTTCAGGATGGAGGGTATTAAAAGCACCAATCCTGTGGCTGTAGGGGATCACGTTCAGTTTGAGGTGGAAACCAAAGGAGATGAAACCATTGGTATTATCAATAAGATTGAACCCAGGGACAATTATATTATCAGAAAAAGTGTCAACCTATCCAAGCAAACGCATATCATAGCCGCAAATGTAGATATAGCTTTTTTACTTATTACGTTAAATAATCCCCCCACATTCACCACGTTTATAGATCGGTTTCTGGTCACTGCAGAAGCTTATCACATTAAAGCCGTGTTGCTTTTTAATAAAGTAGACACGTATAACGACGATGAGTTGTTAGAGATAAAATACCTGGCCGCCCTGTATAGAGAGATCGGGTATGAATGCATTGGGATTTCAGCCGAAACGGGCAAAAATGTTGAGAAGGTAAAAGCACTTATGGAAGAGAAGGTGTGTATGTTTTCCGGGCATAGTGGAGTAGGTAAGAGCACGTTGGTAAATGCTATTGAACCTTCACTTAATTTAAAAACCTCTGAAATTTCAGAGCAGCATAAACAAGGACAGCACACCACCACCTTTGCTGAAATGTTCGATCTTTCGTTCGATGCTAAAATAATTGACACACCGGGAATTAAAGGGTTTGGCGTTGTAGAAATTGAAAAAGAAGAACTGGGGAACTACTTTCCAGAGTTTTTTGAACTGAAGGAACACTGTAAATTTAATAACTGTTTGCACGTCGAAGAGCCACAATGCGTAATAAAAGATGCCTTAGAGCACGACGAACTGGCCTGGTCACGCTATAAAAGTTACCTTCAGATCTTGGAAGGAGAAGAAGAACACTTCCGGAAAGATATGTATGGGAAAGAATGAAAAAAGTACAAGGTATGATTTACGAATATGTATGTTTACCCTCAAACCTCAAACCTCAAACCTCAAACCTCAAACCTCAAAC
>CENR01028190.1_pt1 | contig 16135 bp, 16 predicted proteins | sample 530181 | NCBI WGS metagenome assembly CENR01 (sample SAMEA2619677, study PRJEB7988) | marine metagenome | biome: marine biome (ENVO:00000447); feature: surface water layer (ENVO:00002042); material: "saline water (ENVO:00002010), including plankton (ENVO:xxxxxxxx)" | depth 5 m | reverse complement strand
CGGCGCGTGCGGCCCGGTACGTGAGCAGTGACCGCGGGCGAGTTGGCATGGTGGCCGCGTCGGACCATATGCCCCAGGCAGCGCCAATGAGTGGTGAGTGGCCGGGAACCGGCGGCCTGAGTCCACTCAGAGTGACACGTAACTTTATGGTTCCTGAGGCGCAGTGGGAGGCCGTTGGCACGTTGCGTGACCTTTTCCCCAACGGGACGATTCATTTTGCCCGTGGCGCGAATACCGACGACCACATCCAGTTTCTCCGACAAAATTTCCGCAAGGCAGCACCTGGCGTAGAAGAGCCGTATTACTCCTTCGACATAAATCCGACTGACATGCGTGACATTATGGCCTCAGTGGAAGAGGGCAAGATGATTTCTGACCTGATCACGGTCGCTTTTCATGCGCACCATTTTCATGATGCCAAAGGCGGTTATCGTGGTGAAGGGCTGGAAGAAGGCGAGCATCTGGATACCAATCCCAGTATTGCCGATTACCTGCCGGTGTTTTCCAAAGCGGCGATTGACCATGGTGCTGATGTGATTCAGGGCACAGGTGTGCATGTACTGCGTGGCATCGAAATCTATAAGGATCGTCCTATTTACTATGGTCTGGGCGAGTTTATCCGGCAAATGGATGTGACTGGCCTGGCCGGTCGCGGTGCGCCGGGTAAAAGCGAAGGGCCTCCCGGGCATGAAGCGATTCCCGTCAAGTATGAAAGTATCGTGGCGATTAATGAGTTCAGACAGGGCAGGCTGTATGAAGTCCGTCTGCATCCGATCGAGTTACGCTACGATGAACAGAAGCTGGCCCGCCGGGGCATCCCTGTGATTGCATCGGATGACGTGGCACAGCGAATATTGCGTCGCCTGCAGGATCTGTCAGCGCCTTTAGGCACCGAAATCATGGTTGATGGCAATATCGGCATCATTCGGCCCTGATCGGATGATCCAGAATACCCCTTAACTGTGTAAAGCTCTGAGAAGATATAATTTTTTAAGGGTTATACATGTTAAGGGGCTTTACATGCTGTTATTCCGACTCTTCCTTGTGACACTTCTGGTGTCCGTTTCGACCTATGCTGTTATCGTCACCCTGGAATATGGTGGCGGCTGGTTTGGTATTTTCATGGGAGACCTTATCGCCATGAACTGGCCAGGACAGTTTAATTTCGACTTTATGTGTGTCCTTGCCGTTATCGGGCTCTGGGTTGCCTGGCGACATGAGTTTACACCGCCAGGTATTTTGCTGGGGCTCTGTGGTTTCCTTGGTGGCGCATTTTTCCTGACGACCTACCTGTTTGTGATCAGTTATCGGGTTAAAGGTGATGCCAGGGCGCTTTTACTCGGGCCAGGCAGATACTCGGGCCAGACAGATTACAGTCCGGCAGGTGATAGTCAGGCTGGTGACACAATCTAATGTACCGCTAGTCAGAGCATGATCTCAAAATATTGCTATGCATGACACTGAGGGTTTACATGTGTATATACACAATATAGTATCCAGGCCATGGATAAAGAAACGCTACAAGAAGTCTATGGCAATTGTGCCTGTTACCGGGCTCGGGCTGCTGCCCGGCGGGTGACACGTGACTACGATGAAGCCCTGAAGCCGCTGGGCTTGAAGATCACGCAGTTTACCGTGCTGGCCAGTATCAAAGGTCTCAAGCCCAGTTCTACCTCAAAACTGGCCAAAGGGCTTGCCATGGAGCGGACCTCACTGGTTCGCACGCTGGAGCTGATGCAGAACAAAGGCTGGGTTCGTCTGGGTCCAGAGGGGTATCGGCGTGAACAGCAGATGGAATTGACGGCTGAGGGAGAGGCATTGCTGGAGCAGGCCTTACCGGTGTGGCGCGATGTTCAGGCGCGTTTTGAGAGCCGCGTTGGCGAAGCGCGTTGGCAGGAGAATAAAGACTGGTTGCTGGATGTGGCATTCAGTGACTGAAAAGTAAGAGTGTTAGTGCGGTAGCACAATATTATTGCGATAACACAATAACAGGCCCCGTTGTCAGAGTGCTGCATTTGGCGCTCATTGCTGTCGGGGCTTTTTATGAAATTACGTAGTGTATATACACTACGTGTATTACTGAACACTAGACGTTTTAAACGATCCGCATCAGGCGAGCCAGGCTCGCACACAGAAGGAGAAGGAGATGCAAAGTAATAAGGTATTTTCACGACTGATACGTTGGCGCTGGCCAACCCTCATATTGTCTCTGCTGTTATTTGGCGCAATGGCGGCGAATGCGCCCAAACTGACTCGCGACACCAGTTCTGATGCTTTTATTGATTCCCAGGATCCTGCACTGCTCAATCGCGAGCGCGTCGAAGAAATCTTTGGCTTATCTGACCCCATTGTCGTTGCCGTGGTGAATGAAGGAGAGGACGGGATTTACAACACCGGGTCATTGAACCTGGTGGCCTGGCTGACGGATCAGATGATGCGGATTGAAAATATTGATCCTGACCAGGTGACGTCACTGGGCACCGAGTCTTCCATTACCGGTACCGCATCAGGGATGGATGTCGACGATTTTTTCGAGACACTGCCTATCAACGAGTCAGATGTTGAGCGTATTCGTAACGGGGTTGATAACTTTCCACTTTATCAGGGCGCTTTGGTTGCCAGAAATGGTAAGGCCACTGTCGTGGTTGGCGAGCTGATTGACCCTGATCTGGCAACAGAGACCTATCAGCAAATCATGACACTGCTCGAAGAGGCGCCTGTCTCTGCCGGAGATGTTTTGCATGTGACCGGGGAGGGAGCTGTGGCGGCTTACCTGTCGACCTATGTCGATAACGATGCCAGCCGACTTAACCCTATGGCGGCTGTCGTGATCACCATCATTCTGTTACTGGCTTTTCGCACCTTACGCGGGACGTTGCTGCCCAACCTCATCGTCTTGATGACCGCCGGCGGCACGATTGGCACCATGGCAGCACTGGGTGTCAGCTTTTACGTGATCACCAACGGCCTGATCGTCTGCATGATTGGTATCGCAGTGGCAGATTCGGTGCACATCTTCAGTCAGTACTACGAAGAAATTCGCAAAGACCCGATGGCTGACGGTCGCACAGTTACAGAACGTGCCATGTCTGCGATGTGGAAACCAGTGACCCTGACCACGCTGACCACAATGGCGGGGTTCATTGCACTGGCATTCACAACCACCATGCCACCGATTTACTACTTTGGTGTGTTTGGTGCCTGGTCAGTGGCGCTGGCCTGGTTGTTCTCGATGACAACATTGCCAGCCTTGCTGAGTATGCTCAAGCCCAAACAAAGCCCCAGTTTTCGGGCTGCACCGGCCCGGGAGAGAACACCTGATAATCTGTCGGCCAGGTTAATGGATCGATTTGGCAGCCTTGTCGTTAATCAGCCACTTGCTGTACTGATTATTGGCATCATTATCGCTGTGGGTGCATCTGCTGGTGCCATGTTTGTGGTCGCAAACGAAGAGCGTATCGACAGTTTTCGTGATGGAGAACCCATACATATTGCCGATCGCACCATCAACCGACTGATGGATGGTACCTACTATCTGGATGTGATGGTCGAAACTGACCAGCCAGAAGGATTGTTTGAACCAGCCGTGCTGCGCCAGATCGACCAGACGCAGCGTTTTCTGGAAACACTTCCCAATGTCGGTGGCAGTACTTCCATCGTTGATTACATCAAACGTATGCACCAGGCGATCAACGAAGACGACCCCGCCTATTACAGCATACCGGATAACAAAGCCCTGATTGCCCAGTTGTTCCTGCTCTATTCCGCGTCAGGCGACCCTGCTGATTTTGAAGAGGAGATAGACGGCGAACGACGCCTGGCGCTGATTCGTGCCAACGTATCAGTCAACCGATATCAGGATAATGCCGTGCTGGTTGAACGTGTCACTGAGCATCTGGCAGACGCCTATCCGGTGGCCGGGGCCAGTGCCACAATCACTGGTGATCTGAATGTTGATTTCCATTGGATAGACGGCATTGTTCGCTCAAACCTGTTAAGCATCGTGCTTTGTCTGGCGGCGGTTTTCATCATGGCATCCCTTTTGTTTCGCTCTGTGGTGGCCGGTATGTTCGCCACTATCCCGGTCAGCATGGCCGTGCTGTTTGTTTATGCCGTGATGGGTGTCAGTGGCATTTGGCTGGGTGTCAGTACATCCATGTTTGCATCCATTGCAATAGGCCTGGGTGTCGATTTCTCCATACATACACTTCATAGCATGCAAGATAAAGTCTCGGCGGTGAAGGGCTCATGGAATGAGCGCCTTGTCACACTTTATGCGTCCACCGGACGGGCGCAGCTTTTTAATTTCCTGGCTATTGCCCTGGGTTTCAGTGTGTTGATGACCTCGACGGTGCCCCCGCTGGTCAGGTTCGGTGCCCTGATCGGTGTCGCGGTGGCCTCAGCATTCCTGGCGGCGATGACACTGCTGCCAGCCATGGCCTTGGTGTTTAAGCCCGAATTTCTGCAACAACCACGCGTGGAGGAGAAGTGATATGAAACATTCCCTATGGGTTTTAAGTTTAGCGGCGGTATTGCCTTTTACTGCATCTGCTCAGGATGCCAGCCGTGAGGCCCGTGAAATTATTGAGGCTGTTAATGCCCGCAATGATGGGGCCTATGTCTCACGAGATGCGACATTCGAGCTGACGGATCGGCGTGGCATTACAAGGGTGGAGAAAACAACGGGCTACCGTAAATACTTCGGGGATGAGAAACGCACCGTTATTTTCTACACCGAACCCAGTAATGTCAGAGGGACCGGTTTTCTGACCTGGGATTATCCCGATATCGATGCAGGGGATGATCAGTGGCTCTATCTGCCAGCGCTGGGAAAAGTCCGGCGCATATCTGCTTCGGATCGCGGTGACTATTTTCTGGGCACTGACCTGACCTACGAAGAAATCAAGAAAGAGAACAAAATTGAAATTGACGATTACAACTTCAGTTTGCTCGGCGAGTCAGAAGTGGATGGTGCCGCGGTCGTTGAAATCGAGGCCATCCCCGTCAATGAAACCGTTGCCCGAGAGCTGGGCTACTCACGAATTGTGCTATCGATTGATCCGCAAATTCAGATGTCGCGTCACAGCGAATACTGGGATGTGAACGGCAATCGCCTGAAAACTATTCATAACGGCAATATTGAACAGATTGATGGCATCTGGACCGTGACGGAAGTCAACGTGATTAACCACAAGACAGATCACAGAACCCGGCTGTTATTTGAAAATATTGATTATGAAACCGAAGTGCCTGATCGCACCTTTAACCGTCAAATGCTGGAACGGGGGTTGCGATGAGGTGGATGCTGGGCGTGAGTTTGCTCTGGCTGGGTGTGAGCGCACCTGGCCAGGCAGCAGAGTTCCGCGGTGAATACCAGGTACGCGCCACGCAAGGATTGGAGGATGGTGACTTCAGGTTGTTTGAACACAGTCTGACACCCGAGATGGATCTGGCATTGCCGGGCGGGGCACACATGCACGCAGCAGGGCGGTTGCGTTATGAAGATCGTGACCGTTTTGAACCGGGCACCAACAATGATGGTGATTATCGAAGCACATGGAGTCGTCGGCATGAATTTAGCGATAAAGCGGAAGCTGAGTTACTTGAGTTCTATGTAGACGGCTATCTGGATGATACGTTCTATCGGGTCGGTAAACAGTCAATTGCCTGGGGTGCTGCTATCGGGCTGGAGGTGCTGGATATCGTCAATCCGGTCACAATGCGTGAATTTATTCTGCCTGATCGTGATGAGCGTCGGCTGGCACTTTGGGCTGTGAATGTGGAACAACCTATCGGCGACTGGGTGGCTTCCTTTGTCTGGTTGCCCGATACCACCTATGAGCAACTGCCCAGGCCCGGAGCGACCTTTGCCTTCCAGACCCAGCAACCGCCGTCCGGTATCCAGTGGTTGCAAGCGGACAAACCCGACCATGCCATTGCTGATGCCGATACTGGGGTGCAACTGACGACGTTTCTTTCAGGGTGGGATGTCAGCCTCAACTACCTGTACCACTACAATGATCGCCCGGTCATTGAACGTGAGGAAGTTAATGGCTCGGTGACACTGCAGCCGGTTTACTACCGAACCCATACACTGGGAGGCTCTTTATCCAATGCCTTTGGTGATTTCACGATTCGTGCAGAGGCTGGTTATGACACACAGCAGTTCTTTCAAAACGGCTCGATGGAAGCGGTCTCGGGCTGGTCGCGTTCGCCGGAGGTCAGCACCGTGTTTGGTGTTGATTACAGTGGCGTGCGGGACTGGTTGATCAGTTCACAGTTGTTTGTCAGTTATCTGTCCGATTATCAGCAGGGTATGGTTCGCGAACGCCGCCAGGATCGTGCCACGTTTCTGCTTCGAGGTGATTTGTTCGGGCACACGCAAACGGCGGAGTTATTGCTGATCCACTCACTGGATGGCCATGATGGCATTTTTCAGCTTGCCTGGGATTACCGGGTCCGCAGTCATGTCACGCTCAGGGCAATGCTGGACATGCCTTATGGTGATGGCAGGGGAGATTTCGGGCAGTTTCACGACAGGGATCAGTTTTCTCTTGCTGTAGAATATAGTTTTTAACAGTGGTTGCTATAGATTTACTAACTTGATGTCATCTTAATAATAAAATTTACTTATAAATTGTCATGACTTAACTTAGTGTCCAATAAAGATTGTGACTCCAACTGAACACGGCGTATGATGAAGTTGTGATTCCTTGGTTACAGAGCACGTTTTTAATAGTAATAACAATCTCTTGAAATGCACTCACCCAGACATAGGAGTTTGGCTATGACTCAGGCAGGCACAGGCGGAAAATGCCCCGTCGTTCATGGCGCCACTACGGCAGCAGGTAAATCCAATACTGACTGGTGGCCAAAAGGGCTTAATCTCGACATATTGCACCAACATGATCAGAAGACGAATCCGTTAGGTGAGAATTTCAATTATCGGGAAGCGGTTAAAACTCTCGATTTTGATGCCCTGAAAAAAGATCTTCATGCACTCATGACAGACAGTCAGGATTGGTGGCCCGCTGACTGGGGACACTATGGCGGCTTAATGATTCGCATGAGCTGGCACTCTGCGGGCAGTTATCGTATTGCTGATGGTCGTGGTGGTGCTGCTACGGGCAATCTGCGGTTTGCACCACTGAACTCCTGGCCGGACAACGGTAACCTGGATAAGGCACGTCGTCTACTGTGGCCAATCAAGAAAAAATATGGCAACAAGCTCAGCTGGGCGGACCTGATTGCCTATGCTGGCACTATTGCTTATGAGTCGATGGGGCTCAATACCTATGGGTTTGCCTTTGGTCGCGAAGATATCTGGCACCCGGAAAAAGACATCTACTGGGGCGCAGAGAAAGAGTGGCTGGCGACCAGCGATAATGAGCACAGCCGTTACTCGGGCGAGCGGGATCTTGAGAACCCTCTGGCAGCCGTGATGATGGGTCTGATCTATGTTAACCCGGAAGGCGTTGATGGTAATCCGGATCCGCAGAAAACCGCACATGATGTGCGGGAAACTTTTGCCCGGATGGCGATGGATGATGAAGAAACCGTCGCTTTGACAGCAGGTGGCCATACCGTTGGTAAGTGCCACGGCAACGGGGATGCTGATCTTCTGGGAGCCGAGCCGGAAGCGGGTGAGATCGAGGATCAGGGTTTTGGCTGGTTGAACAAAACCAAACGCGGCATTGGTGCCGATGCGATTACCAGTGGACTGGAAGGGGCCTGGACCAGCAATCCGACAAAGTGGGATAACGGTTACTTTGAGATGCTGCTCAATCATGAGTGGGAGTCAAGAAAGAGTCCGGCGGGCGCCTGGCAGTGGGAGCCGGTTGATATCAAGGAAGAAGATAAACCGGTTAATGCAGAAGACCCCTCGGTGCGACAAACTCCGATCATGACTGATGCCGATATGGCCATGAAAGTCGATCCGGAGTATCGCAAGATCGCGGAGCGCTTTTATAAAGACCCTGACTACCTGTCAGAGGTGTTCGCTCGGGCCTGGTTTAAGTTGACACACCGTGACCTGGGACCAAAAGCACGTTATATCGGCCCTGATGCACCACAGGAGGATTTGATCTGGCAGGATCCTGTGCCAGCAGGTAACAAGGATTTTAATGTCCAGGCTGTTAAAGACAAGATTGCCGCCACTGATCTGAGTATTAGTGACATGGTGGCTACAGCATGGGATAGCGCCAGAACATTCCGCAGTTCAGATCTTCGTGGTGGTGCAAATGGTGCCCGGATACGCCTTGCGCCGCAGAAAGACTGGGAAGGCAATGAGCCAGAGCGCCTGAGCCGGGTGTTGAAAGCATTGGAGCCGATTGCTGCTGAAGCAGGCGCCAGTCTGGCAGATGTTATCGTCCTGGCGGGCAATGTCGGCGTGGAACAGGCAGCGAAAGCGGCAGGCTATGACGTAGAAGTGCCATTTTTGCCAGGCAGAGGGGATGCCTCTGCCGAGATGACGGATGTTGATTCCTTTGAGCCCCTGGAGCCAGTTCATGATGGTTTCCGCAACTGGCTGAAAAAGGACTATGCCGTGCCGGCTGAAGAGATGCTGCTGGATCGCACGCAACTGCTGGGCCTGACTGCGCCGGAAATGACCGTGCTGGTTGGCGGCATGCGCATGCTGGGTGCCAACCATGGTGGCAGCAGACATGGTGTGTTTACCGATAAAGTTGGGGCATTGAGCAATGATTTCTTTGTCAACCTGACTGATATGAGGAACACCTGGCAGCCTGCAGGCAGTAATCACTACGAGATTCGTGACCGAAAAACGGACGACCTCAAATGGACTGCTACGCGCGTTGATCTGGTGTTTGGTTCAAACTCGATTCTTAGAGCCTATGCGGAAGTGTATGCACAGGACGACAACAAGGAGAAGTTTGTTAACGACTTTGTTGCTGCCTGGACCAAGGTCATGAATGCTGATCGCTTTGATGCAAAATAAGATATACAGCGAATCATAATCGAATGCCCCAGGCGTTGCTCATGTTCTTGTGATTGAGTGGCGCTTGGGGTAATTTGATTCTAAAGTTGTGTGATGGCACCAGTTTAATAAAATGTCACAGATTCATATCCTGCCTTTTCAGCTCTGTCACCAGGAACTACTGTTGGAACACTTTCAACGCCACTGGGCAGAGTCGGGTGCTGGTGGTATTCACTTTATGCCATTTGCGCCAGGTGACCCAACAGGACCTCGAGGTGTCTCTGTTGATGAGGCATTTTCAGCACTGGACCAGCCCGGGTGGCAACGATGGTTTTGTGCACATGATGTGGCTTCCGGTTTGATTATTGGTCATGTTGACCTAAAAAGTGACTCCTTGAATACGGGCTTGCATCGTTGTGAACTGGGCATTGGTATTGAATCGGCTTATCGGAAGAATGGATTGGGGCGCAGGTTGATGACAGAGGCAATGGGCTTTGTCAGGGAAAGTAATACCATCGATTGGATTGATTTGCGCGTGTTCGCAAATAATTTACCTGCCCGCTCACTTTATCAGTCGCTGGGATTCGTCGAGATAGGTACCATAACTGATCGTTTTCGTATTGACAGCCAGCGTATCGATGATGTCATGATGACATTTCAAGTGCCCTAAAAGGGTTAACAGCCTGTTAAGGCTTAAAAATTTCGTTAACAGGGGAATACCATGCAAGGCAGCTGTCTTTGTGGCCAGGTCGTCTATGAGGTTGATCAATTGGCCACCGGTAAATAGCTACAACGACCTATTTGAACCACAGGGGGAACGTGTTTTGATACCACCATCGTTACCAAAAGACGAACAGGCGCGTTTAAAAGAACTACGTTCTCTGGACTTGCTGGATACCGCATCGGAGGAACGCTTTGACCGTTTGACCCGTATCGCAAGCCGACTGTTTGACGTCCCCATTGCTCTGGTTACCCTGGTAGACGAAGAGCGCCAGTGGTTTAAATCTTCAGTGGGTCTGGACGCCCCGGAAACGTCACGGGAAATATCCTTCTGTGGTCATGTCATTTTAGATGACCGTGTCATGGTGGTTGAAAATACCGATACAGATGAGCGCTTCTGTGATAACCCACTCACCCAGGGGGCGCCACATATCCGTTTTTATGCCGGTTGTCCGTTGCGCTCCCTGGATGGCTATAATCTGGGCACCTTATGCTTGATTGACAGTATTCCACGAAGTTTTACAGATTCAGAGATTGAATTATTGCAGGACCTGGCCGCATTGGCGGAACGTGAAATTGAACTGACCCAGCTGGCTCATGAGGATGAGCTGACAAATATTTCCAACCGCCGGGGCTTCAAGATACAGGGCAATGAGTGCCTTCGGCACTGTAGCCGGCGAGAATTGCCCGTCAGCGTGGTTTATATCGATGTTAATGACTTTAAACAAATCAATGACAAGTACGGCCATGCAGAAGGCGACAGGACACTGTCCATTATCGCTGACTGTATGAGAGCCCTGTGCCGCGAGTCTGATGTTGTGGCTCGTGTGGGGGGAGATGAATTTGCTGCCATGCTGGCAGATACCACCCGCGAAGGGGCAGAGCGTGTGCTGGTGCGTTTTCGGGCATTGCTTGAGGACATGTGCCTGGATCAGTCACTGCCTTATGACATTGCGCTGTCCTTTGGCATAGTGGAATTCGACCCTGAACGCCACAGCAATCTGGCTGAACTGATGGAAGAGGGGGATCAATTGATGTACCAGCAGAAGAAGCAGGCCAAGTCTGCAAATATTCAATAGTTCTTGATTTCGAGTCACCCTGAGCTTAATAAGGTGTACTGGTCCCAATACGGATTATCTCCGAAGGAATCCACCATGAAATCAATAAAGCTGCGGATCTTGTTGGACATCAGTGTCCGATGGGCATAGACCGCATAAAGGCCTAGAGGCTCCGGTTCATACGCAGTCAATATCACTTCAAGCTTTCCTGAGGCGATTGCCTCGCCTGCGATAAACGTAGGTTGTACAGCTATTCCACGCCCCTCAATCGCGCACTTAATCAACAAGTCTCCGTTATTTGATTCGATTTGCGAGACATTTGCCCGCCACAGCGAATCAGTTTGTTCCATGTAACTATAGCCAAGCAGGCGGTGCTCTGACAGCTCGCTGATTGCAGTAGGATAACCATGTTCCTGCAAATACGCAGGTGATGCACAGGCGACCAGCCGAATCGGTGCCAGCTTCCTGGCAACCATGGACGAGTCACTTAGGTGCCCGATCCGGATGGCAATGTCGAAGCCCTCATCAACAATATTCACTTTGCGGTCGTTTAACTGAATATCGATAGTGACATCTGGATACCGGGCCGTGAAATCACTGATTAACTTCCCCATATGCCCGGTCGCAAATGAGACAGGTGCGCTGATGCGTAAACGTCCTCTGGGGTTTGCCTGGTAATCACCTACCGCATTTTGCATCTCATCAAAATCGTCCAGTAACAGCCTGGCTCTCTCCAGGTAATACAGGCCTGCTTCGGTCAGGTGTATTCGTCTTGTGGTCCGGTTCAGTAATCTGACGCCGACATCATCTTCCAGCGCCGAGACGTACTTGCTAACTAATTGGGGGGATTTGTCCAGCCGTTCTGCGGCTTTGCTGAAGCTCTTTTCTGACGCGACGGTGATAAAGGTTCGAAGAATTTCAATTCTGTCCATGATCTTATAATAGAAGCTGAAGTGGTTTTTATTATCAATGAGTTGTTTATTATAAAGCAATAATTGGCATGTTAATCTCTGTTTTAGTGAATAGTAAAGTGTGCTCATGATCTAGTGGTTCTAATCATCTGATTGAAAAACACATCTTTATAATCCAGGATAGGAGATAGAAATCATGAAAAACACATCTTTCATCACTCGTTTATTGCAATCACATGCTGGTTGGGCAGCGTTCGTACTGCGTGTACCAGTCGGCATTATTCTCATTGCGCATGGTGCACAGAAGCTTTTTGGTTGGTTCGGTGGGTACGGCCTGGAAGGAACAGGGCAGTTCATGGCGAGCCTGGGATTAGAGCCAGGATACTTGATGGCCCTACTGGCTGGGAGCGCAGAATTCTTCGGTGGCCTGGCCCTGGTACTGGGTATATTAACCCGTCCAGCCGCACTGATGTCGGCATTCACCATGGCCGTTGCGATGTTTACGGCACATATCGGTAATGGCCTGTTTATGGCGAACAATGGCTACGAATACGCACTGACGTTACTGGTTGTATCAGCCGCATTAGCGATTCAGGGTGCAGGCCGGTTTAGCTTGGATGCGTTGCTGTTAAGGCAACTGAAATGAATAACGAAGCGGAAATCGTTTTTTTATCCCATGGTGGTGGTCCATTGCCCCTTTTGGGGGACTCAGGGCATCAGGCGTTGGTTGACTATTTACAGGCTTTGCCGGAAAAGTTACGCAGTCCCTCAGCTATTTTGCTGATCAGCGCTCACTGGGAAGCAGACATTCCTCAGATTACTTCGGCTGCTAACCCCGGGTTGATATATGACTACTATGGATTCCCACCCGAGTCCTATGACATTAAGTATCCGGCTCCAGGAGAGCCCGGGTTGGCAAAGGCCGTTGCCGAAGCTTTGAATCAGGCTGGTATAGCCAATGAACTGAATGGCAGTCGCGGCTTTGATCACGGTCTGTTTGTGCCGTTGAAAATAATGTTTCCTGATGCTGATATCCCCTGCGTACAATTATCGCTGAACGCAAACATGAATGCTGAATCACACTTGGCCATGGGGAAGGCGCTTCAGTTTTTGAATGTTGATAATCTGCTGGTCATTGGTTCCGGGTTTTCCTTTCATAACATGCGTGAGTTTTTTGCGGCAAGCTCAGCAGAGAGCGGCAGAAAAAATGCAGCCTTTGAACAATGGCTGCAGACTATCATCTCTGAACCTGCTATGAGCGAACAGGCACGCTGGGAGATGCTGGCAAATTGGGAAGCTGCACCGCATGCCCGGTTCTGTCATCCACGCGAAGAGCACCTGCTGCCCTTGCATGTTTGTTATGGTCTGGCCCAGAGACAGTGTGATTCATTTCGATCCGTTGAGGTATTAGGAAAATCAGCTGGAATGGTCCACTGGTATCATGGATAACATGCGAAAATTGCCAATGGATATTGATTAAGAACGTATGCATACCTATGCCATTTAGCCAGGAACTGACATGCCTGATATAGAACTATCCCGTGAGCAGACTGATCACCTGGTCAGCAAGATCAAAGACTACTTTGAGCAGGAACTGGATCAGGATATCGGGGGTTTTGAGGCGGAATTCCTGATTCAGTTCCTGGCCCGGGAAGTGGGGCCGTACTTTTATAACAGAGGACTGACTGACGCCCAGGTGCTGCTGAATGAGAAAATAGAAGACCTGGGCTATATGCTGGAGGAGATGCACAAGGTTGAAGCAGGGTAAGCAGCTGCTTATTAAAGAAAATACTAGACTTCTGTAAATCTATCCTTTACAGTCGTAGACAGCTTGAAAGATAGTTTACTAAATTACTTCCTACATTGCGCAGATCGGTTTTCCTTTCTTCGCCCTGCAGAATTTAAGTTCCAGTCTCTATTTATTTCCAGCACGACTCGTCTGCTCGTTAGCAGACAAACATTTTAATTTATATCAGGTTAGTAATATGTCAGATAAAGTAATGGGCACAGTTAAGTGGTTCAATGAGTCTAAAGGTTTTGGTTTCATTGAGCAGCAAAACGGTCCAGACGTGTTTGCACACTTCAGCGCAATCACAGGTTCAGGCTTCAAAACACTGGTCGAAGGCCAGTCAGTTGAGTTCTCAGTAACTCAAGGCCAGAAAGGCCCACAAGCCGAGAACATAGTCGTTCTGTAATTTCAGAGTGACTTGAAGAAAGGGCGTACCTCTTACGGGGACGCCCTTTTTTTATGTGGCCAATTTGTGGTTAACTCAAGTTATGAGCCTCATGAGCCAGTACGAAGCAATAAGAGAAAGGTTGGGGAAATTGGCGTGGGGGAGGCAATGACTCATAAGTCCGGGAGTTGAGTATGGATCTGGCTACATCGTTTGCGCTGTTCACTTCAATGGTAGTGTTGGCCTTAATTCCGGGGCCGGGCATTCTTGCCGTGGTCGCCAGAACTTTATCGGCGGGTATGAGGCATGGGGTGTCAACCACAGCAGGTATTGTTGCTGGTGATTTCGTGTTTATCACATTTGCGCTGCTGGGGCTGGCTGCCTTGTCCAGTGCCATGGGCGAATTTTTCCTGTTGGTCAAGTATGCTGGTGCGCTGTACCTGATCTGGATGGGGGTGTCGCTGATTCGTGGTGGCAGCCAGAAACTAGACGTTAAAGCCGTTCAGGCGCATAGCCACATAGCCAGCTTTATGGCCGGACTCATTACGACATTGGGTAACCCCAAAGCCATTCTTTTCTACCTCAGTTTTTTTCCCGCTTTTTTAGAGCTGCATTCACTCACAGGGCTGGATACCGTCGTCATCTTCCTTATTACAACCCTGGCCGTTGGAGGTGTTATGCTGGCCTATGCCTGGGTGGCCCACGCTTCCAAAGGTCGGTTTCAGCGTATCAAAACCTCATCATTGCCGCGTTATGCGTCAGGTGCGCTAATGGTAGGTAGTGGCGTTTACCTTGCGGCTCGCAGCAGCTAGTCAGCCTGAATAAATAACGGCACGACACGTCCTCTTAATGGCGAGGTGTGAATAATAGTGTGATTTGGAAATTGGGTTGGAAATTGGGTTAGAGGTGATTTATGAGTAACGAGCCAATAGTTGTCAGGCACATCTTTCAGGCAAATGCCGCCGATGTGTGGCATGCAATTTCCGATGACGAAACCATGCGTCAGTGGTTCTTTGCACAAATTCCCGGGTTTGCTCCCGTTGTTGGTACCGAAACTGTCTTTGATGTGCATCATAACGGCAAGGTGTATACGCACCGCTGGCAAGTGACAGAAGTGACGCCTCAAGCACTGCTGGTGTATCAATGGCAGTACGACGGATACCCAGGCGACTCTGAAGTTCGCTGGAAACTTCAGGAAACAGAAAACGGAACAGAGTTAACCCTGACGCACAGCGGAGGGGAGACCTTTCCCCAGGATAACCCTGACTTCAGTCGGGAGAATGCCGAGGCTGGCTGGCAGTATCTTATCAAAGAGAGCCTCGCAACATACCTGGATGGAAATAATACGTAACGCAGGGAGCTAAAATGCAAACAATCGGCATGATCGGTGGTCTGAGCTGGGAATCAACAGCGAACTATTATCGTGACATTAACCAGGCTATCAAGTCGCGACTGGGTGGCCTGCATTCTGCCAGGATTGTACTGAACAGCGTGGATTTCGCTGAGATTGAAGTCCTTCAGTATGAAGGGCGCTGGGAGGAGGCGGGTCGCTTACTCAGCCACTCAGCGGTGTCTGTTGAAAGGGGCGGCGCTGACTTTCTGATATTGTGCACTAATACCATGCATAAAGTATCTGATCAGATTGAGGCGGCGATCACCATCCCTTTTTTGCATATTGCTGATGCAACGGCAGCGGTACTGCAAGCGCAAGATGTGAGCAAGGTCGGATTGCTCGGCACCCGTTTCACCATGGAAGATACGTTTTATCGCGGCCGTCTGGAAACGGAATATGGCATCGCTGTTGAGATACCCGAGTCGTCTGACCGGGACATCATTCACCGGGTGATTTATGATGAACTTTGCCAGGGGGTGGTTTCCGATGTGTCCCGGCAAAGGTTTCTGCGCATTATAAATGAATTGGCTGCGCGTGGTGTGCAGGGCGTTATCCTGGGCTGCACAGAAATCGCCATGTTGGTGTCTTCAGCTGATACCGATGTGCCCTTGTATGACACTGCACGTATACACACAGAAGCGGCAGTTGAAATGGCGCTGGCCTGACTATGACTCAGATTAACTTTAAGGAATGTTGCACATGTTTCATGGATTGAGTGCGTTCCCGCTGACACCCGTGAAAAATGAAGAGATTGATGAGCAGTCGTTTGAGCGCCTGATTCTTCGACTGACTGAAGCGGGTGTCGATTCATTAGGTGTGCTGGGTTCGACTGGCAATTACATGTATCTGTCTCAAGCTGAGCGTGTACGCGTCGTTGAGTTGGCTGTTGCCCTGTCGGGGGATACACCCGTTATGGCAGGCATTGGTGCAATGCGCGCCCGCGA
>CENR01022421.1_pt1 | contig 16227 bp, 12 predicted proteins | sample 530181 | NCBI WGS metagenome assembly CENR01 (sample SAMEA2619677, study PRJEB7988) | marine metagenome | biome: marine biome (ENVO:00000447); feature: surface water layer (ENVO:00002042); material: "saline water (ENVO:00002010), including plankton (ENVO:xxxxxxxx)" | depth 5 m | reverse complement strand
AAAACCTAACATCGTGTAGTGTTTGTGTTAACACATGTTGTCGCAGGTTATCAGCCTGTGTAACCTTGTGGCATAAGTAACCAGTCCTGCCCAAAGACCCTTCACGGCCAGACTGATAACAACAAGACAGAGGTCACAGTGCGGCGCAACAACTCCCTTTCCCACATGCTGCTGGGAGCGGCCCTCACCCTCGGCGCTTCCCAGGCAATGGCTCTTAAAGAGCTGGATGATTCTTCGCTGTCTGAAGTTCAGGGGGCGGGTTTCGCCTTCGCGCTAGATAATTTCAGCATGCGCTTTGCGCCCACCAGCTTTATCGAACTGACCGGCGCGTCGGTAAATGGCGTCGGCTGGCAGCGCGGTGATGCCCGCTACTATGGCCTTTCCATGACAAACGGTTCTCAGCCCGGGGGCACGGACTGGTACGCCACACTGAACGGTGGCGGCGGTGGTTGTGGTGGAAACACCACTTACAGCAATACCTTCCTCGCTTGCCCGTTAGGGAATGGGAACAACCCTTCCCTGGGGCAAACCGGCAATGTATATGGCATTGGTGCCATGGCATCCGTGTATGACCCCTATGTCTTGCGTGTTTTCGATTATGAGGGCTATGACTATCAGGGGAATTATCTGGATGGAACTGGCGGTACGGTAAAACCAACCATTCTGGAGCTTATTGGCCCAAGCCAAACCGAGGATTGGCGGTGGAGCTTCTGGGGTGAATTGGAGGTGGATCGTGTTGCTGGTGACCCCAGCGCCGAGATCGGAGCAGCAAACTGTTCATCCGGTGGGGCGGACTGTGCAGATTTCCTGCAAAGCCAAACAATAATCCATGGCAAACCTGTAACCAAAGATGGCAAGCCTGCCATTTTGCGCGTAATGCAGACGGAAAATACCGAAGATAATACTTTTGGTATTACCTACCAGAGTGCACTTTCCGGGGATTTCCGTTTTTCCGTTCGACAGAAAGACAACAATGCACTCTCAGATACCCTCCACAACGTCCCCGATTTTGACGATGGTGAAGGTTTGTACTTCAAGAACGTTGATGCGTTCTTGCCTTTGGGGGTTTTGCATTATCAGGCAATAACACTAGATGCAGTTAGGGAATCAGGCACTGCCACCGGTGATTTTGTGATCGAGTTGACCCGCATTCCCGATATCGCAGCGATCTACGAAGATTTTTATTGCGAAGGCGCGTGTAACATCGTCGGCGGGGAGATCCAGAATCCCAACGAAAACACCCGAGGCTATGTGCGCTGGGGCGATTTCTCGGGTGTCAACGTCGGAACCGGTGCAGGACTACCAGGGCCGAACGATACGGATAATGGTATTTACTTTGTTAACCCGCCCACCGACGGATCAGCCCCGAGCCCTGGCGATGTTACCAATATTGGTATTTCCCGCATCGAAGGCATGCGCATAAATCACATGAAGATCACTACCTTGGGGGCCAATTAACCATGAGCCATTCAATTGTTGCCTCCATGTTACCCTTCCAGGGAACTGGCCGTCCGGGAGCGAAACTCCTCCATGCTTTCGCTACCCTGATTGTAGGAGTGTGCTTGCACGCGAACCCAGTCTACGCCCTTGAAGCCTTGGACGACGATGAAATGGATGCTGTCACCGGCCAGGCAGGCATCCTGCTGAGCTTTCAGTACTACTTCAACAGTAATCAGACAGATAACCCAGGAACCCCGGATTTTAACGAAGCAGGTGCGCGGCTGACCGGTGCGACGGGCTGTTCCACTCCTAATGGCGGTGCCAGCCTCGGCAACATGAACTGTCGTTTTGCTATGCAGTTAAAAAACCGCGAATCAGAATGGCTGGTTTTTAAAAATGGCCATGCTTCCATTGACCTTCGCCGTTTGTCACTGGACGCCTCTGTACTCGGTGACTCCCACGGTGCGGGTGCTGCCTATAATAGTTTCTTTAATGCAGAGAAATTCCAGGAAGTAGACGGCACCTGCCTGCTACCTAGTGGCGATTGTTCCAGTGCTGGTGCATCCGGGCTGGCAAACATGGCTGGCCTGCGTCTCAGCTACCCGGAAGGCAATGCTGACGGTGAAGAGTTCAACGATGCACGTTTCGGCCTTTATTTCGAAGGCCTGGCAGTGGAGCCAAATTCATCGGCGCTAGTGCAGGATGGTTGGAGCAGGAACATCAACGGCTCCTTCATGGGTTTGAATATCGCCGACAACAACGGCCACCAAGCAGGTATCGCTTTTGGTGGCGACTTTTATCTGTACGGTTTCTAGGTGCGAGCCATTAGCTACCGTCGGGTGATTTTATGTGTGCAAAAATGAAAAATAATAAATGGGTAGCGCGCAGCTTTATCGCAACATCAATGTTGTGGTCGCTGAACGCTTATGCACTGGAAGCGCTTTCTGAGCAGGAAATGGGCGCCATCCAAGGCCGTGACGGCGTGACAATCGGGTTGCAAGTCCCGCAAAGCGGTGCCATTACCGCTGAACAGATTCGCTGGGAACTGGATAATGGTGAAACAGACGCCAATAGCGCGTCTCTGCAGAACCATATCATCATCGGTGGCACAGCCATTGATTCTAGCCAATTCGCCATAAAACCGATTGATCTTGATGGCAGTGAAGCCAGCCAGGCGCTGGACTTTGCCTTGGCTATTGATGCTTATACCAATGATCAGGGCCGACCAGGACTTGGCCTGGATGCCACCTGGAATCGCATGCGAGTGCAGGCCGATAGCCTGTCAGTGACCGATACTTCCCGCTCATTTGGTGCCGTGGCGCTGGATTCCGGTGGGCGCTTTGCCGTCTTCGGAGATGGCGGTTTTGCCAACCTCAACACTGATCACGCCCGGGTCATCGTCAATGTCGGTGATATCGACAATAGCAATCCTGATCCGAATACCTGGACCATGGCCAACCCCGGCCGGATGTTTTATCGAATGGGGCCGGCCGGTAGCACTGAAATTCAATTGGATAATCTGGGCTTTCTGTTTGATATGCATCAGGGCACGGCGGGTGTCGATAATGACGGATTGGTGGTAAGAAGTGCGCCGGGCTCACGTACTGACTTGAACCTCACCTTTGATATTCTCGCCAATGTGGCCAATACGGCCTCAACGGCTTTCCAATTCAATGAACAATCAATTCCCATGCTGCTGTTCGGTTGGCGCGGCGGGATTGAAGATTTTGACTTGCACCTGCTCCCGCAAGGCACATGGTTACCTGATGATGGTGCTTTCACCCAGGGGCTTACGGCCTCACTTGGTTTTAATCTCGCGGACAACTTCCAGTTTGTCCTTGGCGAGGCGAGATATGAAGAGAGCGGTGACGAGAAGCAATCTTATCTGGAATTTACTCAGCCAATCAGCATGCCGACTACGCTGGGACAGACCCGTAAAGATCTCGAGTTCGGCTACCTGACACTGGATACCGTCTCAGCCGGCCACCAAAGTGTTGGTGGTATCTGTTTCGGCGGTGGCAATACTTATGGAAGTACACCTTCGAGTTGTTCCACATCGACGGGGGGAGTTCTGCCAACGGAGCTTTTGGAGGTCGCCCCCTCTGACACCGGGCTTGCCATCATAAACCGGGAGTGGGGCCTTCATGCCTACTCCTCAAGGGTCATTTATCGCGATGGGGTCTCTGCAGCAAACAATATCGATGAAGGCTGGGCCCTGATCTATACCCTGGGTGATATCAGCACCAATTGGTATCTCTATCCACAGGCCGGCGATGGCGCAACACTAGGCTCTCCCGGCTTTACCATGGATGTAGTAACCGCCATCCAGACAGAAGGTGGAGCCGATGCCAACGGGCGACCGGATCGCTCGCGCTGGGAAAATGGCACACACCTGATGATCGGCGATACTGATTTCCAAACCAGTTATCACGACCCGTTAAATCCAACAGCAGATGGCTTGGCTATTGGCCTGATGGGGGCCGACCTCCTGTTTGCTGCCAATGATATGGGCGTTGGCCTATCTCTCGGAGACGGCCTCAATCTTTCCTCCAATGAAGTGCGCATGCAGCTTCGCGGTATGTTCGGGGGAGGGGATGTGCCCCGGATGGAGTCTCCTGTTTACGGTAGTTACATCGACATGAACCTGGAGATGGATGAGTTCGTCTTCAAGCTTTTTCCTTCTTTGAACGGCGATGCAATCAATTTTGGTGGCTTTCTTAGCCTTGCCAAGTTGAATGACATTCCTGGTAGTGAGATCGCTGGCCATGAGGATGGCACCTACATTTCCTTCGCCGAACCCAACCTCAATAAATTGGATGTGGATGTACGGTTGGCTGATATTACCGGGGATATTGAAATACCTTCTAACTTCATTCTTGCTGGCGGTGGCGGGAAAATCGATCTGCTATCAGCCACCGAAGAAGCAGACGGAAAGCCCAAGCTGCGCATTGAGACCAATATGAATGTTGGTGCCCTGGCAACCAAACCGGGCGGCGGTAATGGTGACCCTCTTGAGATTGGGAGGCTCGAATTCGGTGGTAAAGATCTGGGTTCAATGATTATTCCAGCAGCGAAAATTTATACGTCATTGACGCTGGAACAGCAGCTAGACTAGCCCTGATTTGGAAAGCGGGCTATGGCATCAAGAGATTGCTGCACAGGTATAGCAGGTAATAAAAGTTAATTGGACAAAGCAATTAGCGTCTTTCTTTTCACGTAATAACTAGTTGGAAAATTCATCGGGCGTGGACAAGAGATGCTAGACAGGAAAACAGAACAGGCAAAATGATGAGCTACGCTAGAAAAACAAAAACAGCAGCCCCCCCTGCCGAGCCTGAGGTTGTAGGAATCATGCGTTCACTCTTTGATGCCCAGCTTGCAAAGCGCCTTTCCGCTCGCCGCTTTGGACACTCGCGACGCAGCGTAATGAGTTTCACCCAGTACCAAGCAGGCAAGATAAGACTCACGTTAGCATTGTTTTGTGTTTGTGCGCTGTTGGCTTTCTTTTCCACCGCTGCAGCCATGACAGAGCTAAACGATAAAGAGATGTCTAATGTGTCGGGCCAGGCTTTGTTGCAAATGGATAAAGAATTTGCCAATGGCTTTACTTTTTATAAGGCAGGTCTAGATGCTGTTCTTGAGCTCAATCTTAATATTGAAAAACTACAGTTGGGCTGTGGCGGCATAAACGGTGCCGTGGGTTGCGATCTTGATGCGGATAATTTTGCTTTGGGTTGTATAGCGGATGCCGGCGGTAATTGTACTTACCCTGGAAGTACCAGTGGAACACAAATGAAAGATCTGGTGATGACGCGCCCCTACTTCCAATTCGCGATCAAAAATGATGATTCTAAGACATTGCGTGAAGTGGTAGGTGTTCGGTTAGGCGGTGAAAACGTTGAAGGCCCTATGAGCATTGGTAACTTCAATAGTTTTAGTGGTTATTTAAGTGCCAGTGCCAACTTCACGTTGGAGGCGCAAGGGACAACTAATGCGGATGATATTGCAGTCACATGTGGCACGAACGTTCCTGGTGGATGTCCTGGGCCTGGCGGCAGCCCTGGCTACAACGATTTTGGACTGCAGGGTCCTTTACGGTCTCTCGGGCTTGCCAATGGTTGCGAATGCGTTTTAGGCATTTGTGCTAGCTATGAAGAGTTAACGGTAAAATTTGGGGAGGTGACGCGGCTCAATCGGCCGGTGGTACTGGAAGGTAACCGTCAAACGCAGGCTCTAGTTAGCAACGCGCAGTTGGCCACAGCGGTTGAGGAACTGGTTGAAACGCTGGATTTCCAGCGAAGCTCTGGCTTGCCTGCTGGCTTGCTTCAAGCAATTAAATTTGCGATTGAAGGCTCTGTAATTGATAACATTCAAGGGCAGCTTGCTGCAGGATTTGGGATCCCGGTAAGCCAGTTGGAAAACTATAAGATTCCCTATAATATTTCCAATTTACACAGTGTTGATGTAGATACGCCTTTATTTGGTCTGTCTTTCCAAAGAGAAAATGTACAGTATCCCGGATATGCTCAGGCTGTCCCTAGAGGTTGGGCGATGTACCTTCCTGATGCTTTTACGCTTAACGTGTCAGAGCCAACGACCGTATTCGTTAACAATATCGTGAACGGGAATGCCGCCGCAGGGAATATCGTTCCTCTGCCAGTGCCAGGAAGTGGAGCTATCTACGATAACTGTTGGGGGGAGGCGACTTTCTGTTAGTAAATGGGCTGAATCGTTAACTTTAAGAGCCCCTTGCACAGCAAGGGGCTCTTTTTTAGGAATGGGATGCCCTTCAGCTTTTATCGGGTAGGTTGTAGTGGTTGAGAAACTTTTTTTAAAAAATAGTACTTACTGGCTTTATGCTTTTTTAGGGTTAGTGCTCGTCTGTTTCTATTGCAGTATCGCTTGGCTGGCTCGAGGTGGGGATGAGTGGTGGTATATTGATTTCGTTGCTGGGGCGAATGTTTACTGGGGCGATGACGCCTACCGCTATTTTTTGGCTCGAACAGCTTGGTTGAATCCTGATATATACTGGTTCAACTTTATTTTGCCGTTGGCGGCCATTTTGGATGGTTGTATTACGACATTAGCTGGCGGAGATTTTTTCTTTTCGCGGGCGTTGAAATCTCTCCCGCTTGTTGCATCCCTTTTTATGGTTTATGGAGCTTGCGTGCACCTGAAAGTGAAGCGCTTTTGGGCTGCAATGGCATCAATTTCGCTGGCTACCACTCCTGTCTATGTTTTTGTGGCGCTTAGCTTTTATGGCGAGTCATGGCTCATTTTTTTTGTTTGCCTTGCCTTTTATTTGCTTGCATCGAAAAAAACGCTTCTAGGGGCCTTGGTTATTGGTTTAATGCCTCTCATTAGACTTGAAAGCCTAGGGTTTGTTGCCGGCTTTGCGATCATGTCAGCTGGATCCAAGGCTTGGCGCCCCATGCTAATAGTGTTTATGCCAGGCATCATTTATTTTTTTATGATCCTGCTAATAGGGCCGGGCGTCTCTACCTATCTTGCTTGGCGTTTTGAAATAATGAATGTTTACGAAGCCGTTGAGATCTGGTATGGCGGTGAGCTCTCTCGTGTCTTTGACGTACTTTACTGGCCCTGGGTATTGGCGGCTTTTGTTGGCTTATTGTTTAAGGAAGCCAGGCTACTATGGTCACTTTGTATAGGGGCCACAATAATCGTTTTGCGGGTAATGTATTCGATGGCGTTAGAAATAGGTAGTTTTGAGCCACGCTTTCTAGTGGCTGCGCTTCCTGTTATGGCGGTAGGGCTCGCATTACTATTACAGCGACTTGAGGTATGCCAGTTTAATGGATGGCTAACTGGGTTATTGAGAATAATATCAATTGGCTTTATTGGGCTGATTTTGTTTTTAAATATTACATCCATCCATGTTTTTGGAGAGCTTCACCAATATGTTGTAGACAACGGGAGGCTGCCTGCCTCTGTTAAAGAGAGGCCGTTAACAATGGGTACTTATTTTAAAAAAGCTGATGCAGAAAAAGTATCGGGCTTTCAGGAGTATGCCGAAGTCGCAATGCAGATGATTGAGAAAAACCCTGCGATCGACACATTGGTTGTAAGTGGTTCCAACGTTTTATATTTTCTTGACCCCGAGCGTATTGGCGAAAATACTCGCGTAGTCTTCGCTTTATTTGGGTGGGCCACACTTGATCCCGTGTTGGATGGTGCAGTAACCTTTGGTTATTTTTCTAGCCCTCCTTATGCTAGTTATTATGCATTAGAATATCCTCAAGATGGAAAGTCTTTGTTGTTGTATTTAGATGACATGAAATTAGATAATTATCCATATCACTGGGTTGTTAAAGGCAATAATATCTATCTTTTTTCAGCAACGGGCATGGCCACTGCGACTGTAAAATCAGGTGATTGATGCGAGGGAGGGCCCATGTCTGGGGAGGATCGCATGAGGGCGATAATGTATTCTGACCGGCCTCCAAGTAGTTACGCTGATGTGGTGCGCTTTCTGGCGTCACATTCGGGTCCTTGGATAATAATTGCTTGGGTAGCAATCGCAATACTGTGGAAATCAATATTTGAGTTATGGGGCTTCGCAGATATCTTGATTATAGTAGGTATAATTTCAGTTAGGGGCGTGATCGAATGGTTGCTCCATGTCTACCTTCATCACGCAAGACCTATACCTTTGCTAGGCATTCGAATCAAAACAGAAATATACTTCATGCATCTTGAACATCATCGGCAGCCAAATGATCTCGGCTCTTTTTTATTTAAAGGGAAGAGTTTGATGGGTGCTATTCTTCTTTCGTTTATTGTCTTTATGGTTCTACCTCTTTCACTATCCATTGAATTGTCATTATTAATTGGTTTTCTTGTTGCGGTGTTGATTCAGGAGACAGCACATGTGATATGCCACTCCTCAATTCAGCCGAAATGGCCATTCTTAAGAGAGATAATATCACTTCATCGCCGACACCATCATGAAGATGCATCCAGAGATATGGGTGTGAGCTCAATGTTGGGCGATCGCCTTTTCGGGTCTTTGAATAAAAATGAATCAAAAGATACGGGTAGAGAACCTGGCTAATATAGCTGTTAGCCAGTATGCAGATAGTGGGGACGAGGGGCCCCTTTATATTACCTCTCAGCCATTCAGAATATTATTCATCAAGCCTTACCAGGGCACCACTCGCATGGCCCATGGTCCTGCTTATGGAATTCTTACTCTTGTTTCGGTGCTTCGAGAGAAGTTTTCTAATAAAGTGACGCCTTTTTTTAGGGATATGAAAATATATGCAGAATACCCCCATGAGTTGTATTCACTTTTGCCTGAATACAGGCCTGATGTTGTTGCTGTCTCAGCTCTAAATGTCGAGGCTGCGGCGAGCTTTGAGATTGCTCGTATTTGCAAGCAATGCGATCCGAATATCGTTACTGTTCTAGGTGGTCCGCTGACACTTCGTCAGTCGGTTATGGTTTTTCAGGAAAGCCAGTATGACTGGGTTTTTGAAGGTGCTGCCGATCGGACTTTCCCGCAAGCTTTAGTGCGTCATTTTAATGGAAAACCACTTGGTGTTGATATTCCTGGTTTCAGTTACAGGGATATCAATGGTGATGTGATACAAAATAGCAAACAGGATCTGATAACTGATTTGGACGCAATCCCTCCGCCTGCTTGGGATCTTCATGACTTCGAGGCTCATCGGCGCATAGATAAATCCCGGATGATCACAAATTTAGCCGAACGGCGCTATGCGTACCTTTTTACATCAAGAGGATGCCCTTACCTTTGTAACTATTGTCATGACATTTTTACCAAGCGATTTATTTATCAGAGTACAGAGAGGGTTATTTCTGAAATTGAGCATTTGCACGAGAAATATGGTGTTGTGGAATTTCACTTCATAGACGACATTTTTAATCTGCATCGCCCTAGAGTAAAAGAAATCATGGGCGCCATTTCTAAGCGCTGGGGAAAATCACTGTATCTTGCATTTCCGAATGGTCTGCGTGGTGACATTCTAGATAAAGATACCATCGACTCAATGGTGTCTGCGGGAACTTATAATGCCACTATTTCAATAGAAACTGTTACGCCAAGAATGCAAACCCTCGTTGAAAAGTATCTTGATGTTGGCAAAGCAAAATGGGCTATTGAGGAATTTGATCGGCAAGGTGTTGTTGTGCACGGTTCATTTATGTTCGGTTTTCCAACCGAAACTGTTGATGAAATTAAAAGCACTCTTGCATACGCAATTAAGAGCCCTTTATCTCATGTTCATTTTTTTGCGGTTGTGCCGCAACCTGAAACACCAATTTATAGCCAGGCATTCAAAGAGTCACCGCAAGCGACCGAAAGTGTTCGTCGCGCAGAATCAGGAGCAGGGGATTACAATTCGGATTCTAGTTGGTACCAGTTGGCGTACGGTTATCCATTACGAAGAACGCTATTCTTCGGTATGCTTGCATTTTATTTTTATCCGAAAAGGATGCTGAAATTCATCAAAATATACAAAGGTCTTGTTGTTAAAGGTTTTCTGGTCATTATGAAGTTTGTGGCTCAATCTATTTACAGAAAGTTGATGAGAGTTGTTGGAAGGTCGGATGTCTGATTTGCAATGATTAAAAATAGTGAAATACCGATGATTGACCAGGTGTGTTTTTCTCGACAAGAGCCGTTTCTAGAGTGTGTCGATTTTAACCATTCTTTGTTCCGTTATCATCGTTACCGTAATCATAGATTATTTGATAAAGATAGCGTCCGTGAGTTGGCGGAACGGGAATTGCGCTATTTGCTGTATGATGAGGGGACGTTTGGCCGAATTTTTATTCTGAATAATACCGTTTCAGGCGTTTGCCTATGTCAGCCACTGTCCTGGGATTCATTGCATTTTGGTATTGAGATGGCGAGTTTGAATCTATTCCTTTCTGATTCTGTCTCGCAAAGTGAAGGTGGGGCACTGGTTGCTGCCGTAATGAATGATGCAAGAAAGTTAGGGTTCAAACATTTATGTGCAAATGTGGATGCTGATGACTACGTGTCGTTCAATAGTTTGATCGTTTCAGGTTTTCAGTTAATGGACGCTAAGCGTACCTTTGTTTCGCGGCCACGAGATACAGTAGAGATAGATTTTCCTAAACTGTTTGAGCCAAGGGAATATCGTAATGCGGATCGCAATGAGATAATTTCCTTGATAGAGAGAACTGGTTTTGAGTCCCGTTTTAGTCGTGATCCTGCTATTTCTGATGAAAAATCCAGACTCCTCTATGTAAAGTGGGCCGAGCAGCTTTTCGATGCGCCTGAAAATAAACGACTGATTTATGTTGTAGAGCGAAAGGAGAGGAAGATCTTGGCGGCAAGCGGTGGTTTTGAAGTGGAGATTAAAGCAGGTGATCAGGAGAAAAAAATCCTGACCGATGGTATCTTCGCATGCAAACCAAGAGCATCAGGTTCTTACCTAAGCATGATGAGAAGGTTTATTCTAGAAGGCAGAAGAAGAGGTTACGCGCTCGTTGAAACAAAGGTCTCTTTGAATAATCGGGCAGTGAATAAGGCCCTAGCTTATATTGGTGGTGATGCCGTTTCTTGTCACTATGCTTTACACGCTAGTCTGCGCAAATAAAAACACTCTTTTAATATTTTCACAGCGGTTAGCAGTAGCTGTGGAAAGCGATAATGAGAGGCTCCAATTGGAGTGGCTGCATTAGAAATTTCATAGCTCCCAAGCCGCGGTCCAAGTTGCATATAAGCGTACATTTTTATGTTGGGCCCGCCCGTAGCATAAAGGTCAAGATTTTCTAGTACTTCTTTCTGGAATAGAGTAACTGGGCTGCCAAAGTCTTTGGTAGCTAGCCCTGTGAGCTTTCGTACGAGCCAATTAAAAATCGCGGAAGCAAATAATCGAAATAGGCTGGTATCGTAACGGCTTTGCCGAACACCATGCACAGCAAGAGTGTAGTCGTTGAGTAGTGCCTGCATTGCAGGAATTTCCGGTACACAAGGATACATATCTGGATCAATGGTGAGTATTACTGGGGATTTAGCTTGCAGTAAACCCAGGGTCATCGCTTTGATTTGACCAATGTGCTGTTCGGGGCGAATTGCTTTGATTTTCAGATTGAGGAAATCACTTTCGATTGGTGCCGGATTCGTTTTCCATTGGTTTAGATCATCGACAATCACGACTTCATAGATTTTACCTTGCTCGGTGGCAAGTGATGATAGTGCATGAAGCAGGTTAGGCAGCTGTCCAGCAAGAGGGTCTGTGGTGGTGATGATCGAAAGGCTCGTCATAGCGTGCCAACCAGAAATGAATAAGTTATGGTGCTTTGGCGTAGGCCTAGGCGTTGGAGAGGCCTACCGGGCTTCATTGTCGATGAACACGCTACTTGAGGCTGAAGGTGGAAGTTTGGTGCTCCATATTTTTGATGGTTGATTATCAGAATCATTTTAAACCTTTGAGACGCTCGGTGCTGTTTGAGAATTTTTTCTACGGCAATGTCTTGAGCAGGAGTTTGGCTTGGATTATTTGGTTAACTGATACGACTAGCACGCAGCTAAAGGAAACATATCCGCAGTAACCCAATAAGCCAAGCAGATAAAATTGCCTGTAGGGCTAATCCGCCGTTGGAAGGTGCTGATTTGCTAGCGTTTAGGTGAGGCTCGGCTGGATTGGCAGTTTTAATATGAAAAACATTGCGTTGCTGGCTGAAGTTATAGTTATCAATGTTAGGCAAGGCGTCTAGACACCGTATTAGGGCCTTTTTTAAAGCTCGTTTTATATAGATGTATTGGTAAATGCTATGTCTCTTCTTGTCACTGGTGGCTATGGTTTCATCGGCAGTGCTTTTATTCGCTGGCTATTGGCCAATACCTCGATTTACGTCGTCAATCTTGATGCTCTGACTTATGCAGCCCAACCGCAGGGGTTGGCGTCTGTGGAAGGTGACGGACGCTATCACTTTGTACAGGGAAATATAAGTGATGTCGACTTGGTGCCTCAACTGCTCAATCAGCATCAACCTGATGCTTTAATAAATTTTGCTGCGGAGTCCCATGTGGACCGGTCCATCACTGGGCCCGCTGATTTTGCACGTGCCAATATTCAGGGCACCTTGGCTCTACTGGAAACCTGCCGCAGCTGGCTCCAGCGGCGCAGTGGTTCGCGGCCCTTTCGGTTTCTGCAGGTGTCTACTGATGAGGTTTATGGGGATATTGGTGCAGAAGGTCGGGCGGCCGTTGAACGTGATGTTTGGCGCCCAAGCTCTCCCTATGCCGCTAGCAAGGCTGCGGCGGACCATCTGGTAGACGCCTGGGTGCGTACCTATGATTTCCCGGCGCTGGTTTCCCATGCCAGCAATAATTATGGCCCTTAGTATCCAGAGAAACTGATCCCTCGAGTTATCCAGTGCGCACTGGCAGGCGACGTAATCCCGCTGTATGGAAGCGGGGAACAGGTGCGCGACTGGTTGCATGTTGAAGATCACGTAAAGGCATTATGGTGTTTGCTGGAGCGGGGCCAGCTGGGTGAGCATTACAATATCGGTGGTGACTGTCCGAAGACGAATGCCGAGGTAGTGACGGCAATCTGTGCGCATCTGGATGCCATGAGTCCATCTACTAAACCCGCTGGCAGCCATGCTTCACTGATACGCCATGTGGCTGATCGGCCTGGCCATGACTGGCGTTATGCCTTGGATAGCAGCAAAATGCAGGCGAGGGATGGCGTCCGCAGGTGCCGTTCGAGCAAGGGTTGCAAGACACCATTGCGTTTTACTTGCAGCATTAAAACCCGCCGCCGGCCTGGCCCTGGCGCTCGTTCTATCTGAGCAGCAACAAGGCGGGACATCCACAAACAGCCCTGGCAGGGTTTTCTACAAGCGAATAAAGCCCGGTTCGCGTGCAAGCACGCCCCTACGAATAGCCTGTTTAATAGCGCTGGGAGCCTCAAAGGTCAATGACAACAAGAATACCTCGAAAAGGCATCCTTCTTGCCGGTGGCACTGGCTCGCGACTGCACCCGGTAACGCTTGGGGTGTCCAAGCACTTGTTGCCGGTTTACGACAAGCCAATGATTTATTACCCGCTGTCTGTGCTGATGTTGGCGGGTATCCGTCAGGTGTTGGTCGTTACTGCCCCTTGTGACGCGTGTAACTATCAGCGGTTACTGGGGGATGGCAGTCACCTGGGCATGCAGATTGACTATCTCGAGCAGCAGACACCTGGAGGTATTGCTGAGGCCCTTGATATTGCCGCCTCTTGGGCCGGAAGGGCGCCATTATGTCTGGTGTTGGGTGACAACATCTTCTTTGGTCAGGGGTTTTCTCCGCTTCTGCGCAGCATTTCCGACAGGGAGTCTGGTGCGACCTTGTTTGCCTATCCGGTGAAAGACCCCCAGCGCTTTGGTGTCGTGTCGTTTGATGAGGCAGGCAATCCCTTGACGCTCGAGGAAAAACCTTTGCTGCCAGCCTCAAACCATGCAATTACCGGTCTCTATTTTCTTGATAACAGAGCATTGGATATTGCCGCAACACTAAAGCCTTCCGCACGGGGCGAAAAAGAAATCGTCGATGTCTTGAACGAATATTTGGCAGAGGGAGAGTTACGTACTGAGGTCTTGGGAAGAGGATTCGTTTGGTTGGATGCAGGCACACCTGAAACCCTGATGGAAGCAGGAAACCTGGTACAGACCGTTGAGCAGCGCCAGGGGCTGAAGATCGCTTGCCTAGAGGAAATCGCCTGGAAGGCAGGCTGGATTAGCTCCGATCAGTTGATGGAGCGGGCAGGGGAGCTCGGGGCTACGGATTACGGCCAATATCTCGTCAACTTGCTTCAGCAGGGGGGAGGATAATGACTGATGCATGCCGGATTCCGTTTAATCGCCCCCTGTTACTGGGGCCTGAGCTGGCAGCCATTGAGGCTGCAATGTCCTCTGGTGCGTTGGCCGGAAACGGGCCTTTCACCCGCGTCTGTGAGGTATGGTTGAGGAAATATAGTGGCTCAGCCGGTGCTTTACTGGTGCCTTCCTGTACCCATGCGCTGGAAATGGCAGCCATTCTGATAAACATTGGGCCCGGGGATGAAGTCATCATGCCCTCCTGGACCTTCGTCAGTACCGCTAATGCCTTTGTGTTGCGTGGTGCCAGGCCCGTTTTTGTCGATATTTGCCCGGATACCGGCAATCTTGACGCGCGCTTGATCGAGGCCGCGATCACTGACAAGACCCGTGCCATTGTGCCTGTGCACTATGGTGGAGTCGCTTGCGACATGGCTAGCATCATGGGCATTGCTAACCAGTATGGACTTTGGGTGATTGAAGATGCTGCCCAGGCGTTGATGTCCACATGGCGAGACAAGCCACTGGGTGGAATTGGCCACTTGGGGGCTTTCAGTTTCCATGCGACCAAAAACCTGACCAGCGCAGGCGAGGGTGGGGCGTTGTTGATCAACGACCAGGCTCTGTTGGCCCGTGCGGAGCTCATCCGTGAGAAAGGGACCGACCGAGCGGCTTTTCTTCGCGGTGAGGCCAGCACCTATGAGTGGAAAGACATTGGTAGCAGCTATCTGCCCAGTGAATGCCAGGCCGCTGCACTATCTGTGCAATTGGAAGCGGCGCAGGCGGTGACGCAGCGGCGGCTGGATATCTGGGAACGATATCAGGTGTCTCTGTCGCCGGATTGTCAATTGAGCGGTGTTTCTCTGTTCAGAGTGCCTGAGGACTGTCGTCACAATGCTCACCTGTTCGCCATGAAAATGCCCGATGGGGGGCGCCGTGCCAATTTGCAGCAACGACTTGCGGACGCAGGTGTGGCGGCCGTTTCACATTATGTCCCCTTGCACAGCTCTCCGGCAGGACGACGCTATGGCAGAGTCGCTGGCAGTATGCGGGAAACCGATTGCATGGCTGAGTGCCTGTTGCGACTACCGCTTTATTATGCACTGACCGATGCTGAGCAGTCGTTTGTGATTGATAAGGTAAAGGAAGGGTTGAAGGTATTATAGCCGTGCGGGGTGAGTTCAAACATTGTGAAAAAACATTATGCCGGGATAGATTCAGAACCCTTCGCTTTGAGGTGAGTTGTGCCCCACCCAGGGAAGACGAAAGGCCCGGTTTATTAACTCGGCAACGAGACAGGCTGCTGGGGCCTGCTTGCAGTTGCAATCGAGTACCCTGAAATTCGCCCGCAAAACAAACTTCTCGGCGGAAATCGACTACTGCAACCGCCGCTCCAGCCCCTTCATTGCCAACACCCGCGTGCTAATCTCCTCGATCGACAGCTCCGTTGCATCCAGGTACGGGATGTTGTGTTTGTTGTACATGGCTTCCAGAGCTCTCAACTCCATATCACACTGCCGCAGGGAAGCGTATTTGCTGCCTGCCTTGCGCTCGCTGCGGATGGCGCTGAGGCGGTCGGCGTTGATGGTGAGGCCGAAGAGCTTTTGTTTGTGCTCGACCAGCGGCTTCGGCAGCCGAAGGTCGTCGAAATCGTCTTCAGTGAGGGGGTAATTGGCGGTGAAGAGGCCAAATTGCAGTGCCAAGTAGAGACAGGTCGGGGTTTTGCCGGAGCGGGAAACACCAATGAGAATCACGTCCGCCTGATCATAGTGGCGGGTGCGGGCGCCGTCGTCGTTGTCCAGGGCAAAATGCACGGCATTGATACGGATGCGGTAGGACTCCGCATCGCGGATGGCGTGGCTCTGGTTGATCTTGTGGCTGGAGCGCACGCCCAGTTCGTCTTCCAGGGGGTTCAGAAAGGCGCCGAACAGATCCAGTACCAGTCCGTCGCAGCCGTGTAGGAGGG
>CENR01024994.1_pt1 | contig 16582 bp, 25 predicted proteins | sample 530181 | NCBI WGS metagenome assembly CENR01 (sample SAMEA2619677, study PRJEB7988) | marine metagenome | biome: marine biome (ENVO:00000447); feature: surface water layer (ENVO:00002042); material: "saline water (ENVO:00002010), including plankton (ENVO:xxxxxxxx)" | depth 5 m | reverse complement strand
GCAGCGGGTGTGGGTGGAGCCATTACAGGTCGAGGTGCTGATTTATTAATCATAGACGATCCACATTCTGAGCAAGATGCGCTGTCGCCCTCGGCACTTGAGTCGGCTTACGAGTGGTACACCTCTGGACCTCGACAGCGTTTACAGCCTGGCGGTTCTATCGTTGTAGTCATGACTCGTTGGTCAACACTAGACTTAACTGAAAAATTAATTAGGCGTATGGGTGAGGCTCACGCTGATCAATGGGAAGTGGTTGAGTTGCCAGCCATACTTGATAGCGGTGAACCTTTATGGCCAGAGTTTTGGAAGTTAGAAGAACTCGAAGCTGTGAAAGCATCTTTGCCCATTGCTAAATGGAACTCACAATATATGCAAAACCCAACCTCTGAAGAGGGTGCTATCATCAAAAGAGAGTGGTGGCGTGTTTGGGGCAAAGATCATCCACCAGAACCAAGTTATGTTTTACAGTCTTACGATACTGCTTTTTCTAAAAAAGAAACTGCTGACTACTCAGCCATAACAACATGGGGAGTGTTTCGCCCCAACTCTGATGCTCCTGAATCTATATTTTTATTAGACGCTAAACGTGGGCGTTGGGACTTTCCAGAACTAAAAGCTATCGCTAATGAAGAATATCATTATTGGCAACCTGACGCAGTTTTGATAGAATCACAAGCAAGCGGCACGCCTTTGACTCACGAGTTGCGCATGGCGGGAATACCTGTAGTTAATTACAGGCCTACCAGAGGCAAAGACAAGACAACTCGTGTGCATTCTGTCGCTCCAGTGTTTGAATCTGGTTTGGTTTGGGCGCCCGATACCATTTTTGCTGAAGAGGTGATAGAAGAATGTGCAGCTTTTCCTTATGGAGAGAATGATGATTTCGTTGACTCTATGACTCAAGCTGTATTAAGATTTAGGCAAGGGAACTTTATAAGCCTCTATTCAGATTTAGAGGATGAAGAAATAGAACCACAACAGAGGATATATTACTAATGGCAATAGCAAAAGGAATTAAAAAAATTTTAAAAAGTGTTAAATCTAAAAAGGCAAATAAAAATGAATTGAAGAACCTAAACCCTGAAAAACTTGCAAAAATTGAAGAACAAGTGGCAAAGAATGTTACACCTCTTCTTGCAAGCGCACTAGGATTAACTTTTGCAAAAGGTCAATTAGAAGGAATGAAAGGTGGCGGAGAAGTCTCCTCAAAATCAAAATCTTCAGGGGTAGCTCTTAAAGGGTTCGGCAAAGAAGTAAAATAATGGCTGACATTGACAAAGCTATAAGCGTTGACGAACAGATAGACCTAGAAGTTAGGGACAGAGATAAGTCAATGGAGGTTGAAGTCCCTGAAGAAGAAATTCAAGATATTGAACAGTTTGAACAGTTAGAGGATGGTACTCTAATTTTTGGTGGTGCTTTACCACCCCCAGAAAATACTGATTTTTATGCCAACTTAGCTGAGATTATGGATGATGATGATCTTGCTAGAGTTAAAATAGATATTTTAGATGGCGTTGAATCTGATAAAGCCTCTAGAGAAGATTGGGAAAAAACATACAGAGATGGTCTAGAGTATCTCGGCATGAAGTATGAGGATAGAACTCAACCCTTTGAAGGTGCGTCTGGTGTTATGCACCCACTATTAGCAGAGTCAGTTACACAATTTCAATCACAAGCTTATAACGAACTACTTCCTACACAAGGTCCAGTTAAAACTCAAGTATTAGGTCAAGCTAATCCACAATCAGATCAACAAGCGTCAAGGGTGCAAGAGTTTATGAACTATCAACTCATGCACGTTATGAAAGAGTACGAGCCTGAAACAGATCAACTACTGTTCTATTTACCCCTCTCAGGCTCGGCTTTCCGTAAAGTTTATTACGATCAAAATTTAGGTCGAGCAGTTTCTAAATTTATTCCTAGTGAAGACTTAATAGTTCCTTACTCAGCAACAGATCTATATAACGCTACTAGAGTTACTCATGTTATTGACATGTCAAAGAACGATGTCAAAAAACTACAACAAATTGGTTTCTACAAGATGATAGATATGTCTGGTGATTACAGCCCAGAGGACTATGACCAAGTACAAGAAGAAATAGATGAAATACAAGGTGTTGAGCCAAGTTACTCTGAAGATGATAGGTGTGAAATATTTGAAGTTCATACAGAACTAGACTTACCAGGCTTTGAAGATAAAGATCAAAATGGTGAAGAAACAGGTATAAAGCTACCTTATATTGTAACCATATCAAAAACTAACAATGAGATTTTATCTATCAGAAGAAACTACAAACAACAAGACCCATTAAAAGCTAAGATAAACTATTTCGTTCAATATAAATTTTTACCAGGTTTAGGCTTTTATGGTTTTGGTCTAACTCACATGATAGGTGGGTTATCAAAAGCATCAACTTCTATTTTAAGACAGCTAATAGACGCTGGAACTTTATCGAATCTGCCCGCAGGCTTTAAGGCTAGAGGCATTCGCATCCGTAATGACGATCAACCATTACAACCAGGAGAGTTCAGAGACATGGACGCTCCAGGTGGCAGTTTGCGAGACGCCTTTGTGCCATTGCCTTTCAAGGAGCCGAGTCAAACTCTCCTCTCTCTCTTAGGCGTCTTGGTAGATAGTGGTAGGCGTTTCGCATCTATTACAGATATGCAGGTTGGCGATGCTAACCAAAATGCACCAGTAGGGACTACAGTAGCTCTGTTAGAAAGAGGTACTAGAGTTATGAGTTCTATTCACAAAAGATTACATGCGAGTCAAAAAATTGAGTTTAATTTATTAGCAAAAGTATTTTCTGAATATTTACCACCAGAATATCCATATTTAACAGCTAATGGCAACCAACAAATCAAGGCACTAGACTTTGATGAGCGTGTTGATGTCATGCCTATATCAGACCCAAATGTATTTTCCATGAGTCAAAGGGTCATGTTGGCACAGGAAATGTTAAGAACAGTACAATCTAATCCACAAATTCATGGTCCTAGCGGTTTGTATGAGGCATATCGTAGAATGTATGCGGCCATGGGAGTTCAAAATATCGAGCAGTTACTCCCACCACCACAACCACCTCAACCAATCGACCCTGCAAGTGAGAATGCAAGTTTGATTTCGGGAGTACCTGCTCAAGCCTTTCCAGGACAAGATCATGATGCACACATTCAAACTCATTTGTCTTTGTATAACACTGTTACTGCTCAAAGCAATCCACAGGTGCTATCACTTATTCAAGCTCACATTTATCAACACATATCATTTAGAGCTTCAGAGATAGTTGATTTACAAAACCAACAAGACCCAGAGTTTCAAAGTTTTATTCAGCAACTTCAACAGTTGCCACCAGAACAAGCACAACAGTATCAACAACAGTTGCAGGATTCGATAGCAAAAAGTATTGCTCAAACATCTTCACAACTTATGCAACAAATCAATCAAATATTTATGCCACCACCAGCTGCCCCTGACCCATTAGTTGAGTTAAGAGGTAAAGAGCTAGATATTAAAGCTGATGATGTGCAAAGAAAACGTGAGGAGTTTGTGCAGAAACAAGAGTTTGATGCTATGAAGTTAATGCAATCTGGTCAGTTAGCAGAGGAAAGATTAAATCTACAACGTGATATTGCACAAATGAAAGACGATATATCAAGAGATAGGTTGGATCAATCGACACAATTCAAATCTTTAGAATTTTTTAAAGACAGATAATGGCAATGAATAGAGCCTCGATGGGCAAACAAATATCAAAGTCGCCAAGAAAAAGATCATTAAAATTACGTTTAAAAAAATCTAGCTTAAAAGGACTCAAAGGTTCTAAATCTATGATGAAGCCTAAAATTAAAAAACTAAAAATAAAAAAATTTAAAGGCACAAAAAAATAAATTTGGGTGAAAAAATTTAATCCAAAAAAAATAATAAGAGCTTGGTCTAAAGAAGTTTTAGAATCTAAATCAGATTTTCATAATGGCTTACCAGCCTGTCCTTTTGCTAAAAAGTCTTGGCAAAACAAAAGAGTTAAAATACAAGTTTGTCAAGAGGATGATTGGTCAGACTTAACAGATTCTATTCTAAAATTTGACGACAACACTGATGTTTTAATTTACGTTAATAATAATTGGAATCATATTGCTGATACTGAATTTGATGCTAGGGTAGACATTATCAATGCTCTAAGTATAAAATTAGATTTGTGGGTCATGTCTTCACATCCAAGCCACGAAGATAAACCTGGGTTTGAAAACAATGAAGACTTAGATCCGCATGATTCCATGTATATGGTTTTCGTTCAAAAACATAAAGAGTTAGTGGACGCATCTGATAAAATAAAACAGTTAGGGTATTACTCTAATTGGTCAAAAGAAGTATTTAACGAATTTATAACTAAAAGGAAACTAAAATGCGACAAAAAATGAAAAAAGGATCTAATAAATCAGGAGTTAAAAAACTTAAAGCTGGTTCTAAAAAATCAGGAGTTAAAAAACTTAAAGCTGGTTCTAAAAAATCAGGCGTTGTTATGGGTATCAAAAAGCTTAAAGGTGGATCTAAAAAATCAGGTCTTTCTGCTAGAAGAAACTCTATGCGTATGAAGAAAAGCTCTAAGAAAAAATCTGTAAAGAAAAGAAGTAGATAATGCCTTTAAAAAAAGGTAGCGGTAGAAAGGTAGTTTCTGCTAATATAAAGAAATTAATAAAAGAAGGTCGTCCACAAAAACAAGCTGTGGCGATTGCACTGAGTAAGGCAGGTAAAAATAAAAATGGCAAAAGAAGCAAAAAACGAAGTCGAAATAAAAGATCAAGGTAGTGTTCCTTTAAAAAAACAGGAAGTAATACCTAACCCTGGCGCACCAAAACCTTTTGGCTCTGGAGAGGCAAGAGGCGGTGGTATCGCTTTGAGGGGTAAAAAGTTTCAAGGAATATTTTAATGTTCCCTAGATTGTTTGGCGGACTAGGCGGCTTTGGTGGTTTTAGAAGTAGACTACCATTTGGTACGCCACAAGGGTTCGGCAATCCTTTTGGGTTTCAATCAAGCCCAAGATTAGTAGAGGGTGGACCATCATTCTTTATGCCACCAAGTTTTGGCATGCAGTTTCCATCAGCTATGGGGCCAATGGGCTTTGGTAGTCCATTCGGTGGCTTTGGCGGTTTTGGTGGGCTAGGCGGTTTTCAGCCTGGATTATCACCACTATTAAGTCAGTTTGGTCAGTTCGCTAGACCAATGCCAAGACCTCAACCACAATTTGATTTTCAATCTTTACTATCACCTTTCACTTCTCAGATAGAAGATTTACAAAGACAGCTTGCAGAACTGCAAGGATTGCCAGGCGAAGGAAGTGATATACCACTACCACCACCGCCACCACCACCAGATCCAGTAGTTGCACCGCCTCCAACACCACCAGCAGCACCACTCCCAACACCAGGAGATACAGGGATGGATAGTCCTTTCTTCCGACTTCCACAGGGAGATTCTTATAGTGATTTAGATGCTGGAGATAAAGAAACAATTGCTAGAGAATATGGAGGTATCTATTATGATTCTCAAGGTAATAGATTTGAAATGACTCCAGAACAATTAGGAACTTATCAGACACCAGCACCAGCACAACTTAGTGGAGTTGGTCAACCAGCACCACCACCACCACCTATCTTTGGCGGAGGTTTCCCAGGAGGCGCACAAAGCGGAATGCCAGTTGAAATGCCAATAGATACACCTATGCCTGTATTGCAAGAACCAATGCCACCAATGAGAGGTGGAAATGATTATTTACCGAAACCCCCAATAGAACCAATAATTGATCCTGTTAGAGGTGTGAGACCAGACCCATTTCCACCAAGAGCTGTGCCACCTGCACCAATACTAAACGATCCTTTTAGAGGTCCAGTTGAAGTGCCATCACCATTTATGCCATTACCACCTGCAAGAACAATGCCTGTGCCACCAGCACCAATAATGCCTTTGAAACCAATTAAAACACCTTCTCCAGTAGATCAACTTATACAAGTAGGAAACCCAAGGCCGAAAGAATTTTCTATACCATTGCCTGTTCAAGACTTAGGACCAATAGGTTCTATGTCTGGTATGCCAGGTATGGGTAGAGGACTTTTTGGTAGGTAAGACGTTAATTTTTTAGGAGAGTTTAAATGGACGGCATAAAATTAGCCGAATATGTTTTAAAAATTATTAGGCAAAGAGAGTCTCAGATTGTTGACAGCATATCTTCTGGCAATGTAAAATCCATGGAAGAATACAAATATTCTATTGGGGCTTTATCAGAGTTAAGATCCTTAGAACAAGATTTAAAAGAAACTCTGCAAAGATATGACATCGATGAGTGAAATCGCAAAAGAAAATATAGAGAGTAAAAAAACTGTTAGTTCAGATACTGATAGTTCCATCAAAAGATTTGAGGAAAGATTAAAAAATCAAAAACCTCAAGAGCAGAGTCAACCAAAAGAAAAACAAGAACAAGAAGAAGAAAGGTCTGAACTAGACATGGCTTTCGTTGAGGAAGACCAAAGAGTTCTAGACCCAACTTTACTTAAAAAATCATTAATTGATAGAATGCCCAACCCTACAGGTTGGCGTGTTTTGGTTTTGCCCTATCAAGGTAAAAGCACAACCGATGGCGGTATTCAATTAATAAAATCCACCTTAGATAGGGAGTCTCATGGGACTATGGTTTGTTATGTTTTAAAAACAGGACCATTAGCCTATAAAGACAAAAATAGATTTGGTGGTAGCGCTTGGTGTAAAAAAGGGGATTGGGTACTAATCGGCAAATATTCGGGTGCTAGATTCCTATTGGAAGATGATCATGAAGTAAGGATTATAAATGACGATGAAATCATCGGAAAAATTTTAAATCCTGATGATATTAAAACTTTGTGAGGAAAATAAAATATGTCGCAAGAAGCAGAAAAGGTAATAGATGTTGATATATCTGAAGAAAAGATAGAAAAAGCAGCTTTGCCTGAAAATAAAAGAGTTGAAGAGGAAATCTCAGACTCAAGCGTTGAGGTTGGCATTGACGAAAATGTTAAACCTGTCACTGAAGATGAAGTTCAGGAAGACTTTGATGTCTCTAAAAAAGTAGAGCATGAATCAAAAGATCTTTCTGAGGTTGAAAAAAGAGCAGCTTATGCTCAGAATAGAATTAACAAAGCTGTTGCTCAAGCCAAAGAATATCAAAGAAGAGAACTTATGGCTTTGCAATATGCTAAAGAGTTAAAGCAACAAAACGAACAGCTTAATAACCATCAGCAAAGTTTCGCTAATAATTATAGTGAGGAGGCTTCTGCTAGAATAGATAGTCAAATTACTTTAGCTAAACAGGCTTTAAAACAAGCCACTGAAGCTGGCGATAGCGATGCTGTAGCAAAAGCTACTGAGGCTTTAACATTAGCAAGTGCTGATAAATCTAGAATAGATCAATACAAGCAAAGTCTAGCTCAGTATCAACAATACTATGAAGCTAACCCTAATGAAAATGTTGATCAAAATTTACAGAATTATCAACCACAGCAGGTTCAAGAATTTAATGAGCCATCTGTTAAAGCTCAAGATTGGGCAGCAAAAAATGACAGTTGGTTTAATAAAGACCCTGTAGCAACTAATGTTGCCTATACTATTCATGCAGATTTGGTGCAGAAAGGCTTTGACACCGAGAGTGATGAATACTATCATGAGATAGATAGAAGATTAAGGGAAGAACTCCCTAATAAGTTTAATAACGTGGAAGCAAACAAACCCGTCCAAACAGTTGCTTCACCATCACGCAACACATCGACAGGACGCAAAAAAAATCGTATCGAATTGACACCGAGCGAACAGCAACTAGCTAAGAAACTTGGAGTGTCATTTAAAGATTACGCAATACAAAAAGCGAGGTTACAAAAATCATGAGCGATAAAGATTTAAAACAATCGAGATCTACTAGAGAAGTAGAAGACAGAAAGTTCGAGGAACGTGATCAAGTTTGGAAACCACCAGCAGCGCTGGATATTTCAATAGACCCACCTCCTGGAAAAACTTTTAGATGGATTAGATCCGATATATTAGGTCAACCAGACAAAACTAATATATCAAAAAGATTTAACGAGGGTTTTAAACCCGTAACGGCAGAATCTTTTCCAAATGGCCATGGTTTACCTGTAGTCGATGAAGGTCGTCACTCAGGGGTAATCGGTGTTGGCGGTTTAATTCTTTGTGAAATAGATAATAAAATCTTAGAGCAAAGAAGAAATTATTATAAAAATATGACCGACAACCAAATGAGAGCTATTGAGAATGACCTTATGCGTGAGGAAAACCCTGCAATGCCTATAACTAGAGAGTTAAAAACAAGGGTCACATTCGGAAAAGAGTAGGTTCTTTTTTCCGTTATTTAATTTTTTAATATAGGAGCCTTGTGAAAACAAGGATTTAATAAAAATGGCAAACCAAGATAAACCATTTGGGTTTAAGCTAGTAGGTAACTTGTCTGGTGTAAACAACCATAGAGTTAGCGAATACAACATTGAATCTGGCTCAACCCAAGGGATCTTTTCAGGAGACCCAGTAAAAATGTTAACAGGCGGTTTCATAGACGTAGCTGATGCCGCTGGTGACGTAAAAATACTGGGAATCTTTAAAGGATGCCAATATGTCGATGCGAATAGCAAAGAAGTTGTCTATTCCGCCCATTTCCCTGCTGCTAAAACAGCAACAGGAGATATAGTAGCCTTTGTTGAGGATAACCCTAATAACCTATACGAAGTTCAGTGTACTGGTTCTTTAGCTAGAACAGACATTGGTGCTAACGTAGATATTGCTTACACAGCAGGATCAACAGTTAGTGGCCAATCAAAAGCAGAAATTGCTTCTTCATCTGGTGCAGGAACAGCTAACTACAGATTAGTTGGTGTTTCAAAAGATTCAGAAAACAATGAACTAGGTTCAGCTAACGTCAACATGATTGTTAAGATTAACGAACATGCTTATGATCAGTTAGCAGGAGGTGTATAAGTCATGGCTATAAATAGAGCGCAATTAGCAAAAGAACTCGAACCTGGATTAGCTGCACTTTTTGGGCAGGAATACAACAGGTACGAAAATGAGCATGCAGAAATCTTTGAAACTGTTTCATCAGATAGAGCGTTTGAAGAAGAAGTAATGATTGTTGGTTTTGGTAATGCACCAGTTAAACCTGAAGGAGAAGGTGTCTCATTTGACAACGCTTCTGAAGGATTTACTGCTCGTTACTCACACGAAACAGTCGCTTTAGCTTTCGCACTTTCAGAGGAAGCAATCGAAGATAACCTGTATGACAGATTAGGTGCTAGATATACAAAAGCACTTGCAAGATCTATGTCTCATACTAAGCAAGTAAAAGCAGCAAATGTTCTTAACAATGCTTTCAGTTCCAGTTTCCCTGGTGGTGATGGCGTAGAGCTTTGCTCAACTGCACACCCATTAACAGGTGGCGGAACATTTGCCAATGAGCCATCAACAGATGCTGACTTAAATGAAACATCTTTAGAAGATGCAATCATTAAGATTTCAACATTTGTAGATGACAGAGGTCTTATTGTCGCACTTCAACCTAGTAAGTTGATTGTACCGCCTCAGTTACAGTTTGTAGCTGATAGATTGTTACAATCTCCAGGAAGGGTTGGAACTTCAGATAATGATATTAATGCTATTAATAACATGGGATCTATTCCAGGTGGTTACGTTGTTAACCATTTCTTAACAGACCCAGACGCATTCTTTGTATTATCAGATGTTCCTGATGGTTTCAAACACTATGAGAGATCTCCTCTCCAAACTTCTATGGAAGGTGACTTTGATACTGGCAATGTCAGATTCAAAGCTAGAGAGAGATACTCATTTGGATTCTCAAATCCAAGATGTGTGTTTGGTTCTAAAGGTGCGTAACACCTAGTCGATTTAATCGATGTTTAGGGGTCCTTTTTGGACCCCTATTTTTTTGACTTAATTTTTTACTTATAGTATATTTTTCTTGTTACCTAAAGTAGCGAGATGAATAATTTAGAAAAAACATCTTTAGCAGATAGTCCATGTATAGGCAGGTGTAGCACCACCTGGGGAGATATAATTTGTAAGGGTTGCGGTAGATCTGAAAAACAAATAAGAGAATGGCATGGTTATACCAACTTAGAAAAAAAACTGATAAACTTATCAATCGCAAAAAAATTTCATGCAATGAAAAAAATTAACGGAAAAGAACACCCTTTAAAAAGAATAGATGAAAAGATACTAGGCGCTCAATGTTTAGTTGAAATGGTGGGTTCTGAATTAATAGACCTTTATGGCAAAAATCCTAAAATAGAAAAATCTTATAAAAATTTGTACGAAGCAGCTAAACTTTTAAAAGAAAGCAAAAGTAATTTACCTATTGATATATAGATTTCTGTAATATAGAATTTAATAGTTAGCATAATGAGGCACATGGTGTGTTCCATTTAAAGAATAGGAGTTCTTATGTCTAATCCACATTTTCAAAATTTAATTTTATGGGCAGGTAATACTGTCGCTTCTAAGTCCAAAAAGGACTTACCTATGTTTCAACCATATCCGTCAGATCAGACATACTATGGTTACTTTAACGATTTCATGAACTACGTTGCTAGTGATTGGACCATTACATCAACAGATGGTGGTGGCGATTCTGGTGAAGTAATTCAAATTACCAGTGGTGCAGGTGGTCAACTTATCATCACCACTAATGATGCAGATAATGACTCAGAAGAGTTACAACTTAAAGGCGAGTCATTTTTAATAGATGGCAACAAAAGAGCATTCTTTTCATGCAGATTCAAACTTAGCGATGCTACAGAGTCTGACGCTTTGATTGGTTTAGCGATTACTGATACTACAGCAATTGATGGCGTATCAGATGGTATCTTTTTTACCAAAGATGATGGCGATACAAATTTAGATTTCGTAGTTGAGAAAGACTCTACTGAAACAGAATCAGCAGCAGTAGCTACTGTAGCAGATGATACTTTTATTACTGCATCATTTTTTGTAGATCCAAATGCAAGTCAAGTATTTTATGCAATCAATAACGCAGAGCCAGTTGGAGTTGTAAATACTAATCTACCTAATAATGAAGAACTTACTGTTACATTAGCTATTCAAGCAGGTGCAGCTGCAGCTAAAAGTTTAGTTGTAGATTATGTTAATGTTTTAGTTGAGAGATAATGGCTGACGCAGTTACATCACAAATTATTCAAGATGGCGAAAGAGTTGCTGTCTTAAAATTTACCAATGTTTCAGATGGCAGTGGTGAATCTGCTGTAAAAAAAGTAGACGTTTCTGCACTATCTAATAGTAGTGCAGGGGCTGCTTGTACCTCTGTTGATGTCGCTAGAATATATTGGGCATGTCGTGGTATGGGAGTTGATTTGCTTTTTGATGCTACTTCAAATGTTCTCTTAACTGGTCTTCCTGCTGATAGCACAGGAGATGAGTATTACGATCTTTTCAGTGGCATTCCTAATAATGCAGGTTCTGGAAAAACAGGAGATATTTTATTTACAACTGTTGGGCATTCAAGCGGAGACACATACTCTATAATATTGGTATTGAATAAAAACTACTAAACTAGGAGTGTCTTGACATGCCTAGAAAAAGAGACAAGCAACCACCAAGAAACAAGAAAAATTTCAGACCTACTAAAAAAGGTGCTGGAATGACAGCAGCGGGTGTAAAAGCTTACAGAAAACTAAACCCTGGCAGTAAATTAAAAACAGCAGTAACCAAAAAAAAAGGTCTTACTAAAAGAGAAAAAGCTAGACGTAAATCATTTTGTGCTAGATCAGCAGGACAAATGAAGAAGTTTCCTAAAGCAGCAAAGAACCCAAATTCAAGATTAAGACAAGCAAGAAGAAGATGGAGATGTTAGAATAAATTATGGCATTATCAGGAAGTACAAATTTTGAACCAAATGTTACAGAGTTTATAGAGGAGGCTTTTGAGCGTTGTGGACTTGAACTAAGAACTGGTTATGACTTAAAAATGGCTAGAAGGTCTATAAACTTTCTTTTAGCCGAATGGGCAAACAGAGGTTTAAATCAATGGACTATAGAACAAGCTACTCAAACAGTTACTGAAGGAACATCTAGCTATACTTTAAATTCAAACATTATAGATGTTCTAGATTGTTCGTTAAGAAGAGTTGATGGCACTGTAACTACAGACTTGCAGATGACAAGATTAAGCAGGTCTGAATATTTGAACATTCCTAATAAAGATACTAAAGCTAGACCATCACAATTTTTTCTAGATAAATTAACAACACCTGTTTTAAAGATTTGGCCTAGTCCAGAAAATTCTACTGATGTTTTGGTTTTTAATAAAATTGTAAGAATGGATGACGCTGATGCAGCTACAAACACATTAGATATGCCATTTAGATTTTATCCATGTTTCGTTGCTGGGTTAGCATATTACATATCTTTAAAAAGAGTTCCTCAAAGATCTTCAGATTTAAAAAGAATATATGAAGAAGAATTTAGAAGAGCAGCAGATCAAGATGAAGATAGAGCTTCTTTAAGAATAGCACCATATTCTAGAGGAGGATATTAATGGCATACGCCACAGGTAAACATGCTTTAGCACATTGCGATAGGTGTGGGTTTCGTTACAAGCTACTTGAGTTAAAAAAAGAGTGGAATGGCTTAAAAACCTGTCCTAGTTGTTATGAAATGAAACATCCACAATTAGAGCCTATATCAGCAACATCAGATCCAGAAGCTTTATATGATCCTAGACCAGACAATGATAATGAGAATACAGATTATGTTCATGTCTTTACAAGCACAGACCCTGTTGGAACTAATTTTGACCCTCTGTCAGCAACATCAAACCTTGGGAGTGTTACCATAACAACATAATGACTTTAGCAGAACTAAAAACACTAATACAAAATTATACAGAGTCTACTGAAACTACTTTTGTAAATACTTTAGATGACATTATAAAAAATACTGAAGATAGAATATTTAATGAAGTTCAGTTTGATTACTTTAGAAAAAATGTTTCTGGTAATTTAAGCGTAGGCAATAGATTTTTAACTTGTCCTAATGATTTTATTTTATCTTTTAGTTTGGCTGTAATTGACAGTAATGGAGATTATCATTACTTAGATTTAAAACATCCATCTTTTATGCAAGAGTTTTCACCAGACCCATCAGATAGTTCTTTAAGAGGATTGCCAAAATATTATGGCCAGTTCGATAAAGAATTGTCTACTGCATCTAGCAATGGTTCTAGCTTAATAGTGGCTCCAGTACCTGATGTTGCATACAATGTTGAACTTCATTACTTGTATCAACCTACATCTTTAGTCACTGACACAACAGGAACTTGGCTTTCTACTAATGCTAGAGACGCTTTGCTTTATGGTTGCATAGCTGATGCTTATACTTTTTTAAAAGGAGAGCCTGATCTTTTACAAGTTTATGAAAGAAGATATGCTCAAGAGATAGCTAAGTTAAAAAATAGAGCAGAGGCAAGGGGTAGAAAAGATGAATATAGGTATGACTCTTTGAGAAAACCTATACAATAGTAATTAATAAGAGAGAGAGAAAATGAAACCAATTAAAAAATTAAGCGAGAGTTCTGTCGCTATTGTTGGTTTAGGCAATAGTTGGCAAGACTTTAATATAGCCAAAACTCACGGAGTAAACTTTGATGAGGTTTGGGCAATAAACGCAGTTTCCTCAGTTATATACCACGACAGGGTATTTATGATGGATCCAGCTTCTAGATTCTTAGATGGCAATGATGCAGGTGGACAAACAGAGTCCATGAAAAAAGTTTTGCTAGAACACAAAGGTCCAATATATACATGTGAAAAAGATTCTCGTTGTCCTGGATTAGTAGAATATCCTGTAAAAGAAGTCGTAGAGGAAACTGAGTGTCATTATCTTAACAATACAGTTGCTTATGCTGTAGCGTTTGCATATTGGAATAAAGTCAGAAAGGTGTCTTTGTTTGGCATAGATTTTACTTACAAGTCAAACCCTGCTTTTGCTGAAGCTGGTAGAGCTTGTGTAGAGTTTTGGTTGTCTAAATGTATGGAGGCAAACATACAAGTTGATATAGCACAAAACTCTAGTTTACTAGACGCTAATATACCTGCTGAAGATAAGCTTTATGGTTATCATAGATTAGAAGATCCTCTAGTGGTAGGATATGATAGTCACCAAAATTTAAAAGTTAAAAAAGTTAGTGAACTAAAAGTGCAAAAGAATATTAAACAATCAGGATATTTAGATAGATATGATTCTCATTTAAAAAGCCCTGTAGAACCTAACAAATATTGAATCAAGAAGGATTACCAAAACTAGGAGCAATTGAAGTTGCTACTACTAACTATGGTGGGCATCCACCAGAGTTTTGGGCAGAACAATTAACTAATAAAATAGTCGGTGTTTCGGAAGATAAAGAGCCACATATAACAGAACAAGCTAGAGCTTATCGTGATGTTATTTACAAAGTTGCTTTAATTTATATAAAGAATGCTATAAAATCATATAAAGTAACCATCATTCAAGAGTTATTGAAAGGTGGCGAGGAAGAATTAGCAAAAGTGATTAGGAGACTTTAATGGCAATTTCATCAACATTAACAACAAGTTTTAAAAAAGAACTTTTACAAGGAGTTCATAATTTTGCCTCTGGTGGCAACTCTTTTAAATTAGCCTTGTATGCTGGTGCTACCGCTTCTTTGGGAGCGACCACAACAGCTTATGCAACGAGTTTATCAGGACAAAGTTCAGGAACAAATTATACAGCAGGCGGATCAGCATTAACCCCTGCAATTGCTGCACCATCTTCAACAGGAACTACGGCCTTTGTGGATTTTGCAGATTTAACTTTTAGCACAGCCACAGTTACAGCCAGTGGGTGTTTAATTTATAACGATACTAATTCAGATAAATCAGTAGCAACAATCAGCTTTGGGGCGTCCAAATCTTCAAGTGCAGGAGACTTTACAATAGTTTTCCCTGCTGCTGGAGCTAACGCAATCATAACTATAGCATAGGGGTACAGACCCTATGGCTATAGATACAGGTTGGGGCAGAGATAGCTGGGGTTCAGGACCTTGGGGTCAGCCCGCAGATATAGAGGTATCTGTATCTGGCTTATCAGCAACATCTGCTTTAGGAACAACCACACAATCCTCTGGCGTCAATCAACCAGTTACCGAGCAAGGATCAACTTCTGCTTTAGGTACAGTTTTAGTAAAAGCTGCTGTTAATCAATCAGTTACCGAACAGGGAGCAACTTCAGGACTAGGAACTATTAGTCTTGTTACCAACAACAATCTGTCTGTTTCAGGCTTCAGTATGACATCTGGACTTGGTAGCGTAGTTGCATCTCTACCAAAAGATGTTTCAGTTACTGGTTTGAGACTAACCGCAACTTTAAATTCTGTTAATGTTTGGTCAGTTATTGATACAAGTCAAACTCCAAACTATAATGTTATAACAGATTCTCAAACTCCAAACTGGTCTGCATTCGATGGGTAAAAAATGGTCCATTGCAAGAAAAAGAAAAATTAACTGTAAGAAGCCTAGAGGTTTTAGTGAAAAAGCACATTGTGCAAGTAAGAAAAAAAAGAGTAAAATGAGGAAGAGGTAACAAATGGCAACCTATGTAAATAACTTAAGATTAAAAGAAATAGCCACAGGGGATGAATCAGGAACCTGGGGAACTTCAACAAATACAAATTTAGAATTAGTCGGAGAGGGGCTTGGTTTTGGTACAGAAGCCATCACAACAAATGCAGATACTCATGCGTCTACTGTAGCTGATGGTTCGGCTGATGAAGCTAGAGCTATGTATATTAAATATACAGGCACACTAGATAGCGCTTGTACTATAACAATAGGACCCAACACATTAAAAAGAGTTCATTTTATAGAGAATGGCACGTCAGGCAGTCAAAACATAATAATAAAACAAGGCTCTGGTTCTACAGTAACTATTGGTCCAGGAGATGTTAAAGTAGTTTATTTAGACGGAGCAGGGTCAGGGGCAGCAGTAAATGACGCTTTTGCAAGTTTATCTACAGTAGATTTAAAAGTTAGTGATGATTTAACAGTTACGGATGACGCCTCTGTAGGTGGAGATCTATTGGTAAGTGGCGAAGTGCAAACTGCTAATATTGGGTTTACAGATGGTGACAATGCCATAACGATTGCAGATGGCGGTGGGATAACTGCTGCCAATGGCATTACCTCAACGGCTGCCTCAAATACTTTTGGAGCTACATCTTTTAACGATGCCAATATAACAAATGTTGGAGACATTGCACTAGACAGTTTATCAGCAGATGGCTCTAGCATTTCAATAGCTAGTCCAGTTGTTATAAATGGCTCAACACCAACTTTAACTATAGGTGACGCAGGTGCAGAAGATACAAAATTAGTTTTTGATGGTAATGCTCAGGATTTTTATATTGGTTTAGATGATTCGGCAGATGACTTATTAATAGGTAATGGTAGCACTGTAGGTTCTAATGTAGCTATTGGTATCAATGAAAGCCAAGTAG
>CENR01073746.1_pt1 | contig 16623 bp, 4 predicted proteins | sample 530181 | NCBI WGS metagenome assembly CENR01 (sample SAMEA2619677, study PRJEB7988) | marine metagenome | biome: marine biome (ENVO:00000447); feature: surface water layer (ENVO:00002042); material: "saline water (ENVO:00002010), including plankton (ENVO:xxxxxxxx)" | depth 5 m | reverse complement strand
ATCAAAACCATACTTTAAAACAAAATAGAACTTACCAAGTTGGTATAGTTTTATCAGATAGATATGGAAGACAATCAGATGTTATACTATCAGAAGTTGATGATGGTGTTATTCCTGGTTTAGTAGATACTTTCAAAGGCTCTACTTTATATAATAATTATAGAACTCCTTCAGATACACCTTTGAATACATCTACTACATCTTGGAATGGTGAAGGTATAGAAATATTATGGAAAAAAGCAATACCATTAACTTTAAATAAACCTGGTTATCCTGGTTTATATAGTGCTACTAATCCATTAGGTTGGTATAGTTGGAAAGTAGTTATCAAGCAACAAGAACAAGATTACTATAACGTTTATTTACCGTCTATATTAAACGCTTACCCAAATGATGCTACTAAAGAACTGAATAGAACTGCTCATATATCTTTGTTTTCTGACAACGTTAATAAAGTTCCAAAAGATTTAACTGATGTAGGTCCTGAAGCAAAAGAGTTTAGAAGTTCTGTAAATTTATTTGGAAGAGTTACTAATATAAACTATGCTACTAGCCCTGTTACTGATGGTAATGTTCAGTTTTATCCTACTATAACTCCAGATTTTGTTAGTACTATAGGTACTCAAAAAGATTTAAATATAGGCTCTTCAAATGTTATCTCACAGAAAAGTACAGACACGTTACTTAGCGCAGCTTCAACTGATACCATAGTTGTTGAAGGTAATTTTAGGTCAGACGCCATTATAGGACAAAGAGTTAGTGCAAAAAAAGATGATGGTACTATTTTATTTAATAATAAAAAATTAGTATCTTACATAGCTGTAGCTGGAGCTAATGGTGAAATAAACGCAGAGATTAAATTTTCACCTTCTTACACTAATAACACTGGTTCTTCAATTACTTTTGGTGAAATATCTTTAAATTCTTCACCTTTTTACAATGCTGAGAACAATCCTTTAATAGGTAGAATATCAACTAGACCTTCTAATTTTACTAACCCAGTAGATAATTTAGCGCCAAATATAGGTGAACCTGTAGATTTTAATGATAGTTCTGCTTCTAATGATGATACTTATTTTCCTTTAAACTTGGCTATTTACGAAACTAAACCAGATTTTTCTAATTTAGAAATTTATTGGGAAACATCAACTTCTGGTTTAATAGATACGCTTAACACTGAAATAACTACAGGTGATTCAACTACACCTTATGGTTATTCTGATCCTGGAACTTCTTGGTTTGAAAATGAAGGTACATTAGCTTTTGTAACAAATAACATTTATCCAACAGATTTTGCTGGAAATAACTTAGTGGATATTAACGCTTCTTTTGTTTTAGATTCTGTAACTGTAAGTCCTGGAGGTAATCCTGTAAACAATTTATTTGATTTAGTAAATAATAATAATGGTAGCTTTGTTATAAAAACTAAAAATACCCCAACAGCTGAAAACGTTTATTACGGACAATCAGAAGCATTAGGTTTTAATCAATACACTTTTACAGTAAGTTCTATTGTTAGTTATAGGTCTTTAACAGATAGTTTTACTTTAGGTCTTTCTAATATTGCCCCTAGTTGGACATTTAATACTCCACCTGCAACAACTTTTGATTGGGGTGATCAAGGAGTTAATACAGGTCCAGAATACAACAACATGATATATCTAGGAAGTTTATTGACATATGGTAATTTAAGAACTCCTCTTGAGTTTACCGGCAATACTAATGGTAATCCTACTAATGGTTCTGTAATTAGCCCAAGTAATTCAAATCAAACAAGAGAACTTTCTATATTTAATTTGTCAGCTACTTTTGTGAGTGGTGATCAACAAGCTTTTAACGGTAATATAATTACTGGTCCTGCGTTGTTAGACAGTGGAACTACAACTGGCATTTTAGATCCAAATGATAATTCATCAACCGGTTTAGGTATATATATAGATCCAAGTGCTATAGGACCACCACAAGATCCTGGCGTAGGTTCAACTGCTAGATATGATATTAACTTCAAGCTGTACGACGGAGGTGGATTATTTACAGAATATACTGTTAGAGCTTTACTAGCTAATTAATATATAACATATGTCAGCAATAACTAAAGTATCTTATTACAACGCTTTTTGGAATAAAAAAGTAGTAACACAAGCTCCAGGTGGGCAACCTGGCTTAGACTCTTATTGGCCAGGTTTACCTTGGAATCCAGCTGGTTATCCTACATATCCAAATAACATGAGTATTGTTGCTGCTGATTACAAAAGAAATTGGGTAATTGAAGAAGCTAGAATTGTTGGTGGATATAATAATACTATAGTTGATTTAGGCGTAAGAGCTTATTTAAATGAAGACTTAATAGACCAAAGACATCGATTTAATAGTTTGATATATTCTGGAGTGTATAACGCAAACACCGGTGTTAATAGAACAAATGTATTTAGTGTTGCTCAAAATATAAGTAAGTCTATAGATCCTTACTATGGAGAAATAAAAAGAACTCAATCTTACGATACTAATTTAATTATTTTTCAAGAAAACAAAGTTAGTCAAAGTTTAATAGACAAAGATACTATATATACTTCAGAAGATGGTACTGTAACTAATCCTCCTGGAACTGTTCTAGGCCAAACAATACCATATGCTGGAGAATTTGGTATAGGTAATAATCCAGAAAGTTTTGCTGACTTTGGTATGAGAAGATATTTTGCTGACCCGTATAGAGGTTCTATATTAAGACTTTCAAGAGACGGTTTAACAGAAATATCTCAAAATGGTATGTCTGATTATTTTAGAGATGAATTACAGAAAATATCTAACACTTTAAAATCTTACGCTGTAGAAAATACTACAAATACTACAGGTACAGTTAATTCATTAATAGTTGTTAGTGATCCTGCAAATATTCAAATAGGTATGAATATTGAAGTTAATAACTTGCAGACTAATTCTTTTGTTACTGACGTTTCTTATGTAGCTCCTTTTACAATAACGCTTTCAGAAAACGTAACTTTAGCTGGCACAAGTAATTTAAGATTTACTACAAGAGTAAAAGATAAAATAATAGGTGGATGGGATATATACGATAGACAATATAGTATATCTATGCAAATAAAACCTCAAAATACAGATCAGCAAATGACATACCAAACTTTGTCGTTTGATGAATCAGTTAAAGGATGGACAAGTTTTTATACTTATAACCCATCTAATTCGTTTAGTTTAAAAAATTCTTATTATACTACTTTTAACGGTAGATTATGGAAACATTATGATGAAAGTGTGATTAATAATAGAGGGACTTTTTACAACGCTTATAATAGTTCTTATGTTGATTTTATATTTAATGCTTCACCTTCTGTTAAAAAAGTTTTTCAAACTGTAAACTATGAAGGAGATAATGGCTTTCAAATAAATCATTTTAAATCAGACTTTCAACAAACAGATCCTGATATACCTTTGACATCTCCTGTTACTTATAATAACAATAACAGTTATCAAGATACTACTGTTCAGGTTTATAGTTATGACCAAGGATTATATACAGACACATTTACAGGTCAACCTAAAAGAGCAGGTTTTAATAGAAAAGAAAACCTATACGTAGCTAACCTAATAAACAACAGTGTTGTTAGGCCAGAAGAAATAATATTTGGTAATGAAATATCTGGTATAAAAGGATATTTTGCTACTGTAAAGATATCAACAGATAATTACACTAACGTAGGTGGTTTAAAAGAACTATGGAGTGTAGGTTCTAAATTTGTACAATCATCTTAAAAATAAATTATGGCAATACCTTTAATAATTCCTATACTAGCCGGTGTAGGTGCGGCAACTCAAATAACTAGTGGTGTTATAGCAACAAACAAAGCTAATAAAGCTAAGAATGACGCTAAAACTTTAGCCGATAATATAACTAAATTAGAAAATAATAGAGTGCCTATTGAAAATCCTTATGAAGGAGCTGAAGATTTATCAAGTTCATTATCTAATCCTTATGCTAACTTAGGCGTAGCTACTCAGGCCGCTCAGATGGAAGCTGAAGAAGCAGATATATCTTTAGCTAATACTTTAGATGCTGTAAAAGCTGGAGGTTTTGGTGCTGGTGGTGCTACTGCTTTAGCTCAAGCTGCTGCTAGAAGTAAAAGAGGTATTGCAGCTGATATACAAAAACAAGAAGCCAACAATGAAAAACTAAGAGCACAAGGTGAAGCAAATTTACAACAACAAATAATGAATGAAAAAATAAGGATGCAAAACTTAGACGCTCAAGGTAGGTTATTTATGTTCCAACAGCAAGACGCTAGAGATATGCAACAACTAGACAGAGCTCAGGCAATGTATGATAATCAATTAGCTCAACAAATGCAATATCAAGCTGATGCAACCGCTGCTTTTGCCGGCGCTGCTGGTAGTTTAACAAGTTTTGCTGTAGGTGCTACAGGTCAAGGCGGTTTTTCTAAAAAATTATTTGAATAAATTATGGGGTCATATACACAACCAAGTCGAATATTAGATAAGTCTCACTCAGTGTTGAATGATGCTTTGGGTAAGATACAAACTGATATAGCTACTAATTTAAAAAACAATAGAACTAGAGCTATAGAAGAGCAAAAACGTTTAGAAAAAGAAAGAAGAGAGAAACAGAAAGCTGATGTTAAAAGAGCAAAAGACAAAAGAACTTTAGAAAAACAGCAAAGAAAAGTTGGTTTAAATGTAATTCACTCAGTAAATAACACTTTAGTAGGTGAAGAAGAAGGCTATGCTAATGTAAGAGTAGGTGATGAAATAATAAAAGTAAAAAAGTCAAACGTAGATAAAGCTATAGAGCTTAGACAAAAAAGTTTAAAAGGCGAAGACACTACTAAAGAACTACTTAAACTACAAGAAGAAACTAGCTTTGATGTGATGAGTGATTTAGACGAGCTAGATGATGACGATTTTGGAGGCATACAGTTTGGTATTGAAGAAGATTTAAAATATTTATATGGTGAATTAGCTAATTATGATCCTAATAGTGTTGAGTACGAAACAATATATGGAAACATAGAGCAAATACTAGATGAAGCACCTGTTTTAGTTGATCTAGTTAATAAAACTGTAGAAAGCAATAAAGGTGCTTGGAATTTAAATGGTGAACTACTTAAACCAGAAAGAGGTATAAGTGGTATATTATTAGATGACGATGCGCCAAATTTTGATTTAAGAGCTGAAGCTAGTAGGCATATTATATTTGGAACTAAACAAGGTAGATTTAGTTTTGAATCTGTAGGAAATAAACAACCTGGATTTAAAGGATCTTCTTATATACTGTATACTGCAGAAGACGGAAGACAACTTAAAATAGCTTATAACGAATATAAAGAACTTGTTGAAAATGGTGGTGGATTAATAGGTAGCACTGATGCTGATCCTTACGATAAAGGTATTAAAAAAATATGGGATCAAAATAAAAATGCTTATAGTCAATTAAAAACCAAATCTACAAATAGTCTTACTAACATAAAAGGTGATAGGAAAGTTACAGTTAGAACTATTGTACAAGATTTTGACACTGCTAACACTAATTTAGAAAAATCAATAACTGAGTTTGTATATAACGGTGGTATGAATAATGTTGAAGGTAAAATACCTGGTTATAATTATGCTCAAAACTTTTGGCAAATGGCTGGTGGACCAGATGGATCAGAAGATATGCGCGTATGGAAAAATACTGAAAAGCAAAAAGAGATATTATCAAAGCTTTTAATAGACGATATAAAAAGAAAATATGCTTCTGAAACTAGTAGAACTACTTATATTAATGACAGAGAAGCAGGTACAGCAAGTGTAGATATTGTAAATGACATAGTAAATAATAATTCTATATTAGTTAATGAAGATATATCTAGTAAATACTTTAAAGGTAAAAGTAAGATTGGAAATAATGAGCAAGCTAGTTATGGCTATCAAGATATTTACGACAACTACAATACTCTCTCTGATCAAGGATTTAGAGGTGCTGCAGAAGTACTTACTGATATTAGCGCAAAAAACGAAAAAATTCCTAGAAAATGGAAGAGCGGAGGGGTTTTACAGCAAAAGCTTATAAAGTCTAAAGGTTATAAAATAGAAGACGAAGATGGTAATGCTGTTCAAGATGTAAATCCTAAAAAACTTTATTTGGAAACTTCAGGCGGCTATAAAGAATTAGACATAGATAGCTTTGAAGACTTAATGAATCAAATTAGGCCAGCAGCTGCAGTAACTCCTACTAATCATAGAAAAGCTATGGGCAAAGTAAATATGGATATTAAATTAAAAGATACAGCTCAAGAATTTAATGAAATAGAAATAGCAAATCAATTATCATAATATGAATTATAGATTTAACGGAACAGACTACACTGAAGAGCAAATGACTAAAGTAGCTGATGTAAAAGGCTATACTTTAGAAGAGTTAATTTCTAAAAATCCTCAAATAGAAACTATAACAGATGAAGAGGAAGATAAAGGAGTTAAAGTGGAAAAGCCGACGCCTGTCGAGAGTGCCCCGACTGCGACAGAGATAAAAGGCAATGGGGTTTCCAAGCCGGAAGATACTTCATCGGTATTAGAAGAGAATAAAAAAGTTGAACCTATTAAAGTAGAAGAGAAGCCTAAAATTGAAAATGTAATATATCCTGAAGCAGCTAACACTAAGGATATGAAAAAAGCTTTTAAAGATGAATATGGTGTTAAATATAAAAATATTCAAAAAGCTGTAGATAGAGATGTATTGCAAGCAGAACAAAATTTTAAAGCTGAGTTAGATAAATATTTTGTAGATGGTATTGACAAGTATAAAAAAGTAGGTGAAGATGGTACAGAGCTACTAAATTTAAATGCTTTAGAACAAGATGCGTATAATAAAGCTGTTACTAAGTATAAAAATGATATAGATTCTATTAATAAAAAATATAGCAAAGAGCGTTTAAATGATTATGTACAGAGATATAACTCTTTTTTAGATGATGAATCTAAAAAACAAATAGATCAACTCTTAATAGAACAAGAAAAGTCTAAACAAGATCTTATAGATTTTGAAGATAAAATATATTATAGATATGATAAAAATGGTAAGCTTTTAGGAATACATAATTATGCAAGCATATATGATACATACGTTGCGCCTGATAGACTTTCTTATGAAGAATATGTAAAAATACCAGGTAATGAAAACAAAACGAAAAGAGAGTATAAAAACACATCGTATGCATTGCCTAAATATGATAGCGTAGAAGATTACTTAGAAGATTATAATAAACATGGTAAAAGGTCTGGCTATATGCAAGAAGCTTCTACTAGTACTTTGTTAGACGAGTTTGAAATAGTAGTTCCTTCTAAAGAAACAGATACTAATAAACGTTTAGATTACTGGAAAAAGACTTTTTCTGGTCCTACAGAAGCTATATTTAACGATTTTGATGACAATACTGTAGCTAGAATATTAAATAATTTACTACCAAAAAGTTTTGATGTTAATGCTTATGATCCTTTGCAAAATAGAATAGCAGTAACTAATACTAAAAACGATGAAGTAGAATACTTTGATGTTTTTGCTGACGGAGATAAAGCTAAAGCTAGATCTGAATCTATGCGACTAGCTAGTTGGTTAGCTGCTAATACTATAAACGAAGAAGTAAAATTAACTGAAGATAATAAAAAAGCACTTGACGATTACTTAACTAGTTTACAATCTAAACCTGCATACGACAATGAAGGTAACCTTACTGGCGATGGTTTGAATGTAGATAATTTAAAAATACCTAAAACAAGTAATTATTCTTTAGGTCAAGTATCAGATTTAGAAAACTTTAGTGTAGATTTATTTAAATTTGCTAATAAAACTACTCCAGCTTACATAAGCAAGCAGCCAGGTATGAGGTTTAGTTATGATGCTGTTGAAGATAATTTAGATGATTCTAGATATAGAAAGTCTCAACAATCAGCTTTTAATACTTTTATACAAACACCAGGTTCAGACGGCAAACCTATAGGAATATCAGGCGAAATAAATTATTCTACAATGCCTACCTATGAACAAGATATACAAAGAGGAGGATTTGGTAGAAGTGATAAAAAACTAAATACGTATACTGAAATACCTAGCACTTATGCTGCTGGTGAAATGGCTAGTCAAAAAGATAAAGAAATAATAGAATACTCTAAACAAAACAAAGAAGCTTTATTTTATTATAACAAGTCTAATGGTGAGAAAGTTTTATTTGATACTAAAAAATGGAGTCAAGAAAACAACGGCAAAAACTTTACAGAGTTTATAAGTAGAAAAGCTGTAAATGATATATTAGTGCCAGAGGAATTAGTTGAAGAAGAAAAAATAGTTTTTGAGAAAGCTATTGGTATGGACTTTTTAGGAGATGCTGATTTAAATAGACAAGCTAAAATAATATTAGCTAGTTTAAATGTTAAGCAAGATATTAAGAATAACATAACTTCTACTAAATACGTTCAGAAAAAGCTTGAAAATAAAATTCAAAACTTTAAAGGCTATAGTGTAGAAACTACTCAAGCTATTTTAAATATTCCAGGTTATGAAGTAAAGATAAGACCTGGCGAAGAGCTAGTAGAAGTACCAACTAATTACGGTGAAAAAGTTATAGCTCCTAAAAGAATATTTGATAATGCTAAAGCAGAAATTACAGAGTTTGCTACTACTGCTGAATTATACAAAAAAAATAATGCATCTCAACTTAAGCTAATAGATGACGCAGATAACGCTAATGACAAGTGGGAAATATATAAATTAAATTATAGCGACACTGAAGCTAATCTGCAGAACTTTGTTTTATCTACTGCTGACTTTATAAGTTCATCTCTTTATGGAGGTTTTAAATACTTAACGCCTTATGGTTGGGCTATGAGCGCTCTATCTGCTAATGCTAATGTAAAAGATCCTTTAACAGAAGTTATGTTAGGATTTAAAGAATATCAAGAAAAGCAAAGATCCTATTACGTTGCTCCACCTAAGTTTGGTGAGTTTAGAACAGCTGCTGATTTTGGTAGTTGGTTTTTTAACATGGCAGGAACACAAATACCTCAGTATGCTACAATGTTATTTAGTGGAGGTAGTGCAAGTATACCATTGTTAATAATGGGTTCTTCAGCTACAGGATCTACTGACTTAGACTTTAGAAGAGAAGTTATAGCAGGTAATAAAAATTATAATGAGTTTGGTATATTATGGAGAGCAGCTTTATCAGGAGGATCTGAAGCTTTATTCGCTGGTTTACCTACATGGAAAATAATGAACAAAGGTAAAAGCTTAGTATCTGGGCTAGGTGGTAATGCTACATCACAGTTTTTTAAAGGTGGTAGAGATTACTTAAGAGCACAAGTACCGGGTATAATAAAAGATGTAACTTTAGATTCAGGATTTGAAGTTATTAATGGAGTTGTTCAGAATGCTTTAGCTGAAAGACCTTTAACAGAAGGATTAGGAGAAATAGCAGCAACTAGCATACTAATGACTGGTCCTGTATCTGTTCTTTCTCCAACTTATTATGCTTTAACTACTAAAGATTTTATTGGTGGAAATATAAAACAAAGAATAAATGAGAACACTTACAAGATAAGTGAAATAGAAAATCAAAATAAAATTTATTCTAAAAGTATACAAAAATTTATGGATGCCGCTACTAGATTAGCAGGCACTAGCGATGGTAGATACGCAAGACAAAAAGTACAAGAGTTAAAAACTAAATTATTAGAAAATTTAAATATAAAAATGGAGTTGCAAACAGAAGTAACATCTGATTACAACTCTTTAGATAATACATTTAAAAATAAAGGTGTTAACCCAGCTGGTTCTGCTAATTATAGTTTTATGCTAAGTAGATTAGTTGAATTAAAAAAGCAAGCTAAGCAAGTAAATCAAAATAATAATTTAACAGATAGTCAAAAGTCAAAACAACTTGATGATATTAATGCTCAATATGTTAAAATAGATCAAGCTAAAGAAAAGTATTTAGATCCTAAAACATATGGTGATGCTTGGTATGCACTTAAAGGAGCTGGAGTTTTTAATTTTGCAGCTAAAAAACAGTATAAAGAATACGTAAATAAAGCTACTGAAAATTTACTTGAGTCCGGGGTAGCTAATGAAAACTTAACCACAGAAAAAGTAGAACAAGAAGCTAGACTTCTTTACCATGATAAAATAGCAGAAGATCAATTAGCTAAAGATAAGAAGGTAAGACCAGAACTAAGAGTTGCAAGAACGCTTGAAGAAGCTAAAGATATAATAAATAAAAGTACTACTTTAGGTGAAGAGCAAAAGAAAAATTTAATAAGCAAGCTTGAAAAAGGAACTCAAAATGGATTTGCTATAGACGAATTTGAGTTTGCTTATAAGCCTAACATGGTTAAAAATAGTATGTTCCATACTGGAAGCCATGAAATATCCCACTATTCATCTGCAGAGTTAATTGCAAGAAACCCACAAGCTTTTAAAGGTTTTGCAGATCAATTAGTTTCTTTTATGGAGTCTGATAATGCAGAACTTTTAGAGTATTCAAAACAAGTTAATGCTAATTTATTCAAAGATGGCAAGTACGATCCTGAAGAAGTAATAGCTACATTTATAGAGCTAGTAGGAGCTGACAAAATAAAAATGAATAAGAACGGTAATATTCCTGCATTGCTAGGATTTTTATTTAATAAAAGTTTAAATAATGCTAGCGGTGGAGAGTATAATATACCTTTTAATGGCCAAAACGATATTGTTAATTGGTTTATTGGACTTGGTAAAGCTTTAACAAATGGTGATGTAACAATAGGTAAATATACAGAATTATTAGCTGGTGCTTTAGATATAGATTTAGAGACTGGTAAAGTAGTTAAAATGTCACCTGAACAAACTTCTAAGTTGGTAGCTAGTGAAGTAGAAGTAAGTGATTCTGAAACTACACTATTAGATGCTATAAATAATTTATTACCTAAAGACATAGATACTAAAGAAAAGTACGATGACTTCATAAGAGACGAGAGAAAAGCTAAACCAATTGTAGACGCATTAAATAAACCAGGTGGTGCTATAAATAATTATATAAGATCTAAACAGGTTAGTCCAGAAGAGGGCAACGAAATGATACAGAATACATTGTTTAGATTATTTAATTTTAACCCTGAAGAAACTAGAGCAGATGGCACTGTTGTAGGTCCTGAAAGTTTTGGCGAAAGAATATTTGCTGATACTAGATTTGCTTCATTAGATGCTAGAAAAAAGCTAGCTAAAGAAGCAGAAAAGAAAAAACAAGAGGCTAGAATTGACGATGAAGAAGCTAGGCAAGTAGCTGCTCGTGATGAGTCTGAACCTACTGAAACAGCTAAAGATAGAGTTACTCCTAAATCTAAGATACCAAAAGAGTTCCCAGAAGTATTTGATCAAGATATTAAAGATGAATTTGAAACAGCTGGATTAGAAATATATGAAAGTGATCTTCCAGATGTATCTAAAAAAGAATTTAAATCTGTTATTACTGATATTTTTAGAGGTAAGTTAGGTAAAAAAGTAAAAGATAAATTAGGAACTGGTAAGAACTACGAGTTTGTAGTCAAAAAAATGGCTCCTATGATGAAAGATCTTTTACCTGTACAGTGGTTTGTTAGATTAGAATCTCAAACAAAACCTAAAGATAGACTTTTTACTAACCCTCCAAAGCGTTTAACTAAGCAAGCAGACATAGATGCAGCTCTTAGAGATGATAAAGTATATGTAGAAAATACTGCACAAGGCGTAAACATTTATGAGTTTAAAGATTTTAAACCTAAACAACTAATAGACTACTTGTTAGCTCCAGCTATAAGTCCTACTACAGGTAAGCGTAGTGGGCTTAGAGGTACTAGAAAAACTACATTAGCTGAAGGTATAACAGATAGACTAGGTAGAGATGTCTCACCTTCGACAGCTGAAGCAGCTGGTAGAACAGCTAGAGAGATAGCTGAGATAAGTAAAAAGCTACAAGTAGATCCTAGAATTAAGTTTAGTGCTAGTTATATAAGTAACTTTTTAAAAGAAATTAATGTAGATTATTTAAGAGGTTACAATAGTAAAGGTGATGTAAATAAAAACGATGTTAGAAGATTTAAAGAAGTATTATTAAAGTTTTATCCTTTTAGCACTTCAACTATAAACTCTGGAACTTTTGCTAATATAAGTAGTGGAAAAGCAAAAGGTCAAAATTTTAATGATATTGATAGGTTAAGCATGCAATTGCTTTTAAACTTCGGCAAACAAGGAGACGTAGATAATATATATATACCTACTAAAAACACTGAAGAAATATCTATTATTTCTAAGAAGTATGATGGAGAAGTAGATGGTGCTATAGTTAAAATAAATATAAGCAAATTAAACAAAGATCAGCTTCAAGAATTATTAAAAAAATATTTAAAAAGATCTACTAAAGAATTTTTGCTAAGTGAAGATAAGATGAATAGTGTTGCTGACACTTTTAAATCTTTAAGTTCTGCTTGGTTAAATTTAAATAAAAATATTAAAAACTTTCATAATAATTCTAAATATATAAAAGAAAGAAAAAGTAATTATGATGGTTTAGGTTTTATAATAGAAGAGTTTGACAGAGTTTATACTGAAGCTAAAGGAGAGGATAAGAAGCTAGTGCTACAAATGTTAGCTGGTATATTCTCTACAGCAAGTGCTAATAGCTCTCATATGTTTAGAATGGCTGCGTTTCCTAGTGGTTATACTTCTACTTATTTAGATGGGTCTGGAACTAGAAAAGAACACGTAATACCTCAAGCAGATTTAGCAGATTTTGTGTTTACTGTTATATCTGATCCTTCTTTAAATACTAATTTAGCTATAAAATTAATAAAAGATAATTTTTTACAACTATATATAAGTGAAAATCAAGATAATATGCTTAAAGATCCTGGTTTTCAAAGTAAAATGCCTGAAGGTTATTGGGAAAGCTGGTACGATGCTATAAGAACTGGTGATTTATCTAAAGCTTGGGATTTTGAATCTAGATATTTTCATCCAGATGTAAATAAACAAAAACAACCTAACAACACTTCTGGATTTAACCCTTTTGAAACTTATGTTTTAGGACAATCTATAGCTAGTAAATATAAATTAGATAATTTATTAGATAATAAGCAAAAGAAAAATCCTGAAGTAATAGCTTTTACTCAAGATTTAATATATAATTTAGCTACAAAGCAAATAAATACTAAAGAAGCTCAAAGAGAGTTGTATTACTTTGTTAAAAAAATAAACGGATCTAGTCTAGCTAGTAATAAAAAATCTGCTGCTAACAAAACAGAAGTACTAATAAGCAACTCAGAAGTTTCTGATGTTAATAAATTTAATAATACAAATCAACTAATAGACGAAGCTAGAAAACTAGACGAAGCATTAAAAATTGCTAATGCTTTAAATAGGCCTGTTAAAAAGATTAGAGTATTTGATTTTGATGATACGCTAGCTAAAAGCAAAAGTTTAGTATTTTATAATAGGCCTAATGAAAGTGGCAAGCCTGTACCTAATAACAAGGCTATATTTATGATTGGTGGACCTGGCTCTGGTAAATCTAATATAGGTAAAGGACTACAATTAGGTAGAGATGGTTGGAAAGTAGTTAATCAAGATATATTTATAGAAGCTGAAAAAGCTAAGCAAGGTTTACCTGAAATAGAGAAAGATTATACTAAAGAGCAAAGAAGTACTAGAGCTAAGATAGGTGCCGCAGGCAGAAAAGCTGCTGAGGCTAAGATGGAAAAGTATGCTAAAGCTGGTAATGGTATGGTTATAGATGGCACAGGTGCTAGCTATAACGCTACTATGAAAAAAGTTAATAAACTTAAAGAACAAGGCTATGAAGTATTTATGGTGCATGCTAAAACATCTAATGAAGTAGCACTTGAAAGGAATAGGGCTAGAAAAGAAAGATCATTACCTGATTTTATAGTAAAGAAAACGCAAGAATCTGTTAATAATAACATTAGCCAATACAAAAGTGATTTAGGTGACAATTTTATAGAAATAGATACAGAAACTATAGAATACGGAAAACCTCTTCCTAAAAAGTTTGTTGACGATGCTAAAGTTAAATTTTATGCTACAGAAAGAGGTAAATTAAATGCTGAAGAGTTTGCTGAGCAAGGAGCAGGTTTAATTGAGGAAGGTTTTGCAATGGACTTTTCTGATTTTAATATTGTAAGAGAGGGAGAAAAAGGACCTTTATTTGATGTTGCAAAAAAGATCCAAAAAGCAAGAGGTACAGATGATGTATTTGTATTAACAGCAAGAGCTCCTGAGTCGCAACAAGCAATATATGAATTTTTAAAATCTGAAGGATTAGAAATACCATTAGAAAATATAACTGGTCTAGGTAATTCAACAGGTGAAGCTAAAGCACAGTGGTTAGTTGGTAAAGCTGCTGAAGGTTATAATGACTTTTATTTTGCTGACGATGCTTACCAAAATGTAAAAGCAGTTAAAAAAGCTATGTCTGTCCTAAATGTTAAATCTAAAGTGCAGCAAGCTAGAGTAAAAAACTCTGAAACCCTTAGTGATGAGTTTAATAATTTATTAGAGAAAACTACAGGTGTAGAAGCTTTTAAAGAGTATTCTGCTGCTAAAGCTAAAACTGTAGGTGCTAGTAAAGGTAAATTTAAATTTTTTATACCTTACTCTGCTGAAGATTTTATAGGGTTAATATATCCTACGCTAGCTAAAGGTTCAATAGGTGATGCACAGATGGCGTGGTATAAACAAAATTTATTAGATCCATATACTAGAGCTCAAGAAAATTTATCTACTGCTAGAATAAATCTAATGCAAGATTTTAAACAACTTAAAAAATCATTAGACGTACCAGCAGATTTAAGAAAGAAAAATGAAAGTGGCTTTACCAACGAACAAGCGGTTAGAGTCTTTTTGTTTGATAAAATGGGCTATGAAATACCTGGATTATCTAAAAGAGATTTAAAAGAGTTAAAAGATATAGTAATTAAAGATCCTAAATTAAGTGTATTTGCTGATCAAATATTAACTATAACTAAAGGAGATGGGTATGCTAAGCCGAATGAAAATTGGTTAACTGGAACTATAACAACTGACTTAATAGACTTAATAAATACAGAAAAAAGATCTAAGTATTTAGCCGACTGGCAACAAAAAGCAGATGCTATTTATTCTAAAGAAAACTTAAATAAGCTAGAAGCTTTGTATGGTATTAAATATAGAGAAGCTTTAGAAGGTATTTTATCTAGGATGAAGTCAGGTAGAAATAGATTAAATACTGGAAACAGGCTTAGCAATAGAATATTAGATTATATTAACGGTTCTGTAGGAACTATAATGTTCTTTAATACTAGATCAGCTTTACTTCAAACAATATCTTCTATAAATTATTTAAATTGGAATTTTAATAACCCTTTAAAAGCTGGCGCTGCTTTTGCTAATCAACCTCAGTATTGGAAAGATTTTAAAATGTTAATTAATTCTGATTATTTAAGAGACAGAAGAAATGGTTTGAAACTTAATATATCAGAGTCAGAAATAGCTGACGCTGCTGCTACTAGTAGAAATAAAGCTAAAGCAGCTTTAAACTATATACTACAAAAAGGTTATTTACCTACTCAATTTGCAGATAGTTTTGCTATAGCGGCAGGTGGAGCTACTTTCTATAGAAATAGAGTTAATGATCTTGTTAAACAAGGTGTTGAATTAAAGCAAGCAGAAGAGCAAGCGTTAATAGAGTGGAGGCAAGTTTCAGAAGAGTCTCAACAGTCTGCAGATCCTAGTAGAATATCTGCTCAACAATCTAGTGATTTAGGTAGGTTAATATTAGCTTTTGCTAATACGCCTATGCAATATACTCGTATACAAAAAAGAGCTATACAAGATTTAATAAATAAAAGAGGTGATGCTAAAGCTAATATAAGTAAAGTAATATATTATGGAGTTGTTCAAAATATAATATTTAATGCTCTTCAACAAGCTGCTTTTGCTATTGGCTTTGGAGATGACGTAGACGATGAAGTTAAAGAAAAGAAATATTTAAACGTAGCTAACGGTATGTTAGATTCATTTTTAAGAGGCATTGGTATAGGTGGTCAAGCTGTGTCAGTAGGTAAAAACTTTTTAATGGATATATACGAAAGGTCACAAAGAAATAGACCTGAATATGTAGATGCAGTTTGGAAATTAACTCAATTTTCACCACCAATAAATTCTAAAATATCTAGATTAAAACAAGCTGCTTGGCATTTTGATAATAAAAAGCGTAGACAAAAAATATTTGATGAAGGTTTTTCTTTAGATAATCCTGCTTATGAAGCTGGTAGTAAAGTTATTAGTGCTACTACTAATATACCTTTAGATAGAGTTCTTTATAAAATGGAAAATATAGAAGCAGCTTTAGATGAAGATAACGACGTATGGCAAAGAATAGCTATGCTAGGTGGTTGGCCTAAATGGCAATTAGAAACTGAAAAGAAACAACAGTCTTCTAATAAGAAGAAAAACATAGGTGGAATAAAAATAAAAAAGAGAAAAATAAGAATTAAATAAGGAGCAATAAAAAACTGGGCACCATACCCAAAAGTTCCTGTAACCAAAAA
>CENR01017813.1_pt1 | contig 16749 bp, 15 predicted proteins | sample 530181 | NCBI WGS metagenome assembly CENR01 (sample SAMEA2619677, study PRJEB7988) | marine metagenome | biome: marine biome (ENVO:00000447); feature: surface water layer (ENVO:00002042); material: "saline water (ENVO:00002010), including plankton (ENVO:xxxxxxxx)" | depth 5 m | reverse complement strand
TGCTCAATTTCTTTAATCGAGTGTTTTTCTTTGTATTTGAGCAATAGAATCAACTTTTCTTCGGGAGTGATCTCTTCCAATAATTTAAACAAGGCGGTTTCCATAGCGTCCTTATCTAACACATCGTCATCCACCAAGTCGATCATTTCGTCCATTAGTTTTTCGGAAATTACGGTGTGCGTTTTCTTTTTCTCCTTGCGCAGATAATCAATGCAGGTATGGTGGATAATGGAATAGAGCCAGGTTTTGAACTTTGCATCGCTACGGAAATTCTTGAGCTGCATAAAAACCTTGATCAGAATTTCCTGACAAAGATCTTCCGAAACGTCTTCATTCTTTACGTAGCTACGACACTTCTTAATAATATAAGTTTCATACCTTCTGGTAATGATCTCGAAATAGCGTTCGTGCCCTCCTGCTCTAAAGAATGCAATTACCTCCTCGTCCGATAAGTTGTCGTTTTTTAGCATAAAGCTTTAACCCAATGTTGTTTTCTTAAGCCTTGATCCAAGAAATACAAAGGTAGAAAAATACATGATCGTTTTTGGGAAAGGTATGGGTGGTGTTAATTAGCTAACCAACTTCTAACAAAACTTGATTTGGTTAATAAACATTAGCTAACCCCTAAGAGTTATAACATGAATAACATTCAGGTTTCTCCATTGAAGAGCTTTCTTCCTTTCCACAACTGTGGCAATTGTTCTCTAAGTAATTATAATTTTGGTACTGGTTCCAACTCTGATAACAATCACGACAATAGGGTCTACTAGGGTTGTGACTTAAATGTGCTCTACACCTAATACAATAACCGCCATCGTAATCTTTTGAATCCTCTCTTACCTTTTTGACTCTATACTGTTCTTCACTACTTTCTCTTTTTGGTTTTTCTGCAGCTTCAAAATCAATAAATTTCTCTTGCCCCATAAATTCAAAAATATCATGCTGGTCAAATTGGCGGTTTCTAACCAATTCATCTATGCAGTCCAATTCTACAGTAGATCCCACATAATTTTTAGATAGACCAAAATGCTTCTTCTTAAAGGATGGTATTCGTGCATAAATGCCATACCCCTCTTTTAAAATATCAAAGCTATAATTAAAAGCATCAAGGTCGAAATTATCTGCACCGCCCAATAGTTTAGGCTCACCCAGTACTCCGTACTCAATATTATTTTTAAATGAAGAATCTAAAAGGTTAATACTCGTAACCAGTCCAACTTTTTCATTGGAATAGTATTTGGCATGAAGGTTAGGAATATAAACTATACCAATATTTGGGAATCCTTTAAGGAACTCGAAATCATCATAATTCAAGCTCCTTGATACATTGTCCTCGTTTTTACCAAAGCCAATAATTATCCCTACTTCCGCATTATTCTTATGTCTTTCAAAGAGCTTTTTGAAATGATCATCAAGCTTGATAAATGGGGAAATAATTAGAAGTCGAGATTTAGCATTATAAATAATGTCATCAACAGCCTCAACTAGCTGCTTACCTGAAATGAATTTTGCCATTTAATTCTGAAAAAATGAATACTTCACGAAGAAACGGATTTTTCTAACGCTATTAAAAATAGACAATAAATACTATATCCCCCTCCCAAACGGAGCAAAGGCCAAGCCTGCGAGTTTGAAGTGTTGCATGCCAAAAGGAATACCGATAATGGTAATGCAGAAGATAACACCCCAAAAAAGATGGGTAAGAAAAACCCAAAAGCCCCCAAAAATAAACCAGATAATATTTAATGGAAGTGAAAGACAACCCGTAAGTGTTCTGCCCGGTTGAACTTGTTGCCCAAAAGGCGCAAAACCTACAATGGCCAGCTTAAAGCACTGAATCCCAAACGGAATTCCTACAATGGTGAGACATAAGGCGATGCCGCCAATAATGTATTCCAAGGCAATCATCCAACCACCAAATACAATCCAGATTATGTTTCCGATTAAACTCATTTTACTTTCTTAAGCTCATAAATATAGAACTTATTATAATCGAGTTCTTCTTCCTCGTTAATGTAATGGGCAAGAAACTTGGTACTTGAAATTTGAACGATTTTAGTGAAGCGTTCCTCAACCTCTAGAATTTTTTCTCCTTGTTTAAAGAATACAGTAAGCTCCATGCTTCCTGTTTTCGTTTTTGCCCAGGCTTCTTGCATTGTGGAAGCATTTGTTTCCTCTTCTAAGCCAGTTTTGTAGTCTACAATTACTAGGTCTCCTTTTGCTGATATACTATAAATTAAGCTGTTGGTGATTTCGTAAACAACATTTAATTGATTGCTCTTGCCAAAACCACTCAGGCCGTTTTTGTGTTGATCTTCGAAGGGAATTCCTTGTGGTTTTCTGAAGCGAGGAAGGTCTAAATTTATGGTTTCTAATAATGAAAAATCATTCCTCATATCGTAGACATAGAGCTTAGGCTCTAATGGTAAAGCCAAATAGAGCTTATCACCATCAGCACTTAGCCGTGCTTCATTGCTGCTATAATAGGTAGTTTGAGATTTGTATACTGAGTTTTCAGGAAACTCTAATAAGCCTTCTATCTCTAAATTAGAGCCCGAAACCAGCTCGATAAGTTGTGCAGTTGCAAAATAATCGTTTGGCAATTCCCTAAAGCCCATTTGGCTATGTGGTGTTGGCTTAACTACTATAGGATATCCTTCTTTGCTAAGCGTGATTGGAGCGCCAGAAATGAAGCCTAAGGGAAGTGAAAACCCACCTGCATTGTCTAGAATTCTTCCTGTGTAGTTCCATTCTTTGTCATAAGTAAAGTATACATTTGGTCCGTAAATAATCATTCCATCTTGCCAATAACCCAGCTCTGTTAATCCGTTTCCGAAGTGGCCTGGGCCTTCTCCTGTGAGATCAACTTTGTTTGTAACATTTCCCTCAAAGTCAATCTCCATCGTATTCTTACTTTGAATACCAAGCGCCAAGAATTTTTCAGTATCGGCATTAAAATCTGTAATCTGAAGAGGTTCTAAAACAGGCACCATTAAAGAATCTACTTTAACCAGTTCATAACTTCCTTCAAGGTTTGAGTTCTTATTCTCGGTGGAAGTGTTTGAAGAACAGGAGGCTATAGCTAAAAGTGAAAAAATTACTACTCCGAAGGGCTTAAGATGGTTTGCTTTCATATCAATATGAAAGCTAATAGTTTATTGGAAAAAGAATAAATTATTCCTCCACTTTATTCAGTAAGCAGGCCTGCTAATGAGCCTAAATATCTTTAAAAGAAAGCACCTCTAAACTCTCAGTATTCAATTCAAAAACCGTGGTGATGCTTTGCTCTTGATTAAGTTGGTACTCGTGTAAATAAAAAGTAGATGCTTTTCCGCTGAGGTCAATATGATAAGCCGAAAGATTAAAGTGACTCAACGCATTATTAATATCGAAAAGCTGATCGTTGAAAAGCTGCTGCTGCGCACGATAGTTTTCGGGAAGTGACTTGTGTTTGAGTTTGGATTTAAGTGCACTGTCTAACTTGACATTCTCCAGAATTAACTCATCAATCAAATCGATTTCAAAGTTGTTTTCCATACCAAGAAATGCGGTGATAATAGGACTTTCAAATACTACGGAATGGTCTAGCGCCAAGTTCATCTTCGTTCTCACAGTATCTTGAATAGCGAGAACGGAAGTCATTAGTTTTACATCAGACGACAGGAAATTATTGTCGATACGTTGAAAACGAACTGGGGTATAGGCGATGTCATTCTCCAAATGCTCTAGAATAAAATAGCGAATTTCAGCCTGAAATTTATCTTCACCATTCCTTTGGTCGCAAGCAGTAAAGCCTAATGCCAAGAGCATTAAGCCTAAAATCCCATTCGATAAAACCTTTCTTTTCATTCCTTAAAATTAAGGCATTGGATGCTATTTCTGCCTTAAACCAAATTAAACAATCTTAATTTGGTTTGTGGTAGTTTACATTTCGGGCATCGAGCAATTGCATTTGCCAGTTTAGTTTTTCTTGAAAACGAGCCCAATCTTTCACTTCTGGCTGCGACCAAACTGTTTCAGATAAGGCGAGCATTCGAGGGAAAACCATGTATTCTACATAATCAGTGGTTTTCATGTACTCAGTCCAAACATTGGCCTGAGCACCCAAAACATGTTTTTGGTGCTCTTTAGAAAGTTCCGCTGGAATTGGCTCGTAATCATATACATCTTGAAGCGTAGTAAAACCACCTATGGCCAAAGGTTCTCCCTCTGGACCCGCTTGGTAGTGATCGAAGTAGGCGACACTGTTTGGTGTCATAATTACGTTATGGCCTTGCTCTGCCGCCTCAATACCTCCGGCTTCACCTCTCCACGACATTACTGTGGCCTCAGGCGCTAAGCCTCCTTCTAAAATTTCATCCCAACCAATGAGCTTTTTGCCCTTACTGATTAGAAACTTTTCAATTCTTCTGATGAAATAGCTCTGTAACTCAAACTCGTCTTTTAAGCCTTCACGTTTTATCACGGCTTGCGCTACTGCGCTTTCTTTCCAGCGGTCTTTCGGAGCTTCATCGCCACCAATGTGGATGTACTGACCAGGGAAAAGTTCTACAACCTCTGAAAGCACATTTTCTAAGAACGTAAAGGTTTCTTCGCTTGGACAATAGATGTTTTTATTAACACCCCAAATAGTGCCTACTTCAAAAGGGCCAGGTGTACAGCCCAGCTCAGGGTAGGCAGCCAAAGCGGCTAAACTATGGCCTGGCATTTCTATTTCAGGAATTACATTGATTTGTCTTTCCATGGCGTAAGCCACAATTTCTTTTACTTCTTCTTGGGTGTAAAAACCGCCATGGGGAATACCATCACCCACATATGGGTTGAAGTTTTTTTCTACCATGGTTTCTTTACGCACGCTACCCACCTCGGTAAGTTTAGGGTATTGCTTGATCTCAATTCTCCAGCCTTGATCCTCGGTAAGGTGCCAATGAAAATTGTTCATTTTGTAAAAGGCCATCATGTCCAAATACTTTTTCACGAACTCTACGGGGAAGAAATGTCGGGCTACGTCTAAATGCATTCCACGGTATACAAAACGGGGCTCGTCCTTAATTTTCATTACAGGAAGTTTTACAGCTTCTCCATCGAGAGGCAGCATTTGAATTAATGATTGAACGGCATAAAACAAGCCCTTTCCATTGGCTGCTTCTATTTGAATTCCTTTTTGAGAAGTACTCAATACATAGGCCTCTATGTTATCTGACCCAATAGACTTCTGTTGAACGCTAATGAAATTGGAGCTTGGCGCATCTTCCTTTACTTTCACCGTCCAATTAATTTCAGCAAAATAGTCTTTCAAATAGTTGGCAATTTTCAGCTCTTCTTCTTTCACTGCTACAATCGTGAGACCAGAAGAAATCACCATTGTTTCATTTTCAGTGGTTTCTATACTTTGCGGTTGAGGTACAATTGCTGTTTGACTAAGGGCTAAATCCTCATAGGAATTAGATTGGCATGAAGAGGCAACAATGGCCAAAACGCTAAAAAACAATAGAACTTTTTTCATTCAGGAAGATATTGAGATTCAACCAAATATAAAATCAATGTCAAAAGGTATATAACAGGTCGGTACATTTTTTTAACTTCCTAAAATTTTTAACATGAGCAATCGCAGAAAATTCATCAAGTCGGGCATATTAGGTGGCTTGGCCGTTACTACTGGAAGTCTATCTACTTTGGCTTGCGCTACCCCCGCTAAGGCAGGTCAGAAACCAATTGTTATTTCTACTTGGAACCACGGAATGCAGGCCAATGTAGGCGCTTGGGAAGTTTTATCTAAAGGTGGAAAATCGGTTGATGCCGTGGAACAAGGGGTAAGAATTACCGAAGCAGATCCGAATAATGCCACTGTGGGCATTGGTGGTTTTCCAGATCGCGATGGCATAGTAACGCTCGATGCTTGTATTATGGATCACAATGAGAATTGCGGTTCTGTGGCTTTCTTACAAGATTTTATGCACCCTATTTCTGTTGCAAGAAAGGTAATGGACGATACGCCTCATGTGATGTTAGTGGGTGAAGGCGCTAAGCGGTTTGCCTTAGAAAAGGGTTTTAAAGAGGAAAATCTACTTACACCAAATGCGGAAAAAGCATGGAAGAACTGGCTTAAAAATCAGGACTACAAACCTAAAATCAATGTTGAAAACCACGACACCATTGGAATGCTTGCTTTAGATGCTGATGGCGATCTTTCTGGAGCTTGTACCACAAGTGGTGCGGCTTGGAAAATGCATGGTCGTGTGGGGGACTCTCCCATTATAGGAGCAGGACTGTATGTGGACAACGAGATTGGCGCTGCCACTGCTACTGGTTTAGGGGAGTTCGTGATTAAGATTTGTGGGTCTCATATGATTGTTGAACTTATGCGCCAAGGTTACCCCCCGCAAGAGGCTTGCAAAGAGGCTGTAGACCGAATCATCAGAAAATATCCGAATAACTACAAAGATCTACAAGTTGGTTTTTTGGCTTTAAGTAAAACTGGTGAGTACGGGGCTTACGGCATACATAAGGGATTCAACTTTGCTGTGAAATCCAACACTCAAAATGAACTAATTGATTCTCAATCAGCTATTTAATTCTCCTTCTTTATTCGCTGTAGCTCTCCGTAACTAATCGAGCGCCAAATCCATTCAAATGGGCCAAAATTAAAGTAGTGGAGCCAAATGGTGGAGAAGGCAATCTGGAAAACCCAAAGTAAAAGTACAGCCACCACTTGGGCAGAACGGTCTAAATCTCCAAAAAGTCCGAAACCATGGCCGTAAAACACATAGGTGCAAATTACGGACTGCATTAGGTAGGTAGTTAGGCTCATTCGCCCAACATAGGATAAGCTTCTGGCAATAAGGCTTCTGGTTGAAAACTTGCAAAAAAGTACGATGAGGCCAATGTAACCAAGCGCCATTAAAACGCTTCCCCAATAATTAAATTGAGAGAAGTAAAAGTAACTCATTTCGAAATCCCAGCGATTATGGAAATTGAGAAGAACGCCCCCTACAACCAGTGGTAAGCCCAAACCCATTCCATAAATACCCATTTTCGATAGGTATTTTTTAGACTGCTTGGCTGTGAAAACTCCTTTCTTATAAAAGGCCATTCCCAATAGCATTAAACCACTCACTCTCCAAAATATTTCTGAAAGAAAAACTTTGGTTTGCATATTAAATGCCGCAGGAACTCTCACCAACATCTGTCGTTCCCAAGTATCTGTATAATGGCCAATTTCATAATTAATTTCTTCTCTGCTCGGACTCCATAGCTCCGACTCCAACAGTTGAAATTGTCCCTGCTCCCATAAAGGAATACTATAAGCAAGAAGAAGCTTTAAAGCCGACCCAAGCACTAAAAAGATGATACCAGCTCTAAAAAGATAGGCCTTACTCTTACTCCTAAAGGCAAACATAAAAAAGCCACAAATTGAAAAGGCCACTAGAAGGTCTCCATACCAAAGAAGATATGCATGAAAAATTCCGATCAAGAATAGCACAAAAAGCCTGCGGTACTGTAAGCCACTAGACCTCATGTGTTCCTTTCTCGCTTTTTGAGAAATCATTATTATACCTGCTCCAAAAAGCATGACCAGAATGGCCATAAATTTTTCACTGGCAAATACATGACTAAAAAGCCAAGCATATAAATTAAGCCCTTCTAAATTCTCGTAAGAAAGAGGATGGAAATAGGCAGAAGATGGCATTGAGAAACTCTGAATACTCATTAGCAATATTCCGAGCACAGCAGTACCTCTCAAAATATCTAGAGACATTACCCGCTTTTGGGTACTAATGGGTTGTAAAATATAGGATGAGCCTGCCAAAATTGTACTAATATTAGTGAATTAGTTTTTAATCGTGAAATCAATCTTTCACTAGCAAAAAAACACCATCGTTTTCAATTTTTATAGAATGGATTTTCAATGGCTTTGTTCGCTGCTCACATTCGCTTCCGTCTTTCAAACTAAAACGATATGCGTGAAGCGGACAAACCACTTCATTTTTATAATTAATAGCCCCTTCTAATAAAGAATGCTGATTGTGCGGACAAAGATGGTCAAAGGCATGGAATTCTCCTTGATTTAAAACTAAGCAAATCTTTTTTTCTCCAATTCTAACAATACTCCGCCCATCTTCTCCCATTCTCTCCATTAACTCCTGCTTTGAATCAAAGAGCTTAAAAGATTTCATTAGTTCTTGATTTGCTTCATTACTTCTTCAATCGCACGATCCAATTGTGGGTCTTTACCAGTAAGGCGATCTTTAAAATTCATATTCACCAAAATATCGGGGCTTACCCCTTCGCTTTCCAAGTTTTGGCCATCCATGGTATAGCAACCCCAAGATGGAAGTCGATAAGAAGAGCCATCCACTAGCCTTGCTGAGCTCGTGAATATAATCCAGCGATAGGTTTCCGTACCAATAATTTTACCCAAACCCAATTCTTTAAAGCCAGCCGCTGTCATTTCTGCATCGCTCAAGGATTGTTCGTTAATAAGCAAAACCATTGGTTTAGCACCAGCGCCAAAATTGGCCTGAGTGGTAAGCTTTCCTTCACGGAATTTCCATTTCAAATAAGGCTTTTGAGAAAGGAATTTAAGCACTTCGTCATGAACGTTTCCGCCCGTATTATATCTCAAATCCAAAATAAGTCCATCACGATTATAGCCTTCAGATGTCATTTCTATCAAGAAATCCTCAAGCGAACCCGTACTCATATTTTTCATATGTACATACGCCACTTGATCTTTTGTGGCTTCATCCACACGTTTTTGGTTGTCGTCTATCCATTCGTCATACAGGTTATTTCTAAGCGCGCCCATGCTCGATGGGTGTACTTTTACTTCTAATTCTTCCTTCCCTCTTTTTATCCCCAAGGTAATTTCTTCATCTACAGAAGGCTTAGAAAGGTAATATTCCCGATTCATTTTAGGGTTAATAGCTTCTCCGTTGATCGAGGTAATCACATCCCCCTTTCTGATGTTTTTATCTGAATAATCGGAAGGGCCTTCGCTCACCACCTTGGCTATTTCATACGGATTCTCATTAGAGAAAAGTACGCCTAGGTTTAAGCTCTGAGTGTTGTAATAGGTGCGCTCTTCACCTCCGCCAGAGTTGAAACCCATGTGAGAAGAATTCAATTCACCCAATAAATCATTGAGGAGCACACGTAATTCTGCCCTACTTTTTACATGGGGAAGAAATTGAGCATATTGGGTTTTAAGCTTAGCCCAGTCGGCTCCATGAAAAGTTTCATTGTAAAAATTCTCCTCAATACCAGCCCAGGTTTCATCATACATCTGGTCAAATTCATTTCTCAGAGATTTTCTGAAAGTGAAATCTGTTTCAATGTCTGTAAGCTTGTTTTGACTCAAATTCAGTTTGCTGATAGAGCCGCCATTGATTAAATAGTGGTTCTTTTTCACTGTTAGAATTTCGCTGCTGGCTCTATTCGAACCCGCTATTTTCTCCGTTTTATTCCTTTCAAAATCCTCAAGGGTAGTCATCCAAAGACCGCGTTGGTTTTCATCGTGATTGGAAGAGTAAATCACATAAGTTTTATCGCCAGACTTGATGACATTGGGATTGCTTTGTGTTCCGAAATTGGGGCTAATGCGCTCCAAGTTTCGTAACCAGTTTTGATCTAAATCAATCTTAACCGCCACTTTACTGCTATCGCTCTTCTTATCTTTTTCAAAAACTTCGTCTAGCTTATCAGATTTAAAGCCCTCTTCCTGACGAGAAAGCGGCACTCGATACACCCTTCCATCTTCCAAACCAAAAGGATAACTCGGCTTGGTTCGGTTGGAAACAAAGTAGAGGTATTTGCCATCTGGCCCCCAAAATGGGCTCGATTCGGTTACGCCAGTTTGAGTATAATTGGTTAATTTTTTTGTAGGAAGGTGATAGATATAGATGTCATCTTCAAAATCATTTTTCACATTGAAGGCAATATATTGACCGTCAGGAGAAAACCTTGGTTGTGAATTATAAAGCCCCCAAAGCTCTTCGTTTGCAATAGTTTCGCTTTTCAAAGTGCCTAAATCAAGCAAACGCACTTCGTTTATTCCACTGAAATAAACCGCCTGCGTTCTCTCATTATTCATTTCTAAGTTTCTATCAGATTGGTCGTCTTGCGTTAGCTTCTTTTCTTTGGCTTGGTCATCCGAAGCATCTATGGTAAAAAGGTTCGTGTATCCCTTCACCGTTTGAGTATACAGTAAAGTTTGATTATCCTTAAGCCATTTCACCTCAATCACCCTTTCTTTCGGGTTGGTCTTTATTTGCTTGATGAATTTTCCGCTGATATCTGAAACAAAGAGTTCCCCTCTAGAAACAAAGGCCATTTTCTTTTCATCTGCGGAAACATCAAAGGCCGATACATTTCCCTTTGTGTTGAAATTGGTAGTTTGAGCCAATGTTGAATTCTGGAAAATTGAAATCTTTACCTTCTCACTTTTCTTGTTCGCTACATCGTAAACATATAATTGGTAATCTCTTTCAAATACTATTTTGCCTCCATTGGCATTTACCTGAGGTGTTTTTATTGAAGTGTTAAAACTGGTAAGGTTGCTTTTAGCTCCATTTTGCAGCGTATATAAATTGTATTGCTCATTTAGCTCATCCGACACAAAATACAAGTTGCCTTGGCGATCAATCGTAGCCCACATGTCTTTACCATCGTAATTCGTATGTACCTTAAAATCGCCAGTTTTCGAATTATATGATTTGATTTCAGGATTGAAAGCTCCTTTATATCGCTTACGCGCTACTTGATTACTGCTTTCCCAACTTTCATTAAAATAAATAGTACCATTTGGGTGAATCGCCAAGTTATGTGGCCAATTAAAGAAGTGTTCGAATAATCGTTTTGGAGTGCCTCCATCAATGCTTACCGAATAGGATGAGCGACTATTATATCTGCTCGATTGAAAGTAAATGGTTTTACTGTCCCACGACCAAGCTTCCATTTGGTCGCTTGAAGAGTTGAAAGTAAGTTGTTTAATTTCTCCTCCACCATAAGGCGTTAAGTAAATGTCCGTATTTCCATATTGTTCCGAAGAAAAGGCAATCCACTTGCCATCTGGGCTTACGCGCGGATAACTTTCATTCCCGTCCATGGCAGTAATTCTAGTGGCCGTACCACCATTCGAAGCCACTTTCCACAAATCACTATCGTAAGAAAAAATGATTTCGGAACCATCAGGGTTTAAGCTTGGAGTTGAAGCAAAATACACATCGCTTTGGGCATGAAGTGCCGTTGCAAAAATTAGGAGAACGAGTATAGAGTAAGCCTTTTTCATACAAAATTGATTCAAAATGGAAACGCATCACATGGCATAACTTTACTTACACCATGTGACTAGTCACTAAATGTATCAGATTTGTACTTTACTTTCAAACGTCCGCCTTGAATCGTTTTGCTTTTGAGTCAAAACACCCATTGAGTTTAAAAACTCAAGCTTAACCTTTGGCGAATAACTGATCGATATCTTTAAATGCTTTAAACTCTAAAGCGTTTCCGTCTGGGTCCAGAAAAAACATAGTAGCCTGTTCTCCCGCTTCGCCTTTAAAGCGGATGTAGGGTTCTATAACGAAATGTATTTTCTCTTTCTTTAACCGCTCCGATAAATCCATCCATTCGCCCCAATCTAATACTACACCAAAATGAGGAACAGGAACATCATGCCCATCTACTGGATTAGATTGAGCATTGTCTGTCTCTTGGCTTTTCGGAGTTGTGTGAATGACGAGTTGATGTCCAAAAAAATTGAAATCAACCCACTTTTCTGCGCTTCTTCCTTCAGCACAACCTAAAGTTTGGCTATAAAATTCTCGGCATAGCGCTAAGTTTTGCACAGGAATAGCCAAGTGAAATGGATTAAGTTTTCTCATATTTCTTTTTCTTACAAAGATCTTTTGAGATAGCTCCATTCTAAAATTGATTGAATTGCCTAAGTTTGATATTTCGATTCTATGAATGGTTTTATTAACCAATAACAGTTGATTCAATGATTGATACTTTAGACTTAAAAATACTGAAGGTTTTAGAAAAAAATTCGAGACTCTCATTTGCCGAAATCGGAAGACTTGTAGGCCTTTCTCCATCTGCCACAAGAGAGCGAGTACAAAAGCTAGAAGAGAAAGGGGTGATCTCTAACTATACAGTAGAAATCAATAGCCGTTTACTCGGCTACGATATTGAGGCCTTTATCTCGGTGAAGGTTTTCCACGGTAAACTGAAGTCTTTTCTAAGTGTTGTTGGCACTTACCCAGAAGTTAAAAAAGCCTATAGAATAACTGGCGGTCAAAATGTTCAACTTGAAATCATCGCAAAAGACAGACTACAGTTACAGCGACTCATCGATAAAATTATGGAATACGGTGATACGCTCACTCAGCTTATATTATCAGAAGTAGAAATCGACAAAGAAAAAACTACTTACACAATCTCGAAGTAAGTAAGCTCTAAACCTCATAAAACAAGGTTCAGAAGTGTTCCCTAATCCGCAAAAAATCCGATCTTCGAGTGTGGAAAATTACTCAACAGGCATACAAGCAATTCGGCAATCAGGATTTATTAGAAAATCACAACAACTCATATTAATGCTCTTTTTTTTGAGTATCGCCCTTTATGCTAAATCGCAGACTGGTTTGATACTGCTAGGCCCTAATTCTGAACCTGTTGAAGGGGCTTTGGTATATGTTTTAGGTACTGACCAAGTAAAAGTAAGCGATCAGCGGGGAATGGTAATCTTAGAGATTTCCGAAAACAGCAAAGTGAACATTACCCATGTAGGCTTTAAAACCCTCGAAATTGACGTGGTTGCAGACTCTTGGAAAACTTTGACATTAACACCCAACACTACCGACTTACAAAGTGTAGAGGTAGAAGGCTTTTTAGAAAACCGAGATTTAAGCGAACAAGCCGGAGCAATTTCTACCTTAGGGCTAAGAGATTTACAACGTTTCGATCGAAGCTCTTTGGTGCAAGCCATAAACTCCGTGCCTGGTATTCGTTTTGAAGAAAGAGCAGGAGCTAGTTATCGTATTTCTATTAGGGGCAGTTCAGTCCGTTCTCCTTTTGGTGTGCGTAATGTAAAGGTGTATTGGAATGATATTCCCTTTACCGAACCAGGGGGAAACACCTTTATCAACCTGCTAGACCTCAATAATATTTCTGGAATTGAAATTATTAAAGGCCCTGCAAGTAGCATTTATGGTGCAGGAACAGGCGGTGTAATAAAGTTAAGAAGTACAGTGCCGGGCGATTTGAACAATAGCATTCAGGCGTCAGCAGCCGTGGGTTCATATGGCCTGTTAAAGTCAGGTATGATTTTCAATCAGCTGAGCAGCAAAAACAGCCTGACCGTAAAGGCTAACATTCAGAAATTAGACGGCTACAGAGATCACAATGCCATGGATAGAAGAAATCTAGAAATGGATGCGCTGTTTTTTCCCAATAGCAAGCAGACACTCTCCATTTCGATGCTTTATTCAAATCTATTTTATGAAATACCAGGCGCACTAAACCCTTTACAAAGAAGCGAAAACAGAAGGCAATCTAGGCCGGGAAGTATTGAAAAAAATGCTTCTATTGACAATCAATATTGGCTAATGAAAATAGGGCAAGAACTAGAATGGGGAAAAGGATGGAAAGGAAAGGTGTCAATTTTTGGTTCGAAAATGGACTTCGAAAACCCTTTTATTCTTGACTATAAACAAGACGAACAGGATATATTTGGTGGAAGAATGGAAGTGAGCCGAAGTGTAATTTTCGCTGGCAAGCCTGCCAGTTTTGTAGTTGGAGGTGAATTTCAAAAGTCTTCTTTCTTGGGTAAAAACTTTGGTAATGTAATGGGGCAAGCCGACACTATTAATTTTGAGGATAACATCACTTCAAAGCAGTCTATCGTTTTTGGATCGTTCCGAATTGAGCCCATGAAAGACCTTTTTGTTACTGCTGGTCTCAGCCAAAATGTATTGAATTATGACATCAACCGCTTGGTAGATAAAGTGAACAATAACCCAACACAATTCAACAAAAAATTTGAAACGGTATGGTCGCCAAGGCTGGCAATTTCAAAAAAAATAAACCCAGACCTCTCTGTTCATTTTAGTATTTCACAAGGTTTTTCTCCCCCTACTACAACAGAAGTTAGAACCAACGAAGGCAGTATCAACCGTGATATTGAACCAGAAAAAGGCACTAATTATGAATGGAATGTTCGTGGCAATTTACTTGATACTCGCCTATCATTCGATATGGCCATTTTCAGGTTCGACCTTAAAGAATCAATTTCCTCCTACACCAATAATGATGGGGTAGTGCTTTTCAGAAATGCAGGAAAAAACATTCAGCAAGGCTTAGAATTTCAGCTTTTGGGCCAATGGGTTAAAAATGCAGAGCAGCCGTTGCAAAATTTAAGTACTTCCCTCTCATACACCTTTCATACCTTTGAGTATAAAAACTATATTAATGATGGGGATGATTTTTCTGGAAATGCCTTACCTGGAACGGCTCAAAATGTAGTGAATATGCAGGTAAACGCCAGTTTCATTTATAACCTAAATGTTAACCTTAGTTATCACTACTCAGATGCCATTCCACTAAACGATAGCAATACCGTTTACTCTAGGCCTTACAACCTCTGGAATATGAATTACAGCTATAAGATTCCGAAAAAGAAAAAAACGCAGTGGGAAGTATTCGGTGGTGTAAATAATATTTTTGATGTAGACTATAGCTTGGGCAATGACCTCAATGCATTTGGTAACCGCTACTTCCAGCCAGCCCCAGAAAGAAATTACTTTATTGGAGCCAAACTAATACTTTCACATTAAGGCCTACTGAATTAGTGCCCTTCTTCTAAGCGATCGATACGCTTATTTACAGCCTTCAGCTCTTCCTGTACCTCAGCTAGGGCTTTTTGAAGGTCTGAATTTTGGGGTTTTCTGACTTTGTATTCTCCAGCTGAATCAGCAACCATCAATCGATTTTCATCAAGTAACATTTCACCCTCTCCAGTAATTAGCCAGTTCAGGTCAATGTTCTCATATGATTCTTTGAGTTTGATATAGAAATCGTGGCTAGGAGAAGTACGTCTACCTTTCTCAGAAATTATGTTATACACAGCAGTTCGGCTAAAATCAAGCTGTTCTGCAAGAGAATTCACAGATAAACCAAAGTGTTTCATTAACAACTCTATGCGATCATTTACTGACATAAGTAAAAAATTATTCTCATATGTTTGTAATTGTAATCAAATGATTACATATTTGTTTATACAATTGCTAATTGCAACCAAGACATAAATTCTAACTATAGTAAAAAAGCATTAGTAAAGAATTAATCTACATAGTTTAAGCAGGTAAACAATGACTATCCTTTTGTCCGTACCAGTAGTTCTCTAACGTCTACGTCTAAGGTTTCGGCAATAGTGAAAAGAGTATCCATTGTTGGCTGCATATCATTAGTACACCAACGCGATACAGTAGTGATGTTCTTTCCTGTTTGCTGAGAAAGCCAATTATTTGATTTTCCCTTCTCTGCTAAAACTGCTTTTATACGATTATAGATTTTCTTTTCGGCCATAAACTTATCGTTAAACACACATTATTGGCCAAAATAAGAAATTAATAATTAGCATTTGACAACATTGATTATCGTATAAGTAAAATAATATATCGTATAATAAACTATTAATTGTGTTTAACGATAATAATTATAAATTTGGTTAAATATTACAAATGTTAAAGCTAATCGTTATGGATAAAAAAGCCCTTGCCCTTCATCTTATAAAACAAGACCTTAAATATCGTCAAATGGTAGTAGCCCAAAATAGCGTGGGTATTCATTTGGAGTTTCATCCCGACTTAGTACGAGTTATTCGCGCTTTAATGGGGCATTCTAATATTCAAACCATAGACGCTTGGGCCGATGTATATGTGCAAGGAATGGCCAAAGTAGAAAAGGTATCTTGGGGTGATGAGGCAGGGCTTTATATTGTGGCACTAAACATTTATAAATCACTAGAAGGATTTAACTGATTTATGTGCGAGTGTTTTTAACCTCGATTATCAGACAGTTTACATTAAAACTTAATTCCTATTTCGAGGGCAAAAAGCCTGTTTTTAAGGGTAAGTTCATCGTAACTGTCGTTTTGAGTTTTCACCTGATTAATAAAACCCAGGTTATAGAAAAGGCCTGCGTAAACACGTGTATTAACACCAATAGTTCTTTCTAAACCTCCACCAAAATTACCTGCTAAATCAAAGCTCCTAAACTCACGAATGAGGTCAGAGTTATCTGATTTAGGAGAATTACTCAAACGTATTTCGGGTACAAGACCAAAATTGAAATAAACCTTTGTATCAAGAATTACCTCGTTTGTGTAAAGCTTTAATAAGGCCGGAATCTGTAAAAACTCTTGGCTAAAACTAGCAGCTCCCGTTATGTTGGCAATGCTATTGGTTGATCGCGCAGTTATGCCAAAATCTTTGGAAGCATAATTAATTCCAGCGCTGAAAAAGTAATTTTCTTGAAACTGGTAATCCACAAAAGCACCAATCAAAAACTGAACAGAAGAACCGTCATCATCATAATTAGTGCTAGTTCCCTCTGTGCTTGGTTTTGAATATGTAAGCGTAGGCCCTAATTTGATACCAATATTATAATCTTGCGCTAAAGCTGATATGCTAAACAATGATAATAGAACGGCTGCAAAAGTGAATTTCCTCATGGGGAATAAAATAAATGAAT
>CENR01030254.1_pt1 | contig 16859 bp, 18 predicted proteins | sample 530181 | NCBI WGS metagenome assembly CENR01 (sample SAMEA2619677, study PRJEB7988) | marine metagenome | biome: marine biome (ENVO:00000447); feature: surface water layer (ENVO:00002042); material: "saline water (ENVO:00002010), including plankton (ENVO:xxxxxxxx)" | depth 5 m | reverse complement strand
TTTTTTGGGGGGGGGGTTGGGAATAGGTGAGTTTGTGAATGTGGTGGGTTTGTGGGGATGGGTATGGTTTTTAAATGAGCACGCTTTATAAAAGCGCGCTAGAAAATATTAATCAAAAAACAATTCCATAAATGCAAAAATGAATACAACATTTAATACCGATGTGAAAAATGTGATGGCCAGAAATTTTGTATAATTTCTAAACGGCTTTAAAAATAGCATCATTGCTGACATAAAGAATAAGATCACTATTAACAACATCAAACCATTAGAAATAAGACGGCTGAAGCTTAGGGAAGTATAATCATACGGATTGAAATGAAATAATTCTGATAAAAAATCTAGAATAGTTGGAAAGAAGTATATTAAAAGGGTGCCAACTAAAATAATAATCCACTTTCGTAAGGAAAAATTCAAATTTTTTCTAATCAATAAATACGCAAGTAAAAACGTTTGAAAATATATTAAAAAGCCTAAAACAATCCACGGATAGAAAAAACCCCAATGCCTGAACCTTGCCAAATCTTCTTGATATTCAAAAATTGAATTGCCCCTATAATTGGGTAGCAACTGTGGATTTGAGATATATTTCCAATTAAGAATCAAGAAAACACCAAACGCGGCACAAACTAGCATTAATGTTATGGACATTAATAGATTGAAGGTTTTGTGGTGGTTCCGTTTCATTTTAATTATGCAATGTAAGGCTTATGAGCACGCTTTGTAAAAGCGCGCTAGGAGGATAAACTTTTCAGAAAGAATTGGAAATATGCTTCAACCAAGATTCTCCATTCTCTATTACAAATTTCATGATCTGTTTTGCAGATTCTGTTGTGGTAGTCTCTAAAAATTTTCCGATTAAAGCACCAGCTTTTTTTTTAACTTTTTCTGACTTAGAATCATCTTTAATTATTTCAACTGATTTAATAAGTTCGTCTTGTTCATTTGCACTTATTGAAGAGTTTTTAATTAAATCAATAATTTTTTCGTCAATATTTGAAAAATTAAAATTGCTTTGATTAAATGTACTACCAATGAATTGACTTTGATTCGAATAGTTTTTTTGTTCTTTAATTTCGCTATTGGAAGTGGTAATAAATATGCGATCACTTTTCGAACTCAATAATTTTATAACATCTTTAAAATATTCTGAATTATCCTTTAAATAATTATTTTCTATTTTTAATATATCCAGTTGTCTTTGATAATGGTTTATTTGACCTTTTAGTTTTAATATTAATAAATCTGCTTGCTCAGTTGTAACACCATCTACGGTATTTAATATTATATTGTTTTTGTCTTTATATAAAAACATTAAATAATCCTCAAACCAAACTTGAAGTGTTTGCTTATCTATGCCCTTCGGCACATCAAAAGATACATAAAGTCCATCATCACTATCTTGAGTGTTCATTTTGATTTGGATTTTTTTACTTTCCTCTATATAAGTTGAAAAAAATGAAAGGTATTGGGTAATAGCCAATTTGAGGTGTTTATCAATTCTAATAAATGTATATTTTTTCAATTGTTTCTTTGCTAGTTTTGCATCTAATTCTGCTTTCTCCTTAGCTTTTTGTAACTCGCCGTTTTTATCTTGAAGTAAATCATTTGCTTTAGCTCTCAAATTATTATTTTTATACAAAGACAATGATAAAAAACATAATATAAGTATTAATATTATTGACAAAATTGCCGTCAATTTATTAAAATCAATATCATTAAAAATATAGCTAAAACTTATTTGAGAAAAATTATACAGCATAAATTATCTAATTATATTGTTTAATTTATTTAGGTGTCACAAATTTTGAATATCTCTTTATTGAATATCTTTGCAAATTATTATAATTATCAATTCTTATTTAATCACTCCACCCCCTCAATCAAAACCCCCAACATCTCAATAGCAGCGTCACTAATGCGGGTGCCGGGGCCATAGACCGCCACTGCGCCAGCATCAAAAAGGTATTGGTAGTCCTGCGCGGGTATTACACCGCCCACAATGACCATAATATCCTCACGGCCGTACTTTTTTAGGGCCTCAATAACCTGTGGCACAAGGGTTTTGTGGCCTGCGGCTAGGGAGGAAACGCCCAGTATGTGCACGTCGTTTTCCACAGCCTGTTTGGCTGCTTCGGCGGGGGTTTGGAAGAGTGGGCCTATGTCCACATCAAAACCTACATCTGCATAGCCGGTGGCTACTACTTTGGCACCACGGTCGTGACCGTCCTGCCCCATTTTGGCAATCATAATACGGGGGCGGCGGCCTTCCAATTCGGCAAACTGGTCTGCTAGTTGCCTTGCCTTATCAAAACTTGGGTCTTTTTTCATCTCTTTGCTATAAACGCCGCTAAAGGAGCGTATTTGTGCCTTGTATCTGCCGAATTCCTTTTCCATCGCGGTTGAGATTTCGCCAAGGGTTGCTCTGTGGCGGGCAGCTTCTACGGCTAAAGCTAACAAATTTCCTTCACCTGTCTTTGCACATTCGGTAATTGCTGCCAATGCCTTCTCCACCTTTTGGGTATCGCGCGCTGCTTTTATTCGGTTTAAACGTTCAATCTGCGAGGTGCGGACTTTTTGGTTGTCTACATCCAGAATTTGTAGCGGGTCTTCTTTCGCGAGACGGTATTTGTTTACGCCCACTATAATATCCTGCCCGCTATCAATACGTGCTTGCTTACGCGCAGAGGCTTCCTCTATGCGCAACTTTGGAATGCCGGCCTCAATGGCTTTGGTCATGCCGCCGAGTTCTTCTACTTCTTCTATGAGTTCCCAGGCTTTGTTGGCAATTTCGTTGGTAAGACTTTCCACATAATAGCTGCCCGCCCAAGGATCCACGGTTTTGGTGATCTGGGTTTCGGTTTGCAGGAATATTTGGGTGTTTCGTGCAATGCGTGCGGAGAAATCGGTGGGCAGTGCGATGGCCTCATCCAAAGCATTTGTGTGAAGCGATTGCGTTCCCCCGAAAACGGCTGCTGCTGCCTCAATTGCGGTTCGAGCTACGTTGTTGAAAGGGTCCTGCTCGGTAAGGCTCCAACCGCTGGTTTGGCAGTGGGTGCGCAGGGCGAGCGATTTTTCATCCTTAGGGTTGAACTGTTTTACAATCTTTGCCCACAGCATACGTGCGGCGCGCATTTTTGCGATTTCCATAAAGTGGTTCATCCCGATGGCCCAAAAGAAAGAGAGCCGAGGCGCAAAAGTGTCTATATCCATACCCGCTTTTATTCCAGTGCGGATGTACTCTAAACCATCTGCTAAAGTGTAAGCAAGCTCAATGTCTGCAGTAGCTCCCGCTTCCTGCATATGGTAACCGGAGATGGAAATGCTATTGAACTTGGGCATATTCTTGGAAGCAAACTCAAAAATATCACTGATAATTTTCATGGATGGTGTAGGCGGATAAATGTAAGTATTCCGCACCATGAATTCCTTTAGAATATCGTTTTGGATGGTTCCCGTCAAATCTTTAGGCGAAACGCCCTGCTCTTCCGCAGCGACAATATAAAAAGCCATAATGGGAAGCACGGCGCCGTTCATCGTCATGGAGACGCTCATCTTGTCCAACGGAATTTGGTCGAAGAGGATTTTCATATCCTCCACGCTGTCAATTGCTACGCCTGCTTTGCCCACATCGCCCTCCACGCGGGGATGGTCGCTATCGTAACCTCGATGGGTGGCAAGATCAAAAGCTACCGAAAGCCCTTTTTGACCTGCGGCGAGGTTACGTCTGTAAAAAGCGTTGCTGTCCTCAGCCGTTGAAAACCCTGCGTATTGGCGGATGGTCCATGGACGACGCACGTACATTGTGGAATAAGGCCCGCGAAGGTTTGGCGCAATTCCTGCGACGAAGTTTAGGTGTTGAAGATTTTTTATGTCTTCCCCGGTGTATTGTTTCTTGATTTCGATTTCCTCGGCGGTTTGAGTGGTTTCTGGTTTCTGGTTTCTGGTTTTTGGTTGACCTGCAGAAACACCCTTCTCAGGTCTTCCGTCTTCCGTCTTTAATTCTAAATGTTGTAAATTTTTTCTGGCCATTATATTTCCAATTTTTCAATGAAAGGGTCAAAGTAAACCCCTACTGGCGTGATGAGCTGATAGGCTATGGTTTTACTATTGCGGCTAATAAAGTATAGGGCATTGTAATACTCAAAGTTCTTTGCCTCGGAAGAAATTTTATAGACGCTTTTGAAGATACAGTTCTTAGGATAACCCACATATTTTGCGGTAATTTTTTCATAGGAAGAACTGGAATCCAAAAGGTTTTCAGTTTGGGTGCGCATCATTCCCAAAAATAACTGGGCATCCCTTTTTGAAATTTCCATATAAGGCATTCCGAATACCAAACAGGTGGAACCTGATTCTTCATCAAAATAAATATACAGCTCTCCGTCCAGATTTGCTTTATGGTTGATGTTCTTTATCTGTGCATTAGCCTCCTCTTCGGGAAGTTTTGTTTTTAGTGTCTGCTGATACTCTGCCATAGAATAGCGCTTAAAGCTGAGCGGAAGAAATATACGCACGCCATTTTCTTCCAAAAAATGATATTCACCTTTAAGTTCCACTTCTGTATTGTCATCCTTTAGTTCCATCCAGTCAACTACCTGTTTACCCACCTCGAAACAAGAAAATAGCGTTGTTGCTATCAATACCGTAAATAAATAGAAGGTTAATCTTTTGATCATAATGCTATAATATACTTGTTTCCAAATAAATTGCGAAGCCAATCATCATTGAGGCTATCGCAAGAAACTGGTTTCAGGTTTCAAGTTGCAGGTTGCTGTTTGCTTCCGGCATCCCGCTTCAATTCAATATGCTGTACATCTTTTCTACTCTTTGCTCAATCTTTCCTGTTCAATTTTTTCTGCCAAGCGCCTTTCAATAATTGGGGCGATAAGCGTTTTTACCGGATTGTGCTTAACGAAAGGGAAAAGCTCCAAATCGTCTTTCATCCTATCGTTTTTGTTGGGGTGATAATTGGTTCCCAAAAGTTTCAGTTCGCCATTGTCAAAAAGTTGCTGTTCCTTTTCGGCGCTTTCCTTTGTTTTCTTTTGAATGGTTCCTTCCTTTAATTGCTGAAGAAATCCATCACCCTTTTCTATTTCCTTGAATAGTTGTAAGGCTTTTTCCGCAAGTTCATCCGTTAGGCTCTCGATGTAATAGGTACCGTCGGCGGGATTGCTTACTGCGTCAAAATAACTTTCGTGCTTTAAAATAAGTAATTGGTTTCGGGAAATACGCTCGCCAAATTCGTTGTTTTTGTGATAGGGTGCATCGTACGGCATATTGCAGATTGTATCTGCCCCACCTAAAATTGCACTCATACATTCGGTGGTGCTGCGAAGTAGGTTTACGTTGTAATCGTAAAGGGTTTTGTTGCGTTTTGAAGGGGTGGCAATGATGTGGCAAGTTTCATTTGCGCCATATTCTTTTGCCAATGTTGCGTATAGCTTACGCAGGGCTCTAATTTTTGCAATTTCGAAGAAGTAGTTAGGACCTGTGGCGATTTTGAAAGTAAGCAATGACCTCTCGACTGCGCTCGAGGTGACAGAAAAATGGTTTAAATATTCATTTGCGTGGGCCAATGCGTATGCCAATTGCTGAATTATGTTGGCACCTGCGTTTTGGTATAAGGTTGCATCAACGGAAAGTAAGTTTTCAGAAGAATGATTCTGAAAAATACTGTCCAAAATCTCGTGGTCCTTTTTTAAGTTGTGGAACCAGTTTCCGGTGCGGGCAAGGTTTCCTATTAAATCTATGTTGTAATAAACCGTTGCTTTTTTTTCTGATAAGAAGCTGATGAGTTTGTCGTAAAATGCTTCGGAAAGAAATTTTAGGTTGAAGTAGATTGAACTCTTGTCAAAAGGAAAATCCTTAAAAATGGTCTCAATTCCAAACTCCCTTTCCGCTGAAAAGATAATGGCCTCTGCCCCTCTTTGCAAGGCATCCAAAGCGATATCATTCGCTATATTTTCATCATCGATAAATATTTCTTGGGCAATTTTCCACGATTGGGGCTGGCCGGGAATGGGCTGAAAATCTTCCTTGAAATCATCTTCGTGGTAAAAGGGTTTTACGTTAATGCCTTCGGGACTTTGCCAAACCAAGGTTTCATTATAGTCGGCGCCTTTTAAATCGTATTGTATTTGCTGTTTCCACTGTTTTGCGGAAACTTCATCAAAATCTTCAAATAGAAATTTACTCATCGTTTTTCTTCTTTTTTGATGCTGTCTTCGTGTTCAATTATATAAATATCCTCGTTTTCCTTTTTCAAATAATATTTTTCACGAGCGAACTTCTCCATCTCGTTACTGTCCTCCATCTTTTTGATGAAGGTTTTATCGTGGTCTATTTCGTTTTGATAAAACTCTGCGTTCTCTTCCAAGGCATTGATATCACTATCCAACTCGTTATGGATAAGATAGGAATTGGTGTCAAAAAAAAGCATCCAAACAATAAAAAGTATCAGTATAAGCACGTATTTATTGCTTATAAACCTGATCCACTTGTTCTTTTTAAGTTCCTTGAATTTCACGATTCGGTATAGCTTAGTTTTTGATGGATGATGCTTCTTATAACGTTTACCGCGACGGTATTGTATCTATTTGTGGGAATAATGATGTCTGCAAATTCCTTGGTAGGCTCTATGAATTGCTGGTGCATCGGTTTTAGGGTGTTTTGGTATCGGTTGAGAACTTCTTCCAGGTCGCGACCACGGGTGGCGATATCGCGCTTTAAACGGCGAATCAAACGTTCGTCGCTATCGGCGTGCACGAAAATTTTAATATCGAACATTTCCCGAATGTCGGGATGCGCCAAAATTAAAATTCCTTCCACAATAATAACCTTTTTTGGGAAGGTAGTAATTGTTTCGCCAGTTCTATTATGCTCCACGAAGGAATAGACGGGTTGTTCAAAAGAATTTCCCTTCCGAAGCTCTTTTAAGTGGCTTACCAACAAATCAAAATCGATTGCCTTCGGGTGGTCGAAGTTTATTTTTGTGCGCTCTTCGAAAGAAAGATGGCTTGTATCGTGATAATAGGAATCTTGTGAAATAACGCAAACTTCATCAACGGGAAGCTCTTCCACAATTTGATCTACAACTGTTGTTTTTCCGCTACCGGTGCCTCCGGCGATGCCAATAATGAGCATATTTTTTCGTTTTCACAAAGGTAGGGAAAAGGGTTGCAGGTTTCAAGTTTCAGGTTTCAAGTTTTACACATCCCTCCAGCCCCCTTCAAAGGGGGAGCGATTTTGTTTTTGAATTCGGTTTCATTTTCGATTTCTTCCCTATTTTTGAAGTCTTAAAATTTTGAATGAAAACAATTCTCCTACATCCCTCCTATTTTCCATCCATTGAGCAGATGGCTGCTGTGGCGCAGGCCGAAAGTGTTGTTTTTGAAGTTGAGGATAATTACCAAAAGCAGACCTATCGCAACCGTACGTTTATAGCACATAGTAACGGGAAGCTCCTTTTGAACATTCCGATAAAACACAACAAAACCGGAAAGCGCAAAAAAACGAAAGATGTAATTGTGGAGAATGATTTTCCGTGGCAGGAACATCATTGGAGAAGCTTGCAGAGCGCTTATAGAACCTCGCCATTTTTTGAGTATTACGAAGATGATTTAGAAGATTTTTTCACCAAACCCGTAGAAGGTTTGATGGCCCATAATCTAAAAATTTTTGAAGTGCTTTGCGAACTGTTGGGAATTGATGTAGAAGTATCAAAAACTACTTCTTTTGAAAAAAAATCTGTAATAACCGACTTGCGTATTTTGATTGATGCAAAAAGAAAGTCAGCTTTCCAGCCTGAACCATACACACAAGTGCATGAAGCAAACCATCCCTTTCTGCCCAACCTTTCAGTTTTGGATTTACTTTTTAATGAAGGGCCGAATGCCTTAAGTTATTTGGAAAGGCAACAGTTAGTTTATGATTAAATATTTTAGAATGAAATTGGTTATTGCTAATAGTTAATTGTTAATTGTTAATTGTTAATTGTTAATTGTTAATTGTTAATAGTTAATTGTTAATTGTTAATTGAATTTACCACCCCACCGTTGCCCGAACTGCGTAATGGTCGGAAAAGGTTTTTTTCAGGGTATCAAACAATAGTATTTCAAGGCCTTCGGAAGCAAAAATATAATCTATACGCATAGGGTATTTTTCAAACTTAAAGGTTGTACCCAGCCCATTGCCCCGTTCACGGAAGGCGTCCTGCATTCCATCCTTTAATTTTCTATAACTGTATGAAAAAGGCGTGTTGTTGAAATCTCCGGAAAGGATAACGGGATGTTTGGTTTTCGATTTGTGTTCTAGAATTGCCTCTACCTGGTTTTGTTGCATTTCAAACGCGCGCGACACCCTTTTACGAAGTTTTTCATTATCGCTTTCCTGCAAAAAGCTTACCCGCGGGATAATGCCGAGCGATTGTAAATGTAGACTGTAAATGCGAATGGTATCGGTGTCTTTTACAACATCGGCGTACAGGGTGTTATTATAGGTTTCTTCAAAATCAAAAGCTCCTGTATTAATTAAAGGATATTTTGAAAAGATGGCGTGGCCCAATTTTGCCTTTTCAGATTTAAAGTGAATATATTGATGCGGATACATTGAAAAATCAATTGTATTGGGCTTGTAATATTCCTGCACACAAACCACATCTGGGGATTCTTCAAAAAGCATTTCAGAAATTATTTGCGGGGCATCGGCTTTTGGGTTTTTTTCATAAGCGTTGAAAAGACGCACATTATAAGATAGTACACTGAGCGTATTTTTATATTGGGAAGCGTCGCCTTCCGAAGAAACTTCATAAAATACGTTGAAGTAAAAATAGGAAATCAAAAGCACGGTAAATGAGACAAAAAATCTGCGCCTGAATTGTATAGCCCAATAAATTGCAAAAATGATATTTACAATTATAAGCAGTGAAACTACCAAACTTAACAATGAAAGTGTAGGAAATGATCTGGGCGGTAAATAAGGCAGTATGAAGGAAATCAACAATAAAAATGCTGCGAGCAGGTTGCCCCAGTATATAAATTTGTTGAGAGATTTCCGCATTGGTTAGTCTTCTTTTCCGGCTTTGAACAAAAAGTCTTTTTCTTCTTTTGTAAGACTTTCGTAACCGCTTTTTCCTATTTTATCAAGAATACTGTCTACCTTTTTTTGGTTTTCAGATTTTTCGGCTTTGGATGTAGAACGTCGTGGAGCGGGTTGTGTTGTGCGATGTACCTTTTTGAAGGGCTTTTTTGTACGGGGTTTAAAAAGATTAGCGACCCAATCCATAAAATTTTCAAACCATTTACCAATGTCGTTTCCCTTGGCAAGCTGAATTGCATAAATATATCCAAAGAGTGCTCCGCCCACGTGTGCCATCAATCCTCCGGCATTGCCCGATGAGGGAATGCGTACCAAATCAAAAAGGAAAAGAAACAGCGCAATGTGCCAGATTTTAATGGTAAAGGTGAAAAGCCTTACCTCAGTATTTGGGGTATAGGTTGCTATAAAGACCATAATGGCAGTTACCGCTCCCGAGGCGCCAATAAGAAACCCACGGTGCATTTCAAAAACAGGAAAGAAATTATAGGACAGCATAAATAACAATCCACCCGCTGCGGCACCCAATAAATAAATGGTAAGCAGTCTTTTTCCAGTGAAAAGATTTAATACAAACTGCCCAAACCAATACAACCATAGCATATTGAACAAAATGTGAAAAAATCCAAAATGCAGAAATCCGTATGTAACTATTGACCAAGGATGAAATAAAAGTGTATCGAAATCATCACTAAGTACAAACCAACGCGCAAAGTATTGTGGACTAACGCTTAAAAAGAAAGCTCCCAATCTAACCACCAAAAAGGCTGCAACGTTGATCACAATCAGCTTAACCAAAACATTGGCGGTTTTATATTTATATGAAAGACTAGTAGCAGCCATAGTTAATTCCAGCGATGGTTATCAAAACTATTCTTTTTCCAGTACCAGGCCATAATAAAACCGAAGAGCGCTCCACCTATGTGTGCCCAATGCGCAATACCCGTGGCCGTTCCGGTAATACCGAAAACCAAATCCAATAAAATAATTCCGGGAATAAAATATTTTGCTTTTATGGGAATTGGAAGGAAAATAAGCATCAATTCTATATTTGGAAACATAATTCCGAAGGCCACCAAAATTCCATAAACAGCACCCGAGGCCCCTAAAGCGACCCCATTATAAGATTGCGCCATAGCTTGTATATTCTCCATAGAAACTGTGTCTAGCACAGCTCTGCTTCCACCATCGCGGCCAGAAAGGTAATTCATTACTTCCGTTTCGCTCCAGCCACCGGCTATTAAAGAATCCATCACACTGTGGATTTGAAAATAATTCACCAAAGTATGAATTGCCGCTGCACCAAGTCCCGCAGAAAAGTAAAAGAATAGAAACTTTTTTTGCCCCCAGCGCATTTCCAAAGGCGAACCAAAAGCCCAGAGCGCATACATATTAAAAAGTATGTGAAAAATAGACGAAGGGTCGTGCATAAACATATGCGTAATAGGCTGCCAATATTGAAAATTTGGGTTTTCAAAATAGTAAAGCGCGAACAATTTTATAGAGAGATCCCCAATAATAAATGACCCTATATAAAAGATCACGTTAATTATTAATAGAAATTTTACAGTATCGGTTATTCTTCCCATTTACATAAATTTTTTATCGAGATCGCTCACGTCCATTGTTGTAAAAACCAATTTATTCCTTGGGGAAACAGAAGGTTCTTTGCACGCAAAAAGTTGATTGATCAAATGTTCCCGTTCCTCCCTGTTCAAAGAAATACCGGTTTTTATTGCCATACTTGCCGCCATTGACTTTGCAAGCATATCGTTTTGGCTAAAACCGCTATCGGGTACTTCTTCCTTTATATCGTACACCAATTGGCTGAGCAAATTTACAACATGGCTTTCCAATATCAGCACGGGAATTCCGCTAATCTCAATGGTTTCATCTTTTATTTCTGAAAAGATAAAGCCCGTATGCTCCAATTGTTCGCGTACTTTTTCAATAATTTCGAGATCTGGCCTTGAAAAATGCAATTGCAGCGGAAACAATAATTGCTGACTCACCGCTTCTTTTACAGTGATGTTTTTCAGCAATTCCTCGTAAAGAATCCGTTGGTGCGCTAGGTTTTGGTGAATTACCATCATACCGTTTTTTAAAGGACTTACGATGTATTTATTCTGAATCTGGAAGGTTATCTGTCCCGATTCTGCTTCGGAATTTTCAAAAAGACTCCCGGTTACTTCCTCGCTTTCAAATTCAATATCTTCCAGGTTTGAAACCGTTGCAGTTTCATCTTTTAACCCTACATAAAGTGATTCCCACGCAGCAGACTGTTCTCTTTTAAAAGGAAAATTGATATTGCCCTGTTTGGGTTTTTCCTTAAAAGGATTAAACTCTCTATCCACTTCTATGGAAGGCGCTGTTGGTTGTTTTTTGTTATAATCGTACGGTGTATCAAAACCTTTGTCCCTTTCAAAATCGAGTACTGGCGCAATATTGAATTGCCCTAAACTGTGTTTAACCGTTGCGCGGAGCATGGCATAAATGGAATGCTCATCGTCAAATTTTATTTCGGTTTTTGTGGGATGGATGTTGATATCGATGGAATGCGGATCTACTTCCAAAAAGAGAAAATAGCCCGGATGCACATCATTTTTCATCAAACCTTCAAAGGCCGACGAAACCGCGTGGTGCAGATATGGACTTTTAATAAAACGATCATTCACAAAAAAGAACTGCTCTCCCCTACTTTTCTTTCCGAATTCGGGCTTCAATACAAAGCCTTCAATTTTTAAGATTTCGGTTTCCTCGCTTACGGGAACCAATTTTTCATTGGTTTTGCTTCCGAAGATATTTACAATACGTTGGCGGGAATTTGACGATGGAAGGTTAAAAACATCGCTCCCATTGTGAAGCATTTGGAAAGCAACAGTTGGGTGCGCAAGCGCAACACGATGGAATTCGTCAATAATGTGCCGCGTTTCCACGGGATTGCTTTTTAAAAAGTTCCGCCGCGCGGGAATGTTGTAGAAAAGATTTTTTACTGAAATGGTCGTGCCCTTTGGAACCACCGCCGGGTCCTGCGAAATTACTTTGCTGCCTTCAATGGTGAGGTGTGTTCCTATTTCAGAATCTTCGGTTTTGGTTTTTAGCTCAACGTGCGCAATGGCGGCAATAGATGCCAAAGCTTCCCCACGGAAACCTTTGGTATGCAAATTAAAAAGATCTTCAGCCGATTTGATTTTTGAAGTGGCGTGGCGCTCAAAACTGAGCCTAGCGTCGGTAACGCTCATCCCGATACCGTTGTCGGTAACCTGCACGAGGGTTTTTCCCGCATCTTTAATTACCAGTGTGATTGAAGTTGCCTTTGCGTCAATGGCGTTTTCCAATAATTCCTTCACTACCGAGGCGGGGCGTTGCACAACTTCGCCAGCTGCAATCTGGTTTGCAACGTGATCCGGTAATAACTGAATAATGTCTGCCATTAAAATTTATGCGTAGAAAATAGATAAATCAAATTCAATAATAAAAAGGAAAAGTAGCACGAGAATGGCAATGATTACAATCAGTCTTCGGTTTGCTTTTCTGTCGGAAGATTGCCGTAAATCTGCCCAAGCGGTTTTGAATTTTCCTTTCAAACCTTTGTTGTCTCCAACTGTAGTTCGGAATTCATCAAATTTATGGCCCATTGAAAATGGGCTGCCGTCTCCGTCAAATTCGTAATGACGCGGTTTGTAGCTGTACTTTTTGTTTTTTCTCTTACCTATTAGTCCCATAATTGTCGTGCTTCAAAGTTACTTAATTCAATTAGGAATTCAGAATTATGAATTCAGAATTTAATTGTTTTTTGAACAATTACCATGCCGAAGTCCTCCCCCAGCCCCTCCAAAGGAGGGGAGCAAACCCAAGATTTTATGAAAATTTAAAACGTCCCTCCCTCGGGGAGGGATTTAGGGTGGGACTAAAATTTTGATTCCTTCCTCAGCTGTGCCATTTTTATCGCAGCAATTGCGGCCTCAGTACCTTTGTTACCGTGTTTGCCGCCGCTGCGGTCTATGGCCTGTTGCATATTGTTATCGGTAAGCACGCAGAAAATGACGGGAATATTACCGTGGACGTTCAAATCTTTTATGCCTTGGGCAACGGCTTCGCAGACATAGTCAAAGTGTTTTGTTTCGCCTTGAATTACGCTTCCAATTGCAATTACGGCATCAAGCATATCATAGCTTTGCGTAATTTGATTACACCCGAAGATAAGTTCAAAACTGCCGGGAACATTCCAGCGGACAATGTTTTCATTGATGGCACCGCAATCCTTTAAAGCATCAAAAGCGCCCTGAAACATTCCTTCTGTAATATCGTGGTTCCATTCTGAAACAACAATCCCAAACCGAAAGTCCTTCGCGTTTGGGATTGTTGTTTTATCGTAAGCCGATAAATTTGTATTTGCTGTAGCCATTTATTTATTCATTGCTTCCGCTCGGCCGGTATAGATTTCAGCCTTAGTAGCTTCGGTAGATTTTGGGTACTCGTCTGCTATTTTTTTGAAATGCGCCAATGCCTTATCATTTTGGCTCAAAGACATGGCGGCAATACCTGCTTTCAAAAGAAAACGCGGCGTTGTAAAATCGTTGGTACGCATTGATGCTGCTTCCTCGTAATATTTCAAGGCATCCTCATTTTGACCCAATTGTACAAAAGCATCACCAATTGCCCCTTTTGCCAAAGGTGCCAAAACATCGTCATCACTGCTGAATTTGTCTAAATGCGCAATAGCATCTTGATATTTATTTGTATTCAAATAAGCCATTCCAGCATAATAATGCGCAAGGTTGGCTGCATTTGTACCGCTGTAGTTCTCAATAATCTCCAAGAAACCATACTTGCCTTCACCACCTTGTAAGGAAAGGTTGTAAAGTGAATCTTTTGCAGGTGCGGTCAACGCCTGTTCCCAATAGCTCTGGGCTTGGAACATCTCGTTCATTGCCTCTGCCTCTTTCGGGGTTTTAATATATTGATCGTAAGCAAAGTATCCCAACACCAGAACTGCCACAACAATGATAAAGCCCAAAATTCCTTTTTGGTTCTTTTCAACCCAAGCTTCCGTTTTTGATGCGCCTTCGTCAAGCGTATTAAATACTTCTGCCGTTGTGCTGTTTTCTTCAAGCTGCGTTTCTTTTTCAGCTTTTGTAGTTGGTTTGCCTCCGCGTTTCTTGTACGTTGCCATAGTTTTAGGTTATAGTGGCGCAAAAATAAAATTTTAAATGGAATTTGAAAGGATAAATATTTCTTATTTTTTAATAATTTGCAAAGCAGCCTTTTGTCTTCGACAAGCCGTCATTACTGAAAAAATTTGTGGAGAATTGAAAATTTTCATAATTGACCTAAGACAAAAGGACATAAGACGTAGGATTAAATCATTCCAAACCTCTTATTTTTACAACCTTTAAAACGTTTTTTTAAAATTAACTTTCATTTTTTTAGTCTTACATCCTACGTCTAAAAGTCTTATGTCATTTTTATATGATTTTACAAAAGCTCTCTTTGCTCAACTATAAAAATTTTGAAGCCGAAACCTTCGAATTTGACCCAAAAATAAATTGTTTTGTGGGAAATAATGGCGTGGGAAAGACCAATGCGCTGGATGCAATCTATCACCTTTCCTTCGGAAAAAGTTACTTTAACCCCATTACGACCCAAAACATGAAACACGGAGAGGATTTTTTTGTGGTGGAAGGTTTTTACGAACGAAAGGAAACGCCCGAAAAAATTGTGGTAAGCGCAAAAAAAGGACAGAAAAAAATTATAAAACGAAATGGGAAAGCTTATGACAAATTTAGCGAGCACATAGGGTTTCTGCCTTTAGTCATCATTTCTCCAGCTGACAGGGATTTGATAATTGAAGGAAGCGACACCCGTAGAAAATTTATTGATGGTGTTATTTCGCAACGCGATTCCGATTATCTGAATACGCTCATTAAATACAACAAAGTGCTGGCACAGCGCAATTCGCTTTTGAAATATTTTGCGGCAAACAACACTTTTAGTCAAGACACCATTGATATTTACAACGAACAGCTTCACAATTTCGGGACTTCTATTTTTGGAAAGCGGACTGCTTTTTTGGAAGAATTTCTACCGATATTTTTAAATCGCTACAAATCCATCAGCAGTGGCGCGGAAAGCATAAATTTGGTTTATGAAAGTCAATTGCAGGAAAACGACCTGTTGACGCTGCTTCAGAAAAATATTACGAAAGATAAAATTACACAATACACCAACTTTGGGATACACAAAGACGATTTGGTTTTTGAGATTGACGGACACCCAATCAAGAAATTCGGGTCGCAGGGGCAACAAAAATCGTATCTTATAGCTTTAAAATTGGCTCAGTTCGATTTCATAAAAAACCATTCAAAAACGAATCCTATTTTGTTATTGGATGATATTTTTGATAAACTTGACGAAACACGGGTGGAGCATTTAATTACTTTGGTTGACAATGAAAATTTTGGACAGCTATTTATTAGCGATACCCACGCGGAAAGGACTGAAGAAGTTATAAAAAAAGTACATCAGACTTATAAGATGTTTCCGCTTTAGGAGTTAAGTGTTAGGTGTTAAGTGTTATTGGTTAATTGGAAATAACGGATCTTTGTGTTTTTGTGAGAAAAAAATGCACGCAAAGGCGCAAAGGCGCGAAGAAAATTTGAAAAAAAATGATTTATAAAATCACATTTCTACTAATTACCTTACTTTTTGTTTCTTGCGAAAAACCAAATCCCGAGGCTCAAAAACAAAACCTCAGCGGTTATTGGGAAATAAAAACCGTGAAAATGCCCGATGGTGAAAAGAAAGAATTTGAAATAAACACTGTAATTGACTATATTGAAGTGAAGGGCGACAGCGGCTCACGAACCAAGGTTTCCCCAAAGTTTGATGGTACTTTTAGGACAAACGGCGTTGCGGAAAATTTCACTTTAAAAATTGAAGAAGATAGCCTGCGGATGTATTACAAAACTCCTTTTGACGAATGGAAAGAAACCGTTATTGAAGCAAAGGATAGCACACTTACAGTTATAAATAGGGATACTAAAATTTATACTTATTCAAAATTTAAAAAGTTTGATTTCGGAATACCGACAACTGATAACTGATAACCCAAAACAGAAAAATGGCAAAAAGACACGCAGAAAATATTTCAATTGGAGATGCTTTAAAAGAGTTTATCGATGCAAACCGCCTGGAGAAAGGTTTGGACAAAGTAAACGCCAAAGAAGCTTGGGATTCGGTAATGGGCGTGGCTATCTCGAAATACACGACAGATATAAAATTGGATCGTGACACACTTTATGTACAGCTTTCATCATCCGTTCTGAGGGAAGAGTTAAGTTACGGAAAGGAAAAAATCATCAAATTGCTGAATGAGGAATTGGGAAAGGATTTGATTAAGAAATTGGTTTTGCGATGATTTCTGCTTTGTCAATGATAATAATCAATTTTAAAATAACTTTTTAAAAGAAATGACATGAAAAAATTATTACATTTTACAATTCTGCTCATTTCAACATTTGTATTTTCCCAAGAAAATTGGAATTATCTGCCTATTGAAATTACAAACAATTATCATGGCGCTATTTACACAATAGACGAAAATATAGTACACGTAGTTTCAGATGATGGCGTATTTTATAAAACCGAAAATGGCGGAGAAACTTGGACACAGTTTGATAGCAGTGCGCAAGAATTCTTTTTCGATCTTGCTTTTGACGGCCTGAATAATGGTTATGCAGTTGGTGGCAACGGGAATATTT
>CENR01029317.1_pt1 | contig 16935 bp, 16 predicted proteins | sample 530181 | NCBI WGS metagenome assembly CENR01 (sample SAMEA2619677, study PRJEB7988) | marine metagenome | biome: marine biome (ENVO:00000447); feature: surface water layer (ENVO:00002042); material: "saline water (ENVO:00002010), including plankton (ENVO:xxxxxxxx)" | depth 5 m | reverse complement strand
TGGTGGGATCGAATGCGCTGAACAAGCCGGTGCCGTCCTCCCAGTTCACGATGAAGCTACTCGAACCAATCGCGAGGATGTTGAATGTGACCCCCTCATCAACGGTGTACGAGTTTGGGCCAGTTTGGGTCGTATCCGCGTGCACAGCAGCTGTGGCTGTGAGCAGCAATGCGATGGTCGTGGTGCGTGCGTTCATGGGACTCTCCTGTATAGTTGTTTACTGACTATTTCGCGGGACGGTGCATCGGGCGGGATTCGCTTCTCGATGTCCTGAGAAGACCCTCTCTCCCATCCCCAGAATCAGGGACTGCACATGGCAACGACGCTCGTTTGGTACGCGAACAATCTCCGAGTTGACGATCACCCCGCACTCAACGCCGCTGCCGAGCGTGGCAAAGTTGTGCCGGTGTATGTCTATGAACCCGACTATAACGGCCCTTCCGCAATGGGCGGGGCCACCAAATGGTGGGCTCATCACAGTTTGATGGCCCTCCAAGGGCGTTTGGATACGATGGGATCGGCTCTGGTCGTGCGAAAAGGCGATCCCGCGGAAGAACTCCGCAAGGTTGCGAATGCGGTTGGGGCGGATCGGGTGATGTTCTGTGAGTCCATTGAACCCGATCTGCAGGAGCGTGAAGAGCGCGTTGAGTACGAACTCGGCAGACACGATATCGAGGTCGAGCGGTTCCCCATGCACCTGCTCTGGGAGATCGGGTCGGTTATGACTAAGGACGGGAACCCGTACCAGGTGTTCTCTCCGTTCTGGAAGATGGCGATGAAGACCGCCACGCCCGATGAGCCCCTCGACGCGCCCAGGAAGCTCAACGCTCCGGACAAGCACACCAAATCGCTCGACATCGACGAGCTCGGATTGCTCCCCGACATCGAGTGGTACACCCAGATGGAGCAGCGCTGGACACCCGGCGAGAAGGGCGCACGCGGACGCTTCGCCGCCTTCGTCGAGCACCGTCTGAGCGAATACCACGAGGATCGGAACCGATTGGATATCCCGGGGTGGAGCGCCATGTCGCCGCATATCCACTTCGGAGAGATTTCCGTGCGTCGGATGTGGCACACGATCACACAAGACCCACAATGGGAGAAGGTGAAGGGCAAGGAGCACTACCTGCGCGAGATCGGGTGGCGCGAGTTCGCCCAGCACCTCATCAACCACTTCCCCCGCACGATCAACGAGCCTCTCCGCGAGAACTTCAAGGACTTCCCGTGGGTGAAGAACAAGTCCCAGTTCGACAAGTGGAAGCGTGGGCAGACTGGCTATCCCGTTGTCGATGCCGCGATGCGGAACCTTTGGGCGGAAGGGTGGATGCCCAACCGCGCCCGCATGATCGTCGCATCATTCCTGTGCAAGGACCTGCGGATCTCGTGGGAAGAAGGGATGGCGTGGTTCTGGGACACGCTCGTCGACGCCGATCTGGGGAGCAACACCCTGGGTTGGCAGTGGACGGCCGGGTGCGGCGCGGACGCGGCGCCGTATTTCCGTGTGTTCAACCCGGTCTCCCAAGGCACCAAGTTTGATCCTGATGGGGATTATGTCCGCCAGTGGTGTCCCGAACTGAGCAAGCTCGATAAGCGGGCGATCCACGAGCCGTGGGAAGCCAAGCCCATGGAACTTACCGCAGCGGGTGTCACCCTCGGCGAGGAGTACCCCGAGCCGATGGTCGATCACAAGCAAGCACGCGAGGACGCACTCGAGGCGTTTGAGAAGATCAAGGGATAGCCCCGCGAGTGAGAAATGAAACATTGGAAGTGTCAGATGCGTAGAGCATCTGGTACGCTGTTTCATTGAACAAGCGAAGAGGAGGCAGGCGATGTGGACGGCATTGATCACGAGCATATCGATCGGGATGGCATACCCCGGCCCGGATGATCAAGCGGATCCTGCCGTCGAGATCGATGCCCCCGCACAGCACGATTGTTCTGTCGCACCGTTCGGATACCCAAAAGGCTCGTGCGAGGCTGGCACGAAGATCAAAGATCTCCAATCGCCGGGTGGGTATGCGTCATCGGACAACTGGCCCCGCGATATCGACTTCGAGCACGAACTCAAGGCGGACTCGATTCATCTCCTTCTTGATGCGGATGTCGAAGGAGAGCCAAAGGGGTATCGGGTTCGTCTGATCAATACGAGCGGGCAGGTCGTTCCGTTTCACGCCGTCGATGGTCGATTGTCGATCGTTCAGCAAGCGCTCAATGCAGACGGGGAATGGAGGAATGTGGAGATGCTCCCGTCGAGTGGCTGTGGAAATAGCTACCACAGGGTGATGCTCGATCGACATCAGTACTGGCAGTTCGATGTCCCTCTATACGACGGAAGCGATCTGACGCAGATCAGGTACATGCTCGTGATCCGTGGACGAGCAGGGATCATTTCCAACGCGATCGAGGGACGCGTAAACACAACATCACTTCTGCCTTTCCCGATCTACCCTCAATCTCCTGATCCGGTGAGGCATATGCCCGCGTCTCAGTTCATTGAGGCATCAAAGCAGGATTAAATCCTACAAACACAAAAAGGCCGACGGCGTCCACACGGACGCCGCCGACACTGGCAACTCCCCACACACAGGGGTCTGGTTGATCGCGGATCAGTTGCTCGGGAGGATCACGCGATCGATGACATGGATGACGCCGTTGCTTGCTTCGATGTCAGCGTTGACAACCTTGGCGTCGTTGATCTTGACATTGCCCCAGGACTTGGTGATCTTGACCTTGCCGCCCTGTAGGGTCGCTGCCTTCTCGGCTTCGATCGCCTGGTCCGCGTAGACGCGTCCCTCAACAACATGGTAAAGCAGGATCGAACGGAGCTTGTCCTTGTTCTCGGGCTTGAGAAGCATGTCCAATGTCCCGTCCGGGAGTGCTGCGAATGCTTCATCGGTCGGTGCGAACACGGTGAACGGGCCTTCACCACTCAATGCGTCGATGAGGTCCGCCGCTTCGAGCGCTGCTGCGAGCGTGTTGAATGAGCCCGCAGAGGTCGCGATCTCGAGGATCGAATCGCTCTCAGGGAGGATCACTTCGTCGATGACATGGATGATCCCGTTGCTGCACTCGATGTCGGTCTTGACGATCGTTGCGTTATCGATGTCGCCACCCGCGATGTCTGCACGCTGACCGTTCAGGGTGGTGAGGGTCTTGGAGCTCAGGACTTTGCCTGCCTTGTACTCGCCGGGAACGACATGGTATGTGAGAATGCCCACCAGCATGTCACGATTCTCGGGCTTGAGAAGGGTCTCAAGTGTGCCCTTGGGGAGCTTCTTGAATGCTTCGTCTGTGGGTGCGAAGACCGTAAACGGGCCGTCGCCCTTGAGGGCGCCGACGAGTTCCGCTTCGGTGAGTGCCTTCGCGAGGATCGTGAAGCTTCCAGCGCTGACGGCGGTGTCAACGATGTCCTTCTTCGCGGTGTAGCTCGCCTTGGTCATCATCGCGTCCGAGTGGTTGGATGTGCTCGAGTTGCATGGGCCGGCGTTTGCAAACGCAACGGAAGCGCTGAGGATGGTGCCGGTGAAGATAGTGAGTGCTTTGGTATTCATGGGTGAGGTCTCCTTCGTGTAGATTCCTGGCTTGTGTTGTGGAATGCACGGCTTGTTCACATCTGGCAGACACTGCCTGATGCGGTCCGGACCTCGCCGCGAGGTTGGGCTTGACTTCGGGGGCCACTTCCGAGCCGATGCGGAACTGGGAAGAGATTTTTCAACATGAAAACAAGACGAAAAACAATCCCACGAACCTGCATCGGCTCGCCAATAGATTGCGAATGCAGACGCAAGCAGGACCCTCATGGATTGGTTATGATCTGTACAGCAATCCCATCCCGATATGTCGAGCATCGGCAGTCCGGGAGCAGGAACAGGGGTAGGCACCGAGATATGACGAGCAACGAACACACACCGCTGCTCGCCGAGGTTGCGAGGGGCGACCAGGACGCGATGAGGACGCTGATCAAGCGTTACTCAGGATTGGTCTGGTCCCTCGTTCGGCGAAAAATCCGCTCCCAGACGGATGCTGAAGATCTTGTGCAAGAGATCTTTGCCGATGTCTGGAAAAGCGCTCACCGGTACGACGCATCAGTTGGTTCAGAGGATACCTTTGTCGCCATGATCACGAGACGACGCATCATCGATCAGATCCGACGCATCGGACGAGCACCCGACCAGGTGACGCTCGATGCACCGGGTGCTGATCGCGCATGCTCAGGGGACGACGACACCATCGATCAGATGGATACAACCCCACAGGCCAAGCGTGTTATGCGGGTCTTGCGATCCCTCCGACCCGAGCGTCGTCAAACTATCGAACTCGCGGTGATCCACGGGCTCTCACACTCCCAGATCGCTGAGTCGACCGGGATGCCCTTGGGGACCGTCAAAGCCCATCTTCGGCGTGGACTCGATGAAGTCCGCACCCTCCTAACTCCGCAACTCCCCGCTGATTCGAAGGAGGTGTCACGATGAGTGATCACCAACACAACGAACTCAGCGAACGATTGATCGACCTCTGCGCCGATTACGCAACAGGTCTGCACGAGCAGAACGACATGAACGAGCTGGATCGTCTCGATCCGGACATGAGCGCCCGCGAAGCCTTTGAAGCGGTTGCTGCAGAACTCGACATCGCGTTTGCTGAAACAGACCCCGTTGAGATGCCCAACGGGCTCGAGGAGCGACTCCTCGCGTCTGTGCCGGCACCCGGCGTACCCGATCAACCCGAGCTGCGTCTCGTCAATGATCAATCCCCGCCCGTGCGGACGAGCCAACAGCGCCAATCCCCACGCGGTGCCTGGTTCCCCTGGCTCGTTGCGGCAGCGTCCGTCGCGGTGACGGGCATCGTGCTACTCCGCCCGACGCCCTCTCCGACTCCTGATGAGCCGCCGGTTGCGCTCACCGCCCTTGAGCAGCGTGATGCGTTGATCGAGGCCCATGCGAACGACGAGGATCTCCTCCGATACGCGTGGACCCCGACAGAAGACCCCGCGGTGGTGGGGGAAGTCACGGGTGAGCTCATCTGGGACGAGGAACGCGATGAGGGATACATGACGATCACAGGGCTCGAGGTCAACGATCCATCCCAGTTCCAGTACCAGCTCTGGATCTTCGATGCGACCCGTCCGCTCGGCGAGCTCCCGCAGCACGGCGATGCGTTTGGCGGGCTGCTCACCCAGCGTCCGATCGACGGCGGTGTCTTCGACATCACCGACACCGGCGAGGTCGTGATTCCCATCGACGCCAAGCTGCTCGTGCAGCAAGGTGTTGCATTCGCGGTCACCGTCGAGCCCCCAGGAGGCGTTGTCGTCTCCGATCGATCGCGTGTCCCATTGCTCGCGATCCCTTCGGGGTAATCAATCAACATCACCAATGAAATACACCCGGGCCGAACCCGGGTGTTTTTTCGTGAATCAAGCCAAAAGGGGAAGCTCGATTCAGCGTCGTCTGCGAAGACCCACCAGCCCGACGCCGCCCAATGCCAACAGCGTTGATGGCGCGGGGACCGCAGCGTATTCATAGGTCACAGTGAGTGTGCCAAAGTGTGAGATCTGATCGAAGTTCACGAAGATCCCGTAGTACGGATCGATAAACGGTCCATCGAACGGCCCGTCTGGCGGGTTGTTGGGATCAACGACCCAGTTCGGGTCATTGACCCATTCGAACAGGAGCTCAGAGATACCGCCCATGAAGGTGTTGAGCTGTCCTGAGCCGGTGACCGTGTCGAGGATGCTCTGTCCGAAGTTGTCCGAGTTGTCAAACGCCTGATTGAAGGTGAACGCTTCAGAGATTGTGGTGTACTGTGTATCTGGGCCCGATTGGTTGTACCCATCGGACGCACCGAGATCACCGGTGATTCCGAGGCCGAAGACTCCGCCCGCACCGATCGAGGGGATGCTTGGGCCACCGTCGCCGCCGAGCCCATCGAGTGTGCCAAGCTGATGGATCGTGTAGTACCCCGCGTCGAGCAGCCAATCGCCCGAGTTGAGCGCTGTGTATCCGTTCGATTCGATGGTGAGATCGAATGACATTGTCTGGTCATAGGAGAAGGACACGCCGGTGAGTTCGCGTGTGCCGTTCATGTCGTCGAAGCGATCGAACGCGATATTTCCGCCGAAGAACCCGTCAATACTGAAATCGACCTGTGTCGATACCGTGTCCGCTTGGGTACTCCCCGCAACGGCCGCGAAGAGCAATGCTGTGGTGATTCGTCTCATGTCTCTGTCTCCGATTTGAATCGTGCAATGGGTTTGAATCGGGACGCTCGTGGGTTCGTCCCGTGAGGTGATCCACAGCGTACACGGATCTGGACAGGATGTACATATTTCTCTAGAGAAAAATCTAAAGAATTTGCCGCGTGTCCCCTGATTCGCGTCCAAACGCCGCTTGCATGCGTTACAATGCGGGTCATGGTGCGTCAAACACAGAACGATCAGGGTCAGGATTTCTCGAATGAAGCCGTGATTTGTGTGCGTCGTGCCCAGGCAGCGGTCTCTGAACTCCTGACGGGTGCAGGGCTTGGCGGGGCACGGCCGACCGAAGTGGGGCGAATCCTCGGCGTCGATAAGACCCTCGCGTGGAAGATGTCCCGGTTCTCCGAGTCAACGGATCTGGTCAAGGCCGTTAAACATATCCCCGGAACTGGCGGCATTGAGATCATGCTCAAAGCGGCAGCAGAAAATGGGGTTGCAACCGAACAGATCGAGGCCGTGCGCGAGGCCGATCGTGCTTTTCGCGACTTTGTCCGTCAGCGAGCGGGCGATCGTCGATCATTCGAAGCAATGCTCGCCGCTGGTGGTCGAGACGAGCGTGTCGAAATGGAAGAGCGCAAATCGTTCTACCAGTCCAGTTCAGCGATTTGGGGTGTCCGGGCAAAGGTGCAGATGCTGACCCTGTGTTTGCGTCCGTCTGAGACAAATGATGATCGCGTTGATGTTCTCCAGATATCAGGTTTCGTGGACTTTGAGCGACTCCGCGCTGATGTCCCCTGGATCATCCGCCGGTTGTGGACTTCGGATACCGAAGCCAGCACGGATAACGACTTTGAACGATCACCCGTATGTCCCGAAGCCGCAAAGGATGGCTCGCTCCCGGTGATACCTGAGTTCTGCACGCATCCACTGCCGGAGATCAACCAGTTCCGGGGAAATAACGGCGTGATTTACGACGAGATCGCACCCGGCCCGGTGGGCAAGCATGGCTCATTAACATGTGTCACGGGCGAGTTGTACAGGGGGGCGATCCCGCGACACTGGTCCCCAGAGAATACTTTCGGGCGATACGAGCTCGTTCTCCGGACACCAGTCGAATGGGTGATGTTCGATATCTTCATCCACGAGGACCTGTCAAACTTCGGAGATTTCCGCCATTCCGTGTATGGGTTGTTGGAAGATCGCCCCGGTGTTGGAGTCGGGAAATCGCATGATCGCTCGATTTCGGGGCCTGAGGATGCGATGCGCCTGGGGACCCCGCCGATTGTGCAATCAAACAGGGTTGGTGAGTATGCTCGCTTGCTTGGATACGCGTTCGATCGTGCGGGGTGGGGTGATCTGATGTCCTATCGGGGGTATCGCGCTGAACTTGAGTATCCTGCGACGCCCTGGTGCCTGACGATGCAGTGTGATATCGCGCGGGACTGATTGGTCCTCCTATCGTCATCGCATGTCTGAAAAACAACAGATCGGATTTCTTCATCCTGGCGCTATGGGTGTATCACTCGCCGCGAGTGTGATCGCGAGTGGGCACAACGCGTTCTGGATCAGCAAAGGACGCAGTGAACAGACTCACGCCCGCGCCAAAGAGCATGGGTTGATTGATTGCTCTTCGCTCAGTGAAATGACTATGTGTTGCGAGATGATCGTGAGCATCTGCCCACCAGCTGCGGCGGATGAAGTCGCGGATCAGGTCATCGAGGCTGGGTTCAGCGGGGTATTCGTCGACGCAAACGCGATCTCTCCGATGCGTGCTTCCTCAATCGCGGAGCGAGTGAAATCATCGGGGGCTAGATATGTCGATGGCGGAGTGATCGGCGGCCCGGCATGGACGAAGGGCGAGACGATGTTGTATTTGTCTGGGCCAGAAGCGAATAGAGCCGCCTCGGCGTTCTGCGGAGGATTAGTCGAAACGAAGATCATCGGGGATCAAACAGATCAGGCATCGGCTCTGAAGATGTGCTATGCGGCACTCACCAAGGGAACAACTGCGATGCTCTGCGCTGTCATCGGCGCGGCACACGCCCTGGGTGTCGATGAAGAACTTCGTTCTCAATGGGACATGGATGAGCTCGGGTCAACCGAGCAGCGATACATGAGGTTGTGCCGAGTGACGAAGAAAGCATGGCGTTTTGAGGGCGAGATGCGAGAGATCGCGCAGACCCTGAAGTCGGCGGGGATGCCCGCAGGATTCCATGAAGCAGCCGAAGATGTTTACGCTCATCTGAGTGCGTTCAGGGGACGCGACAGCATGCCTGCTGCAGAAGAAGTGCTCGAGGCACTCTTGAAGCACTCTTGATTTCAGGCGGCGCGTGAGGGTTTCGTTGCCTTCGCTTTTGGAATCGACATGCAGACAGCAAGCCCACCGAGGTCGGAGTCGTCGAGCCAAACGCGTCCGCCGAAGGACTCGATCACGCGTTTTACGATCGACAACCCTACTCCATTGCCCTCGGTTTCGTGACTGAGTCTCTGAAACAGCCCGAAGACCTTTGACCGATATTCCTGCGGAATACCGATCCCGTTGTCGGCGACCGTAATTTCGGCTGCGTCACGCCGTGAATCATCGATCTGTATCGTCACTTCGAGTGGGCGGTCCGGGTGCGCGTACTTCGCGGCGTTCCCAATCAGGTTCTCGAAGACCTGCCCAAGTCGCACGCTGTCAATGAGCACCGTCGCGTCACCATGGAGGGAGATGGATGAAGCGGGGATGATCTGAAGCTCATCGAGCCGGTGGATGACATTCTGGATCACTTCACGGGCGTTCTCGGGCTTGAGTTCCGGAGTGGTCGTGCCAACCCGGCTGACTTCGAGGAGCGCTTCGATGTTGCTGCGCATCTTGTCGGCAGCGTCTTCGATCTTTCTGATGTATTCGGGTAGTGTGTCGTACTCCTTGCTTTGGATGCATTGCTTGAGCAGATACGCAAAGCCCTGAATCGAAAACAGCGGCGACTTGAGATCGTGCGATGCGGAGTAAACATACTGCTCGAGCTCGCTGTTCTTTATCTCGAGTTCGTCATTCATTTTGTCTGCGTACGCGAGCGCCTGCTTGTTCGCGCGTGCGAGCAGCACAAAGAGCGCGAAGATCATGGAGTCGATGAAGATACCGCCAAAGAGGATGATCTTTGGTTGCGATGACTTCTGCGCCATCCTGAACGAGTTGTCCGACTGGATCTCGAAGTCCCAAACTCGTCCGTAAACATTTATGGAGTACGACTCGGCGTGCAATGGCTTCTCATCGAAATCGTCGTTCTCGGGAACGAGTTCATCAAAGAGGACTTCGCCGCCATCACTCAGGCGGATATTGACATGCCGGCTCTCCTCTGACAGCGTGCCGAGCATGAGGTTCTTGACTACGAATGGGGCGTACACCATGCCCTTCATACAGTCGTCTCTATGCTCATTCTCTTTGCAGTTATCGTGATTGTAGTAGGGCGCGTAGAAGAGAAACCCGGGGGTATTGTTAGAGTCCTGGACGAGCACGATCGGGCCGGTAATCTGAGCCGACCTTGTTTTTCGTGCTTTTTCAGCAGCGGTAAAGCGATTCTCCTCGTGGGCGATGTCGAGACCGAGCGCGGGTCTGTTCGCTCCGAAAGGTTCGATGTAGGTAATCGGATAAGACACGGATTGATCGTGCTGTGGGTGAATCCTGTAGTTGGGTTGCGATTGTCGCTGGGCTCGTTCGAAGTCTTCGGCCTGTTCGGGTTGGATACGCGTAATGAATCCGAGCCCGCTGATCCCGGGATATTTCTCTTCGATTGAGATGCTCGTTGAGTAGTCGACCCAGTTCTCGTGTGTTACTTGTCCATCGAGTGTTTCGTAGAGCGCGACGCCAGCCCAGAGCGCGTCTTCGTATTTCTTCATTCGTTCTTTGATGCTTGCGATCACCCGCTGAGCTTCACGATCAAACTGTCGTTCTACACGATCATTGACCTGATTCTTCGCGAGGTTCCATGCGAAAAATGTGAGCACAAGCGAACCGATGACCACGACCCAATGGAACCAATGCAGCCGCGTGGCTTGCTCGAGTTTCATTCTCGAACGACTGGGATCCGTTCCCTTGGCTTGGTTGAGTTCAGGCTCCACGGTTCCACCTCATCCAGTAGGTAATCGTGTCGTTGATCATCTCGTTGAACTCGACGAAGTTGATCGACTTGGTCAGGATGCTGTTCGCGTTGAGTTCGATCGCCTGTTGTGTATCGTGCTCGGCGAGCGATGTTGTGAGGATGACAACGGGGATTCGGCGGAGTGATGTGTCAGACTTGATCCAGGCGAGCAGTTCGAGCCCACTGACTTTCGGGAGTTTGAGATCGAGCAGGATCAGCTTCGGAAGGTCTTCGGCCTGATGCTCGAGATAGTTCTTCGCGGCTTCGCCGTCAAAGAAATGAACCGTGCGGATCTCCCGATCGATTGTGTTTTTTTGAATCGTCCGGTCGATGAGATCGCAGTGATTCTGGTCATCCTCGACCAGCAGGATCGTATCAGCAGTCGTAGTGGATTGGCGGAGCGGTTGGGGCATATTACCTACTTTACCTCATGGGGGTGCAGGTTGCCAATCGGGTATTTGCTGGGAGAGGGTGGGAAAAAGAGCGCAAGAAGAGCAAGAAGTAACAGTTTACCTTGTCGTGCATCTGTGAGTGGGGGAAAGCCACCTGCGAGACTTGAACTCGCGACCTAAGCTTTACGAAAGCTTCGCTCTACCAACTGAGCTAAGGTGGCGTTTGCCCCACGGGCCGCGGGGACGGGCAAAGAGTATACGCCCGCATGTCTGGGTCAACCACTGCACCTGTTCCCTCATGGATCATGGATAAAAAACGCCCCTCGGAGCACACGACTCGAGGGGCGTTGACGAATGGCGTTTTTCAGAGCCGTCGATCAGGGGCAACCGAAGTTGTAAAGCCCAAGGAACAGCGAAACATCAAAGAAATCGAAGTTCCCGTTCTGATCGAAGTCTGCGGCTGATTCCTGCGCGGTGAACGCGGCCAGATAGGCGGAGACATCGAAGAAGTTGAGCTCGCCGAAGGGTTCTGCAAGATCCGCATCAGAGCAACCAGTAGGGCCGGCGATGGTGTAGAGGTTTGGGCGGTAGTTGATGAGCGAGCACCGCATGCGGTTCGTTTGCTCTGGGGTGAACTTATTCATGCACCGGTCGTCGGAATAGTCCATGTAGTTATCGATCGGTGCCTGCGACCCACAGGATGTGCGGCTCCCGGGACACCCGTAAGTGGGTGAGCTCTCCGGATTGGTATCGACGATCAAGTCGCCGGATGTATAGGAGTTCGAGCATCCACCTGAGAATGTGTGCTCAAGACCCAGATAGTGCCCGACCTCGTGGGTGACGGTGCGTCCCAGGTTGAATGGGGAGTAGGGAGCATTGCGACCGAAGGTGGAATGAAGAATAACCACACGGTCTGAGTTTGAGCCGGCGATCCCGCCCTGAGGGAGGTTCGGGACATATCCCAGAGCACCGCCGCCACTGTTGGTGTAGATGTTGAGGTAGCGGTTTGTGTCCCACGCGAGGGTGTTGTAGTACGCGCCGCCGTCGTTATACCAGGTGTTGTTTGTCGAGCGGGTAATGCCGGTCGTTGGGTTTCCGTCCGGATCTTCCGTTGCCAGATAGAACTCGATTTGTGTATCGGTGCCGGGTGCGCCGTTCGTGCCCGCAATCGCCTGGAAGTCCTCGTTCAGGATTTCGATCTGCGAGTAGACACGGGAATCAGGGACATTCCCTGTCCCGTTCGTGCGCTGGATGATGTGAACGACAACCGGGATGCGGTACTTTTCAACACTCGGATCGTATTCCGGTTCGACTCGAGTGCGGGAGAAGGAACAGTCGCTCGGTGTGCCGCGGGCGACATCTTCACCGAAGCTGATGGTCTTGCAGCGGTTTTCCTCGAGATGATGGAAACCCGATTCTGCGAGTTCTTCCCAAGAGTGATAGGTGACGCCGTCGGCGATAATCTCGGTGTCCGAGATGACAACGAATCGATCGTCGATCACGCCTTCAGAATCGGGGATCGCGTCATGAATCGAAGTGGGGCCGAGCGCGGCAGTTCCGGTAAGTGTGAGTAGTGCGGCGATGGTGCTAACGAGCATGTATTGAGACCTCTTGTACGCGCGAGTACGCTTTGCAGGCGCTGTGTGACACGATGGGCATCGCACCCTCGTCCGAACGCGAAATCACACAGGTAGGTTGTCGAGTTTCTGGTTCGGTCAGAACGACCTTGTACACGAACAAAATCACCCGAACGGGCACCCCAATATACGACAAATGTCGATGGGGGTGTTCCATGAAATCAAGAAAGTCGAATTGGGATATTATCGGACGATTAAGTCCGATTCGCGTACGCCGCGGGTCTTACTCGCTGTCTGTCTCGTAAGACGCGAACGAGCTGTTGGTGTCGATGTGCGATGCCTCATACGCGAGCTGGATCGCCTCGACAAACTGCTCGTGAGCGACCATGCCCATCAATGCACGCCGATCATTGAGATGATCGGGGTCTTCGATCGGCACGGTGGGGGTCGGGACCAGAACTCCAAGGTCATTGCGCGCCATTTGCATCTGTGTTCCGAACACCTGAGGTTGGCCGGAGAAGACGCGGATCCGATCTGTGAGGAGCGCAACATAAGATGCAGGAAGTTCGCCTTGCGCCACGAGATCCACCATCATCTCGAGGCATTCGTTCTGGAACTCGACATCGTGTCCTGCGTGTTGGATGACCATGTAGGCGGCCTGAGTAGCCTTGAGTCCAACAAGATCACGGGTCGGCCAACCGATGCAAACAACAATCTCCTTCAGCCGCTCTGCATGCGCACGATCGATTGCCTGCACGGTTTCCAGAGACTGAGGATCTCGGTCTGGATCGTACGACACGCTCACTAGATCGCGATCGTGTTCGTACATCTCCTCGAGCTCGGCGCGAACTTGCTCGAGACTCATAGATTCCACGGCTTCGGTGTACGAGGGGACCGCGTCTTGGTTGTATACCTCGCCGAGCACGAACTCGCGATTATCCTGAGGCGTGGATACAACGATAGCACTCGATTCCGAAGGGCTCTGAGCCTCTGGAGTCATCTCGCGGCTTTCATCGGCTTGACGAGTAGCGCTGTGAGCGCAGCCGACGAGCGAGAGAAGAAGAATCGGGGTGATCGAGCGTGCGAGGGTGCGGTTCATGACTTCATCATCGAAAATCCGCGATGAGGAACACACAGATCCATCAATATCCGATGAACATCGGGTTTGCCCAATCGGCACAATCCGCACCGTATCGGCTGCGAATCTCCAGTATTGCGCCGTCAGCCACGCAAACCGGGGGGATTCCATGAGAACGGAGCCAGGCCGACTCAATACCGGTCGTCATCACTCTCGGGGCTCAACGGCCAGATCTCGCTCGGTTGCCCGTTGATCGTCGTTCCGTTCTGGATCGCGGGGGTGATGCGATCGAGGAAGTTATGGGGGAAGTGCTTGTCGTAGGTGCATTTTTCCTCAAGGCGTGCCCGCTGCTCGGCGCTGAGTTCGAACTCCAGCGCCCCGAGGTTGTCCTCGAGCTGCGAGAGACGCTTGGCACCGATGATCGTGGAAGTGACCGCACAGTTGCCTTGCACCCAGTTGAGCGCCACTTGTGCAGGGGTCGCGTTGTGCTCCTTGGCGATCTCGTTCATCTCATCGAGCAGCGTGTAGGTCCGCTCGTTGAGGTACGGCGAATCGACGGCGGCGCGTGTTTCTTCCGGCGATGGACGCCCGTCTCGGGTGTATTTGCCTGACAACACACCGCCCCGCAGCGGTGACCAAGGTGTCACGCCCAGCCCCTGGTACTGCGCCATCGGGAGCAGTTCGTCCTCTGGCGTGCGCTGAAGCAGCGAGTACTCGATCTGCAGCGCGATCAACGATTCCCACCCGTGCTGCTTGGCGATATTGATCGCCTCGGTGCACACCCACGCGGGGTGATCCGAGAACCCGATGTAGCGCACCTTGCCCGATCGCACAAGATCGTTGAGCGTGGACATCGTCTCGATCAACGGCGTGTGCCGATCCCAGAAGTGCACCCACAGCAGATCGATGTAGTCCGTCTGCAAACGACGCAACGAATCCTCGACCTGATGGATGACCGCCTTGCGTCCTGCGCCGCCGCCGTTGGGGTCGTTGGGGTGCATGTTGCCGCAGAACTTGGTCGCGATGACCGTGCGATCGCGCCGCGATGGGTTGTCTTTGAAGTAGTCCCCAATGATCTTCTCGGAGTGCCCCTTGGTGTACGCGTTGGCGGTATCGAGGAAGTTGCCCCCGCGATCGAGGTACGCGCCGAGCACATCGAGCGATTCCTCGATGTTCGTCCCGACGACGCCCCAGTCGTCGCCGAAGGTCATGGTGCCCAGGCAGAACGGGGAGACACGCAGCCCGGATCTGCCCAGCGTGCGGTAGTCTTTCAGTGACATAGGATGCTCCTAATTGGGTTTCCTCGGGGAGATGGTAGACATGGTGAAGCACTGGCAGCGCATCAAGGATGATCGAGGAAGCCCGATCAAACTCTGCATGATCTGGAGAGCAACTCGAGCGAGTGGGTTCGAGAAAGCATTCCTCGTTCAACGAGGAGACACCGTCCCGTTCTGGTCGAGTTTCTTCCTGATGGGATCGATGTTTGCCGTTGCGATGCAAACTTGGGAGATCGTGGGGAATCTTGTTGCAGGACGATCGGCGTTCCCTCTTTCGATATCCTGGACGATTGGTATCTTTGTCGGGCAGTTCGTGCTGTTCGGAGGGGCGATGGCCGGGTTCATGCACCTGTACATGTGGCGATCTGACAACCACGCACGCAACGCGATGCTCCGGGCGGGTCTGTGTGTGTCCTGTGCGTATCGCATCGATGACATTGAGTCTGAAACCGACGGCTGCACCATCTGCCCAGAGTGCGGCGGCGCGTGGAGGGTGCACGGATGAAAATCACAGACGATCGCGGATGCATACACGAAGTCTCACGACTGACGGCGCTGCCCACCGAACTGATCAACCGCGCCGATCGCAGGCACGAGATCATGCGGCAGCTCGAGAAGAAAACCATGAAGAATGTCGTCTTCACCGAAACGATCGGGATGCTGCTGCTCTCGGTGCCGTTCCTCTTCGGCTGGTACGGGTTTGTGCAGGGGCTCCGCTCATCATGGTCGTTTGGATACCTGCTCTTTCCGTTCGTGGTGGGTGTGTTTGGTGTAGTACTATTTTGGGCCGGCATCACTCGACCAAAGACCCTGCGCCGGGAGATCAGCCGACTGGGCAAGGAACTGGAGTTGATCCGTCGAACCGATCAGTCATGCCTGGTCTGCAGGTACGCCCTCGATGGGCTGGTCATGGATCCCGACGGCTGCATCGTCTGCCCCGAGTGCGGGGCGGCTTGGAGGTTTCGTGCAGATCATACTTGATGATCGTGGACAGGAGGTTGCGCTTCGCGAAGACCCAGAGGGTGTTCATAAGCCCGTGGACTTGCGCATGCGCTCACGCAAACGCCTCAAACAAAATCAGACGGATCCACGCATTTGCTCAGTGCTGTACCGGCGTGCACTGGCCCAAGAGGTGCTGGAGCCGAAATCATTCTCTCGGCGGACACTCGATCGTGCCGCCATCGCGTTGGTGTTCGTAGCGGTCTCCGGATCGTTTTCGGGGATGATCTTTGGTGCATCAAGGAAGTTTCAACTGCTTCCGACGATCTACACAATGCTGATCCTGCTCGGATTAGCATTCCTGCTTTTTCAAATCTACAACTGGATCGCAACCCCGTTCCAGAGACGCAGAACACGCCGGATGAAAGAGGCGCTCAGGGAGCTGCCGGCCTACTGCGCCGGATGCTGGTATCCGTTAGGAGATCAGACCGAGCATGACGGCTGCACCGTCTGCCCCGAATGTGGGGGGGCGTGGCTGGTTGGAGAGATGAGTGGAACCTCCACTCAGGAATAAAGGTATATCTGAATACCAACACGCCCATACAGGAGCTGCCCCATGCGCACACACAAACGACTCTACGCTATTCTCATCGCTTCCATCCTTACAGTGAGCGGCTCACCGGCCACCGCCTCGATGGCACTCGACACGCCCACGATGCAGGAGGCCCAGTCGCACCTCCAGCAGCAGGACTGGGACAGCGCTATAGAGGCGTACCGCGCGATCATCAAGGAACAGCCATCCAACTCCAACGCCCACTTCCTACTCGGCTACGCGTTGCACGCGTCAGGCGATTTGGACAACGCGATCCTGCAGCACAAGAAGGCGGCGAAGATGCCGCAGGTCGCCGGGCCCGCGAGCTACAACCTCGGCTGCGCCTACGCACTCAAGGGCGAGACCAGCGATGCATTCGAGGCGCTCGGGGCCGCGATCGATCTGGGCGTGCGCGACATCAACCAGTTCAAGAACGACCCGGACCTCGCGTCGCTGCGCAAGGACGAGCGCTGGGCGCCGATGCTCAAATCGATCAAGTCGCTCAGCGAGGCCGAGTCCGCCCTGCACTTCTGGGTCGGCGAGTGGGACTGCTACAACACACAGAACGGCAACCTCGGCGGCACCAACACCCTGAGCTTCCGTGTCAACAACAAGGTGATCCACGAGTCGTGGACCTCAACGGGCGGGCAGTTCACGGGCGAGAGCTGGAATGTCTACAACCGCGAAACAAACCGCTGGGAGCAGACCTGGGTCGACATCGGCGGCAACCGCCTCTTCATCACCGCCAAGTGCAATGACGAATCGG